>Ga0310038_10001974_pt1 | contig 15204 bp, 13 predicted proteins | sample Sb_taG_6_FD_200461 | JGI IMG/M metagenome (GOLD analysis project Ga0310038, IMG submission 200461) | Peat soil microbial communities from Weissenstadt, Germany - Sb_50d_4_PS metaG (v2) (version 2) | ecosystem: Environmental > Terrestrial > Soil > Wetlands > Peat | place: Germany: Weissenstadt... | reverse complement strand
CCCGGCAGGCACCGGTCCTGCCCGCGCCGTCCGGCCGGGCAGGGTTCGGCGGGACCCTGCGCTCGGAGTTCACCAAGATCGGCTCGGTCCGCTCGACCTACTGGACGCTGCTCATGCTGCTCGCGGTCAGCGTCGGGATCGGCGCGGCGATCAGCGCGGTCGTCGCGGGCGGCTGGTCGCAGCCCCCGCCCCCGCCCCCCGCGCCACCGGACATTTACGACGCCACCCAGGTCAGCCTCGCCGGGATGCTGATCCTCGGCCAGCTCGTCATCGTGGTGCTCGGCGCGCTGGTGCTCAGCGCCGAGTACTCCACCGGGATGATTCGGACCTCGCTGATCGCGATGCCCCGGCGGATCGTCCTCTACGTCGCCAAGGCCGTGGCCTTCGCCGCCGCCGCCCTGGCGGTCTCGCTGGCGACGGCGTTCACCGCGTTCTACCTCGGCCAGGCGCTGCTGGCCCGCTCGCACCACAGCGCCACCCTGGCCGGGCCCGGTGTGCTGCGCGCCGTGATCGGCACCGCGCTGTACCTAACCCTGTGCGGCCTGTTCGCGTTCGCCGCCGCAGCGATCATCAGGAACACCGCGGGCACCATCACCACGATGATCGGCCTGCTGTTCGTGCTCCCGGTCCTGGTGAACCTGCTGCCGTACCGCTGGCATGACGACCTGGTGCGGTGGCTGCCGAGCTCGGCGGCCCAGGCCATCTCGGCCACAGTGGGACGGCAGAACGCGCACCTGTTCCCCCCATGGGGCCAGCTCGCCGTCTTCGCCGTCTGCACCGCGGTCCTGCTGGTCGTGGGCGGCATCCTGTTCCGCAAGCGGGACGCCTGACAAAGACCCGCGCGGATAGGTGCGTGATCATGGCCGCCTTGGCGGGCGGCCGCCCCACCGGCAGACGGTCCATGCCTCGCTAATGAGCCCGCGCCCGCGCGAGTTGGGTGTCCCGGTTCCCCGGGTGCAGGCTGCTCTCCGCGTAGCGGCACGGAGCGAAGTAACTGTTGGCCGGGTCAGAGCTGGATCGTAGCTTCGACCGTGAGCTGACGGGCCTGGCGGATGCTTTCACACTTGGCATACGGCTCTGGAGTTGCCCGGATCTTCCGCGTGAGCCGGATCTTCCGCATTAATCAGAACAGGTGAGCTAGCTGATGAGGGAGTGACCCGGGCGGGGCCACGGGCCAGGCCTGCGAACCAGGCGATGCCGGTACCCGCACGCCCCGCCACGCCTCGAACACAGGTTGTTTCGAATTGCTTGCAGGGCACGGGCCGAACCCACCCCGGCCATGGCCGGCGGCAGCTCCTGCCGCCCGGATGAGTGATCCCGTATAGCGTCCGGCACCGTTCACGCCCGCGTCGGCAGATGCCGGCAGCAGCAGTCACGCTTGCCGCACGGCACCACCCGCACCCCGGCCTCCACCACGCACCCGCACTCCGCGCAGCTCACCTTCACGGTCCGAGCGTAACCCGGCGGGCACGTGCGGACCCCCGCGGGCACGTGCGGACCCCCGCGGGCTCGTGCGGACCCCCGCGGGCACGTGCGGACCCCCGGTGCGATCGCCGCACCGGGGGTCCGTCATCCCGTGGATTACCAGTGATCGGCCGGGGCGGCCATCGCCCTGGCCCGCCGCGGCAGCCGGAACGCCACCGCGAACGAGCAGGCCAGCAGCCCGACGGTCGCGAGCGCGGTCCACTCCGCGGCGCCGAGGTAGAGGGGCACGTGACGGCCGTGGCCGCCGGCCAGGGCGAAGAAGATCGCGCCGAGGCCGGCGATGCCGAGCGACATGCCGAGCGCGTTCACGGTCTGCAGGACGCCGGAGGCCGAGCCTATCTCCTGCGGGCGGACGCCGGCCATCACGATGACCCGGGCGTTCGCGGGCAAGTTCGCCCCCACCCCGGAGATGTTCGCCCTGGCCAACCGCTCGAGCGAGCTCTTTGACGCCTTCTTCGCCCTGATCCGGGACGTGCTGCGCCCCGGCGTCGTCCAGCACGACCTATCCCTGGTGTTCGAGCTCGTGGCCGCGGTCAAGTTCTCCAGCCCCGAACGCACCACCGAACTCCGCCACCGCTACCTCGCCGTCATCCTCGACGGCCTGCGCGCCGGCCATGGCGACCGCGAGGACCTGCCCGGCCCGCCCCCGTCCTGGCCGGAGCTCAGCGAGCGCTGGGTCCCAGCCAGCTAGACCCGCACATCACGGCCCCGAGCCCCGGGCCTGGGCCCGCTTCCGCCGCTTCCCCTCGTGCATGGCCTGCACCCGGGCGATGGGGATCTCGTGGCCCTCCGCCACCAGGTCCGGGCTGAGCGCCTGCGGCCCGGGCAGCTGGCCCGCCCACGGCTGCCCGGCCCACGGCGACTGGCCGGCCACCAGGGCCCTGACGGTGCGCACGGTGAAGTCGGCCGGGGTGATGGCGTCCAGGTCCTCCCACGGCACCGGGAACGAGACCGGCACGCCGGGCCGGGCCCGCGGGCTGTACGCCGCCGCCACGGTGGCGCCGTGCGCTCTGGTCGAGTCCAGGAAGACCTTCCCCGCCCGGTCGTCCTTGATGAACGCCGTGGTGGCCAGGTCCGGGCCGAGCCGCTCGGCGCGCACGGCGATGGCCCTGGTGGCCGCGGCCGCGTCGTCGCCGCTGGCCTCGATCGGCACGTACACGTGCACCCCCTTGGCCCCGCTGGTCTTGACCGCGCCGGCCAGCCCGACGTCGGTCAGCGCCTGCCGGACCAGTTTCGCGGCCGCCACCGCGTGCCCGAACTCGCCCCCGGACGGCGGATCAATGTCCAGCACCAGGTAGGTGGGCCGGCCCATGTGGCCGGCCAGGAACAAGGTCGGGTGGTACTCCACCGCGCGCTGGTTGGCGAACCACAGCAGCGTGCGCCGGTCATTGCAGAGCGCGTAGCGGACCTCGCGCCTGGACGACTCGGCCCACAGGGTCACCGTCCGCATCCACGGCGGCGCGTAGCCGGGCACGTTCTTCTGCATGAACGGCTGCTGCCCGGGGCGGACCCGGATCACCGACAGCGGCCGGTCCCGCAGCCCGGGCACGATGAGCCCGGCCACCGCGTCCAGGTAGTCCACCAGGTCGCGCTTGGTCGCGCCCGCCCCGTCGAACAGCGGCTCGTCAAGGTGGGTCAGGGCTATCCCGTCCCGTTCCGGCGTGGTCATGGGTCCCATATACCCGGTTCCGCGCCCGGGACCGCCGGCCGCGGCTACGACCGCGGCCAGGGCTGGCGTATTCCCCTTTCCGGGCTCTCGCGAGGTGCCACCCTCGCGAGAGCCCGCTCACCGCTCGCGATGGCCGTGGCGTAGCGGGCGAGCTAGCCTGTCACCGTGATGTCCGGGATGGCTCGGTACGACGGCCACGCCGAATGGTATGACCGGACCTTCTCTGCCCTGCTCAACCAGGAGGAAGTGTCCTTCCTCCGCGAGTGGCTCGGCCCGGGCCGCGGGCACGTCTGCCTTGACGTGGCCTGCGGGACCGGGCGCTACGGGCCGATCCTCGCGGACGCGGGTTATCGTGCCGTTGGGCTGGACATCTCCGCTGACCAGCTCCGGTTCGCCCGGCCCAGGCATGGCGCCGTCGTGCGGGCCGATGCCCGGTTCCTTCCTGTGCACGACGCATCGGTGGCCGTGGTGGCCGGGATGTTCTTTCACACCGATGTGGAAGACTTCGCGGGCGTGGTGAGCGAGGTGGCCCGGTGCCTGCGCCCCGGAGGGCGTTTCATCTACCTGGGCACGCATCCTTGTTTCGTCGGGCCGTTCGTGTACCGGATGACCGAGCGCGAGGACCTGACGCTGAGCTTCGTGACCGGGTACGGCGACGCCGGATGGGCTGATCGCGGGTCGGGTGACGGGTCGATGATCGGGGGCCGGGTGGGGTTCCACCACAAGACCCTGGCCACCTTCCTCGGGGCCTTCGCGGCGGCGGGCCTGACCATCCGCGTGGCGCGGGAGTTCTCCGCGGGCGGTCATGCCGTGCTCCCCTGGGACCTAGCCGTCGTTACCGAGAAGAATCGCTAGCAGGGCAGCGCAGGCGGCGCGCCGGGCGGAGCCTGGCCTGCCGCCTGGCCTCGGTGATCAACGGCGCCTTACCGCTACGGTGAGACCCGAAGGGCGATGACGGGAGGGACCATGGCGTTCAGCGGCTGGCCGGAAGAGGCGCTGGATTTCTACGACGGGCTGGCGGCCGACAACTCCAAGTCCTACTGGACCGAGCACAAGGCCGTCTACGAGGATAAGATCCTGGGCCCGATGACCGAGCTGACCGAGGAACTGGCCGCGGAGTTCGGCGAGCCGAAGATCTTCCGGCCGTACCGGGACGTCAGGTTCAGCCACGACAAGTCGCCGTACAAGACTCACATCGGGGCCGTGATCGGCGGCACCGGTTACGTTCAGCTGTCCGCCGAGGGCCTCGGGGCCGGAGCCGGGATGTGGCAGATGGGACCGGACCATCTGGCCCGCTACCGGGAGGCCGTCGCCCGCGACGACCCCGGCGCGGAGCTCGAGCAGATCATCGCCGCGATCGAGCAGGCCGAGGTCACCGTGCACGGTCATGGGGTGCTCAAGTCCGCGCCGCGCGGCTACCCCGCCGACCACCCGCGGATCGCGCTGCTGCGCTACAAGGGCCTGACGGCCTGGAAGCAATGGCCCGTAGAACCCTGGCTGGAAACACCGGCGGCCAGGGACCGCCTCATTTCATTCTTCCGAACGACCCTGCCTCTTTGCTCCTGGCTCACCGATCACGTGGTCCGGTGAGGGCACCTGGGGTGGGTTCGGGGGAGGAGCAGGGTGGGTTCGGGGGAGGAGCAGGGTGGGTTCGGGGGAGGAGCAGGGCGGCTTCAGCGGCGCCGCGCCCCGGGCGTACTCTTACTGACCGGTACGCCAATCCGCAAGGGGCCTGCAGTGAGCGAACCTGACGATTCCCTCCGGGTTTCCGACGCCGAGCGCGACGCGGTGCTGCACACGCTCGGCGATCACGCCGCCGTCGGCCGGCTGACCCTGGACGAGCTCGAAGAGCGATCCGGCCAGGCGCTGGCCGCCAAGACACGCGGTGAGCTGGCCACGCTGACCAGCGACCTGCCGCGGGAGGCGGACCAGGCCAGCGGGCCTGCCCCGGCGTCCGCGCGCCGCAAGCCCGTGCGGTGGATGGTGGCCGTCATGAGCGGCTCCCGCCGGCGCGGCCGGTTCCGCGCCGTGGGCAGCATCAACTCCGTCGCGGTCATGGGCGGCAACGAGATCGACCTGCGCGAGGCGGAGATCGAGGGCGGCGAGCTCACCCTCAACCTGATCGCGTTCATGGGCGGCGCGGAGGTCTACGTCCCCGACCCGGTGGAACTCGACGTCGGCGGCTTCTCCTTCATGGGCGGCCACGAGGAGATCGGCAGCGAGCGCCCGCCGCGTCCGGGCGCGCCGCTGATCCGGATCCGGATCTACAACGTGATGGGCGGCGCGTCGATCTACCGCCTCCCGCCGCAGGCCCGCGGCGTAGGCCTGAAGGAGGCCCAGCGCCTGGCCCGGGCCGCCGAGCGCGGCGAACTCCCCGCCCCGGGTTAGCCATGGATCTCGGCCTGCACGGCAGACGTGCGCTGATTACCGGGGGCAGCCGGGGCATCGGATTGGCGGTGGCCAGGGCGCTGTCCGCGGAGGGAGTGGCGCTGGGCCTGGTCGCCCGCGACGCCGGGGGCCTGACCGAGGCGGCGCGGAAGTTCGCCGGCCACGGCGCCTACGTCGCCACCGCGGCGGCCGACGTCACCGACACGCCCGCGCTGCACCGCGCCGTGGACCAGATCGCGGACGCGCTCGGCGGCCTCGATCACCTGGTGGCCAACGCGGGCGGGACGGTGGGCGGCGGCAACCTGACCAATTCCCGCGACAATGAGTTCGCCGCCACTCTCGCCCTCAACGCCGGCCACGCCGCCGAGCTGATCCGGGCCGGCCTGCCGCATCTGCGCGCCGCCGGCGGCGGCGCCGTGGTGATCATCGCCTCGATCACCGGACTGCGTCCGGCGCCGCGCACCGCCTACGCCGCCGCCAAGGCCGCCGAGATCCAGCTCGCGGCGACCGCCGCTCAGGAACTGGCGCCCGCCGGCATCCGGGTGAACGCGGTCAGCCCTGGGTCCATCATGTTCCCGGGCGGGTCATGGGACACCTTCCGGCAGGAGAATCCGGAGGATTTCGCCGCCTTCCTCGGCAGCCAGTTCCCGCATCACCGCCTGGGCCGCCCGGAGGAGGTCGCCGACGTGGTCGCGTTCCTGCTCTCCGAGCGGGCCTCGTGGATCACCGGCGCGAACATCGTGGTGGACGGCGGCCAGCGCTACCCGAGCGCCCGCCGTTTTGACTGAGCCCGCCCGCTAGCCCGGAAACCGTTTGTGCCCCGGCGGCGGGGCGGCGACCATGGGCCATGGTCATGGTGCATGAGACGGTCACCGGCGACTGGCGGGCGCTGCGTGACATCCGGCTGGAGGCGCTGCGGGACGCCCCGGCCGCCTTCGGGTCCACCTACGAGCGGGAGGTCCTCCGGCCCGAGGCGCACTGGCGTGACCGGATCGCCCGCGGCGGCACGTTCCTGGCCTTCGTCCCCGAAGTCAGCGCGGCCGCGCCGGCTGGGCTGATCGGCGGCTACCAGGAGGACCCGGTCACCATGGAACTGGTGTCCATGTACGTGCGGCCGCGCGCCCGCGGCCGCGGCGTGGGCGAGGCGCTCGTGGCCACCGTGATCAACTGGGCCGCCGAGAGGAACGCCGCCTCGGTGCACCTGTGGGTGACCGAGGCGAACGCCCATGCCCGCGTACTGTACGAGCGCTGCGGGTTCACGCTGACCGGCGAGCGGCGGCCGCTGCCGTCCGACCCGTCCCTCGGCGAGGTGGCCATGTCGCGGACTCTGCCCTGACCCCACCCGCGCATCGGGTTCCGGCTTGCCGCTAGCCGGCGACGGTGATGGCGGTGGCGTACCTGAGCGGGATCGGCTGGCCGGCGTGGCTGGTGGCGGTCGCGATGGGTGTCACCGTATAACTCCCCGCCCCGCAGGTGCTGGCCACGACGTAGGCGGTTTCCCCATCGGGCGTGAAAGCGATCAGGTGGGGGAGGCCCGCTACCGGGACCGCGGGTTGTGCCGTGCTGGCCGCCGTCCGGATCGGGATCACCGAACCGTCACACGAGACCACGCTGTCCACCAGCACGTAGACGTTTGCCCCGTCCGGCGTGATGGCGAAGCTCACCGGGTTGCTTTGCTGGTCCGCGACCTCGATCGGGCGGCCCGCCGTGTTGGTGGCCGTCTGGATCGGGGTCACCGTGCCGCCGTAGCCGGCTGGGCCGGTGCTGAGCGCGTAGAGGGTCTTCCCGTCCGGTGTCACCGCCAGATCGTAGGGGTTCGCGAACGGGATCGGCGTGGCTACTGTGCCGGTCGCCGTCTGGATCGGGTCTATCTCCTGGTGGGCGCCGTAGAAGAAGGAGCCGATGGCCACGTACGCGGTCTTCCCGTCCGGTGCGATCGCGATGGCGTCGGGCCCCCGGGCGAGTGTGATCGCCAAACCGGGCTTGTCCGTGGCGGTGCTGATCGGGGTCACCTCGCCGGCCTCCGCGATGCCGCCCAGCACGTATGCGGTCTGGCCGTCCGGCGTGATCGCGATGGCGATGGGGGAGGACCCGACCGGGATCGGGGCGCCGGCCGTGCTGGTCGCGGTATCGATCGGGGTCACGGTTCCCGACCCCTGGCTGACGACGTATGCGGTCCTGCTGTCCGGCGTGATCGCGATGGCGATGGGGGAGGACCCGACCGGGATCGGGGCGCCGGCCGTGCTGGTCGCGGTATCGATCGGGATCACGGTCCCCGACCCCTCGTCGACGAGGTAGACCGTCTTCCCGTCGGGGGTGGCGGCCAGCAGGGCGGGGTCGGCGGAGACATGGACCTTGATCGGGGTGCCCGGCTGGCCTGTGGTGGCGGGAATCGGGATCACCGCGGCCGAATCGCCGCCGGGATCTCCCTCCGCGACGTAGACCGTCGCCGCCGGCCACCTCGGCGCGGCGGCGGGCGGATTCGCACTGGCCAGCCCCGGGGCCAGCAGCGTGATCACCGCCCCAGCCGAAACGGCCACCAGGATGCGCATGCTTCCCCCGAGCTGTAGTTACGATCAGCATTCTTTCGGCTGCCGATCGTAACAGCATGGGAACCTGAGCGACGTGCGTTCCGCGCAGCCGTCCCTTACGTGCCGAACTCTGCCCTGACCCCGAGCAGCCGCACCGGGCGCCGCCCGGCGAACCGGCCGAGCGCCGAGGCCGCCGCCTCCTCGATCACCGCCGCGTCCGAGCTGGGCGCGGAGAGCGTCACCCCGTGCGTCTCGGTGACGAACGGCGCGTACCGCACCTTCACCACCACCCGCACCGCCGGCCGGGGCTCGCGAGCCAGGTCAAGAGCCAGCAGCCCGGCGATCCGCCTCACCTCGGCCTGCACCCGCGACCAGTCGGCGATGTTCTGCTGGAACGTCTCCTCCTTCCCGTGCCCGCGGGCCACGTAGGGCGTGTCGTCCACGTCCGCGTCGCCGCGGCCCCGGCCCAGAAGAACCAGCCACGGCCCCGTCATCGGGCCGAACACCGCGGCCAGCGCGTCCGGGTCGGCCGCGGCCAGGTCGCTGACCGTGCGGATGCCGAGCCCGGCCAGCTTCCTGGCCGTCTTGGCGCCGATGCCCCACAGCGCGTCGGTCGGCCGGTCCCCGAGCACCTCGAACCAGTTGGCCGGCGTCAGCCGGAACACCCCGGCCGGCTTGCCGAACCCGGTGGCGATCTTGGCCTGCAGCTTGTTCCCGCCGATCCCCACCGTGCAGTCGAGCTGCGTCGCCTCGCGGACCCGCGCCGCCAGCGACCGCGCGAACGCCTCAGGATCATCAACCTCGACTCCGAGGAACGCCTCGTCCCAGCCGAGCACCTCCACCACCGCGCCGGAGGACCGCAGCACGTCCATCACCTCGGCCGAGACCTCCTCGTAGGCTTCCCGGTCTACCGGCAGGAACACCGCGTCGGGCAGCCGCCGCGCCGCGGTGCGCAGCGGCAGGCCCGAGTGCACGCCGTGCTCCCGGGCCTCGTATGACGCCGTGCTGACCACGCCGCGCTTCGTCGGGTCCCCGTCGCCGCCCACCACCACCGGGCGCCCGCGCAACTCGGGATGGCGCAGCACCTCGACCGCCGCGATGAACTGGTCGAGGTCCACATGCAGCACCCACCGCCCCATGCCTACACTCTTACCCGACCCGGCCCTGGGTACCGTAAGAAAGCATGTCGTGGTCGAAAGTACGGAGAATTCCCCGCCTTCGCCGTGGTGCTCATCGTGATCCCCGGGCCCGATTTCGCCGTGGTGACCAAGAACACCCTGGTCGGCGGGCACCGGCGGGGGAGATGGACCGCACTGGGCGTGTCCAGCTCCAATCTGGTCCAGGGCACGGCCGCCGCGTTCGGCCTGAGCGCGCCGGCGCCTGATGATGCGGCGCAAGGTCCGCCGTGCCCTCGACGCCACCACCGGCGCGGTGCTGCTGGGCTTCGGCACCAAGCTCGCCACCGAGCACCTATAGGCGCCCGCGCGCCGCTTATGCCTTCTGCGCGCTTTTTGTCGCAAATGTTCCGCCCTCGCGTTCGAATTATCCAGACAAATAGCTTCACACGGCGGAATGAGAGGAGGATGATCGGCGGCAGGCCGGCCTAGTTCATTATCGAGGGGATTGGCAGTGCTGAGTTCACCAGTCATTGACCTGGCCATTGGGATGACGTTCGTGTTCGCCGTCACTGCGGCGCTCGCCTCTTTGCTCACCGAGTTGATCGCGCGCTTCCTCGGCCTGCGCGGCGCATACCTGCTCAGCGGCCTCCGCGAGCTCGTCGACGGCGGCGGTAAGCCCACGGCCCTGACCGACGTGGATCAGGACTACCGCGACATACAGACTTTGATCAAGAACGGCCCGCCGTCTGCCGCTGAAAAGGCGCCCGACGACCCGACGCCCGCCACCGACCCGACGCCTGCCGGCCCGGTGCCTGCAGGCAAGGCGCCCGCAGGCCAGGGACCCACCGGGCCGTCGGTGACCGGTGCTCTGCTCGGCGGCCCGATCCTGGGCAATCAAGGCGTCGCCGGCCAGCTTTCGACCCGGAAACTGACGCTGGGGAAGACGACCGGGACGGGCCGCCTGCCCACCATAACCCCCGAATCTGGGAGCAAGCGGCCTCAGCTCAGGAGCCTGCCCTCGTACATTTCCGGTAGGTCTTTCGCCGACGCCGTCATCGACCTGGTAGTGCCCAATGCGCAAGGGCAGACCACCATGGATGACATCCAGACGAATCTTCAGGGACTCCCCGATCCGTTCAAAACCTCGCTCGAGGCGCTGGTCAAGAATGCCAACGGTGACGTCAGCAAGTTCCGCACGTCCGTCGAGCAATGGTACGACGACCATATGGACCGCGTATCCGGCTGGTACAAACGGCGCACCGCCACGATCACTCTCGTGGTCGGGGCCATCATTGTCGTGATACTCAACCTCAATGCCCTTACCATTGGGCGCACGCTTTACACCGAGAACGCGGTCAGCGCCGCCGTTAGCAGCGTGGCGGCGAAAACCACACCTTGTACCACTGTGAGCGAGGATTGCCTGAGCACGCTCGACGGCGATCTGTCGGCTGCGGCCGCCTCCGGCCTGCCGGTCGGCTGGGGAACCGTCCGGGCCTGCAAGGAGCACGGTGTGGTGTGCGGTTGGTGGGAGCAGCGCGGGATCCTCAGTCCGTCCGGCAGTGACGGCTCGCAGGCCGCGCAGGTGCTGCTGGTCCTCCTCGGCTTTCTCATCATGATCTTCGCGCTGCTCCCCGGTGCCCAGTTCTGGTTCGGCCTGCTGACCAAGCTCAACACGCTGCGCGCGACCGGCCCGCCGCCTGCTTCGGCCCCGAGCAATCTCGTCAGCCTCACCGTTGTTCCGCCGGCTGTCGCGTCACCCCCGGTGGTCGCTCCGGTCACGGCCGCTGCCCAGGCGCCGTCGTCGCTCGAGCAGGCGCCACCGCCCGACCGGGGCTAGCGGCCGCCAGGCGCGCAGCCGAATGGTATTTCAGCCGCACGCACCACGGCCCGTTCGGCCAATTTGGTTTTGATCTGACCACGTGCCGTCCGGAACAATGACCTGGTGCTGCTGACGATCACCACCACCCGGGCGCCCGCGACGGACCTCGGGTTCCTGCTGCACAAGCACCCCGGCCGGCTGCAGACGTTCCCCACCGCCACGGGCGCGGCGCACGTCTTCTACCCCGAGGCCACCGCCGGGCGCTGCACCGCCGCGCTGCTGCTCGAGGTCGATCCGGTGGCCCTGGTCCGCGGGACCGCGGGCCGGAACAAGCCGAGCGACGGCGAGCTCGCCCAGTACGTCAACGACCGCCCGTACGCCGCCTCCAGCATGCTCGCGGTGGCGCTCAAGGAGACCTTCCGGACCGCGCTGACCGGCCGCTGCGACGCGCGGCCCGAGCTGGCCCGCAGCCCCATCCCGCTCGAAATCCGGATACCCGCCCTACGCTGCCGCGGCGGCCAGGACCTGGCGCACAGCGTCTTCGAGCCGCTCGGCTGGACCACGACCGCGCCAAGCCAGCCCCTCCAGCCGGAAGAGTGGGGGGCCTCGCCCTACCTGGACCTGCGGCTGACCGGCGAGGTCCGGCTGGCCGACGCGCTCAACCACCTGTACGTGCTGCTGCCCGTGCTCGACGACGCCAAGCACTACTGGGTGTCCACCGAGGAGGTGGACAAGCTGATCCGGGCGGGCGGCGACTGGCTGGCCGGCCACCCGCACAAACAGCTCATCACCACCCGCTACCTGTCGCACCGGCGCGCGCTCACCCGGTCCGCACTGGCCCGGCTGGCCGAAGCCGACGACACCGAGCCCGAGGCCCTCGACAACGCGGTCACCGAGGACGACGAGGAGCCGCGCCAGCCGCTGGCCGTCCAGCGCCGCGAGGCCGTCCTCGCGGTCCTGCGGGAGCTGGGGGCGCAACGGGTCGGGGACTTCGGCTGCGGATCCGGCGTGCTGACCAAGGCCCTGCTGGCCGAGCGGCACATCGAGAAAATCGTCGCCGTCGACGTGTCGGTCCGGGCCCTCCACCTCGCGGCCCGCGATCTGAACCTGGACCGGATGCCGGACCGCCAGCGCGAGCGCCTGCGGATCTTCCAGACCGCGCTGACCTACCGTGACGACCGGCTGGCCGGGCTGGACGCGGCCGTGCTGATGGAGGTGATCGAGCACGTCGACCCCGAGCGTCTGCCCGCCCTGGAACGCGCCATCTTCGGCTTCGCCGCGCCCGCCGCCGTGGTCGTCACCACCCCCAACGCGGAGTACAACCCGCACTTCCCCACGCTGCCGGAAGGCGCGATGCGGCACCGGGACCACCGGTTCGAGTGGACCCGCGCGCAGTTCCGCGGCTGGGCCGAAAGCGTCGCCGCCGCCCACCACTACCAGGTCGGCTTCCGGCCCGTCGGCCCCGAGCACCCCGACGCCGGCCCGCCCACCCAGCTCGCCGTCTTCAGGAAAGAACCATGACCGAGCTGAGCATCCCCGAACTGAGCCTGGTCGTCCTGATCGGCGTGACCGGCTCGGGCAAGTCGACCTTCGCCCGCGCGCACTTCAAGCCGACCGAGGTGATCTCCTCGGATTTCTGCCGCGGCCTGGTCGCCGACGACGAGAACGATCAGTCGGCGACCCGGGACGCGTTCGAGGTGCTGCGGTTCATCGCGGGCAAGCGCCTGGCCGCCGGCCGGCTGACCGTGGTCGACGCGACCAACGTGCAGCCCGAGGCCCGCCGTGAGCTGGTCCTGCTGGCCCGCGAGCACGATGTGCTCCCGGTGGCGATCGTCCTGGACCTGCCGGAGAGGCTGTGCGCGGAGCGCAACGCCCAGCGACCCGACCGGGACTTCGGCCCGCACGTCATCCGCCGCCAGCGCGGCCAGCTGCGGCGCGGCCGCAGCCACCTGGGCCGGGAGGGCTTCCGCACCGTGCACATCCTGCGCACCCCCGAGGAGGTCGAAGCGGCCACCGTCACCCGGGCGAAACTGTTCAACGATCTCCGTCACGAAACGGGCCCGTTCGCCGTCATCGGCGACGTGCACGGCTGCCGGGCCGAGCTGGAGCAGCTGCTGGAGCGGCTCGGCTACGCGATCGACCGCGACGGCGCCGGCCGGCCGGTAAGCGCCAGCCACCCCACCAGGCGCGCGGTGTTCCTCGGCGACCTGGTGGACCGCGGCCCCGATACGCCGGGGGTGCTGCGCCTGGTCATGGGCATGGTGGCCGCCGGGACCGCGCTGTGCGTGCCCGGCAACCACGAGGCCAAGCTGCTGAAGGCGCTGCGCGGCAAGAACGTCAAGCGCAGCCACGGCCTGGACGCCTCGATGGAGCAGCTCGAGGCCGAGCCGGCTCAGTTCCGGGCCGAGGTAGAGCAGTTCATCGACGGCCTGATCAGCCACTACGTGCTCGACGGCGGGCGCCTGGTGGTGGCCCACGCCGGCCTGATCGAGCGCTATCAGGGCCGCGCGTCCGGCCGGGTCCGCGAGTTCTGCCTGTACGGGCAGACGACCGGCGAGACCGACGAGTACGGCCTGCCCGTCCGGTACCCCTGGGCGCAGGAGTACCGCGGCCAGGCCCTGGTGCTCTACGGCCACACGCCGGTGCCGGAGACGGAGTGGGTCAACAACACCCTGTGCCTGGACACCGGCTGTGTCTTCGGCGGCCGTCTGACGGCCCTGAATTATCCCGAACGGACCCTGGTCTGCGTCCCCGCGGCCCGCGTCTACCATCCCCCGGCCCGGCCCTTCCCGGTCTCCTCGCCGTCCGGAGACGGCCGAGCCGGCCTTGGGGGCCCCGTCCGCCGGGAGCCCGGCGTGCTGGACATCGGCGACGTGTCCGGGTCCCGGGTAATCGAGACCGGCTACCTGCCGCGGGTGGGGCTCCGCGAGGCGCACGCCGCGGCCGCGCTGGAGGTGATGAGCCGGTTCGCCCTCGATCCCCGCTGGCTGCTGTACCTGCCGCCGACCATGAGCCCGGTCGCCACCTCGGCCCGGGAGGATCTGCTCGAGCACCCCGAGCAGGCGTTCGCGGCCTACCGGTCGGACGGCGTGGAGGACGTGCTGTGCGAGGAGAAGCACATGGGCTCGCGCGCGGTGCTGCTGATCGGCCGCTCCCCGGAGTTCCTCCGGGCCCGCTTCGGCGTGCCGCCCGCCGCGCCCGGTGCGATCTGGACCCGGACCGGCCGGCCGTTCTTCCCCCCTGCCCTCAACGCGGACCTGGCCGGCCGCCTGAGCGCGGCGGCCGAGACCGCCGGGCTGTTCGACGAGCTCGGCACCACCTGGCTGCTGCTGGACGCCGAACTCCTGCCCTGGAACGTCAAGGCCGGCCAGCTGCTGCGCGACCAGTACGCCGCGACCGGCGCGGCCGCCCGGGCCGCGCTGCCCGCCGCTGCGGCCGCGCTCGAGCAGGCCCGGGCCCGGGACCTGCCCGCCGACGGTCCCGCCGTGGACGCCCTGCTTGACCGCACCCGCGCCCGGATGGCGAACGCCGACGCGTTCACCGCCGCCTACCTGCGCTACTGCTGGGCCACCGACGAGCTGGCCGGCGTGCGCGTCGCCCCGTTCCAGGTGCTCGCCTCCGAGGGAGCCGTCTACCACGAGCGCCCGCACGGCTGGCACCTGGAGGCCGCCGGCCGGCTGGCCGCCGCCGCCCCCGACCTGATCACCGAGACCCGGCGGCTCGCCGCGCGGACCAGCGATCCCGCGTCGGCGGCCGCCGCCACCCGGTGGTGGGAGGAGCTGACCGCCGCCGGGGGAGAGGGCATGGTGGTCAAGCCCGCCGCCAACCTGACCCACGGCGCCAAGGGGCTCGTCCAGCCCGGTCTCAAGGTCCGCGGCCGGGAGTACCTGCGGCTCATCTACGGCCCCGACTACACCGAGCCGGCCAACCTGGGCCGGCTGCGCCAGCGCGCGCTCGGGCACAAGCGCTCGCTCGCCCTGCGCGAGTACGCCCTCGGCCTGGAGGCGCTGGACCGGGTGGCCCGCGGCGAGCCGCTGTGGCGGGTGCACGAGTGCGTGTTCGCCGTGCTGGCCCTGGAGTCCGAGCCGGTCGATCCCCGGCTCTGACCGCGCGGCTCGCCCGCCTGGCAGGATGGCCGCATGACCGACTCCGATTGCCAGGCCGATCTGCGCCGCTACCTGCAGGACGCCCGCG
>Ga0310038_10001968_pt1 | contig 15222 bp, 10 predicted proteins | sample Sb_taG_6_FD_200461 | JGI IMG/M metagenome (GOLD analysis project Ga0310038, IMG submission 200461) | Peat soil microbial communities from Weissenstadt, Germany - Sb_50d_4_PS metaG (v2) (version 2) | ecosystem: Environmental > Terrestrial > Soil > Wetlands > Peat | place: Germany: Weissenstadt... | reverse complement strand
AAAACATGAGATGCATATTCGCCGCGGCCGTCACCGCTTTGAGCTTTGCCGCCGCTATGCCCGCCGGCGCGGAAAATTATCCGGACCGGCCGATCACCATGATTGTGCCGCTCGCACCCGGCGGCTCGACCGATACGCTCGGCCGCATCATGGCCAGGGCCATGAGCGCCACCCTCGGCCAGACCGTGGTGGTGGAAAACGTCAGCGGTGCCGCCGGCACCATCGGCGTCACCCGCGCCGAGCGCTCGGCGCCAGACGGCTACACGGTGCTGTGGGGCATGTGGGGCACCAATGTCGCCAACGGCGCCATCTACAATCTCGGCTTCGATTTTCTGACCGATTTCGAGCCGGTGGCGCTCGCGGTGACGCAGCCGTTCCTGATCGACGCCCGCAAAACCATGCCGGCGAACAACCTGAAGGAACTGGTCGCCTGGATCAAAGCCAACCCCGACAAGGTGACCATGGGCACGTCCGGCGTCGGCTCGCCGAGCCACGTCGCCGGCGTGCTGATGGAGAATCTGATCGGCGTGAAGTGGCAGATGGTGTCGTATCGCAGCGCCGGGCTGGCCACGCAAGATTTGCTCGCCGGCATCACCGACATCCAGCTGGACACGCCCGCGGTATCGCTGCCGCACGTGAAGTCCGGCGATCTGAAAGCTTATGCCGTCACCGCCAAGGAGCGCATCGCGGTGGCGCCCGATATTCCGACCACCGACGAAGCGGGCCTGCCCGGTTATTACTTTTCATTCTGGCACGCGCTGTGGGCGCCCAAGGGCACGCCGGCGCCGATCATCTCAAAGCTCAACGCCGCCATGGTCGCCGCTTTGGCCGATCCCGATACGCGGCAAAAACTCCTCGATCTGGCGCAGGTCATCTACCCGCCCGAGCAGCAGACGCCGCAAGCGTTGCACGCCTTCCAGAAAGCCGAGATCGAGAAATGGTGGCCGATCATCAAGGCGGCCGGCATCAAGGCGGAGTGAGGAACCTGCCGGCGTCGGCGCCTGTGCACCGAAACCGCTAACTCCTCAATCCGGCAGCGCCCGCCACTGCGGTCCACCGCGCGGTTTCGCTGCGGATGTAGTCGGCGAATTTATCCGGCCCGCCCTCGAGCGGGACAAAGCCCTGCTTGGCCAGCGTTTCCACTGTGTGAGGCGCATGGATCGCCTTTTGTGCGGCATCGGCGAGTTTGTCGATCACCGGCCGCGGCGTGCCTATGGGCGCCAACAGACCGAACCAGAGACTGGTGTCGAAATCGGGTATGCCGGCTTCCGCCATGGTCGGCACGTCCGGCAGCGCGCTGGAGCGTTTGTTGGCTGCGACCGCCAGCGGCCTGAGCTTGCCCGCCGCGATCTGGCCGACCACGGTCGAGGCCGGCGAGAACGTGCACAAAGCGCGGCCGGCGATGACGTCGGTGACGGTCTGCGGGCTGCCCTGATAGGGAACTTGCGTGAATTTGATGCCGGCGCGCTGGGCGAACAGCTCGCTGGCAAGATGCGGCAGGCTACCGACCACCGTGGCATGGAGCACTTGGCCGGGCTTCGCCTTGGCCAGAGCAATGAGGTCGGCGACGTTGTGTATGTCGCTGTCGGGATTGACGACCAGCACTACGGCCCCTTGCGAGAGCAGCGCGATCGGCGCCAGATCCCGCTCCATATCGAAGGCCGGATTGGGATTGATGATCTGGTTGATGATGATGGACAAGGTTGCCAGGAACAGCGTGTAGCCATCCTTGGCGGCGTGGGCGACATAGTCGGCGGCGATGCTCGATCCACCGCCCGGCTTGTTCTCGACCGCGATTTGCTGGCCGATGAGCGGTCCCATGCTCTCGCCCAGCAGGCGCGCGGTGACGTCGGCCGCCGCCCCCGGCGTGAAGCCCACGATGAGATGGATCGGACGTGTCGGATAGGTTTCAGCCCAAGCGAAGCGCGAGACCGCCGGCAGCGCCCCTGCGCCGGCCGCCAAATGCAAAAATCTGCGGCGGGGAAGCTTCATCGTGATCTCCCACGAGCTTTGGCGCCTTCCGCGAACGCAGAAAATGCCCCGAGAACCGAATGTCGAAGTATTTCAGAGTTGCTCGCCTGCCGCGGCCAAAATCGCTGCCTTTGATTGCACGGAAGCCGGCGTGTTCCGCTGGCAGCTCTGGGACCAGCCTAACCCAATCGTCCGGCCGCGTATTGCGGCGCGATGTCGCCTCTCGACCCTCGGTGGACGTTGCGACCGCCGACGCAGCCGACCCTCCCGATTGGTTCAGCGCTTCTTCTCCGCCACCGGCAGGCGAATGGCTTGGACGTGAAGCGGCAGGGCCGATCGCGCGGCGACCAGCATCGCACCCGCCATCAGGCCGAGCCCAAACAGGCAATAAAGCAAAAGATCACCGGCAGTGGGCGGCGATGCCCAGACCGCGAAATAAGTCGGTAACGTGAACGCCACCAGCGAAAGCGTGACGCCCCCGACCCGCCACAGCTCTGCCGTCGACATCGCGCCAAGGCCGAAATGAACCAGCGCGACGGCAAGCGAAACGAACAGCAGGCCGATCGCCAGTGGCGGATATGGAACGACCGGCGCTCCCGCCGGATCCCGCGCCCGCGACTGATCGCCGCCGAAATTGAACCTCATGCTTCTGCGGATCGCCGAGACGATGTACTGCGGTTTGTAATAAACGAATGTCTTCAGCACCTCGGTCGGATAGCAGGCCGCGATTGTGAAAAATGCTTCGCGCATCGCAGTTTCGTAGCTGCTGCCGAGGACCTTGTCGGCGGCTGTCTCGATCGGAATGTTGTGCTTCAAGACATAGTCGAACCAGATGCAATGGCCGTTCTCGTCGAGCATGCCGGGCTGAAGGCCTTGCGGCATGAATTTTTTGCAGTCGAACATGTTGGTCACGCCGGGAAACGGCCACGCCGGGTTGGTACCCAGGCCCTGGGTCACGCGTTCCCAGATGGCCGGTCCAAACCGGCCTTCAGTCAGGTAATCCCGCGGCACCGCGGCCGCGATCACGCTCCAGCTGGCAACGCTGGCGAGCCCGATCACCGCAACTTTGCCAAAGAGCGCCCGCAACCGTTCCGTCTCGCGGCGATGTCTAAACGCAAGCACCGCGCAGACGAGCGCGATGCCGGCGACCTGGGGCAGCGTGCTGCCACGAACCAGGACAGTCAAAAGGAAAATCGCCGCCTGCAGCGCGAGCAGCACGGCGTCGCGCGTCTGGCGCTGCATCGGACGCGGATCGAGCAGCGTGAGCAGGATGTGAAAAAGCGGCAGCACGCTGACCAGCGAGAAATAGCGGACGCCGCCGACAGCAATCTGCGGGCCCCATCGCGGCTCCCACACCACGCTGGTGAACAGCATGACGGTCAGCGCGGTAAAATACAGCGTCACAATGCCGGCGCCGGCCGCGCTGTGAAACCGCCACAGGAACGCTGCCGCCGAGAACGCCATCAACAGCAGCATCGTCAGTGGCAACGCCCAGGCATGGATCCCGAACACTCGAAATGCCGCGGTGACAATCAACGGATAGCCGATGCCGTTACCGTCGCGGGTGGTCGCGTAGAACGTTCCGGATGGTGTCGCGGGCAGTCCGGTACCGGGTGCTTGCGCTTGCTCCAGCGTCTGCCAGAGCGGCTGATCGATGCGGTCCATGAAGAAAGCATAAGTGCCCGAATGGACGCTGCCGATCGGTGTCCCATACAAAATATTGGACATAGCCGCCGCAACGCCGCTGCGTTCGCAGAAGGCCGGAGAGTTTCGCACCTGCGGAAGGATGAAGACGGTGCAAGCGTAAATCACGAAAGCGAGAACGGCCAGAGCGACAACGTACCGCGAGTCGCGGCCGGCTTGATTGCCGGACGAGCCGTTTGTCGTGTGCAGGACGGAGACGTCTTTCGGAAACGCGACGTCAAACATGAATCACCAACTCGGCCTGCCAATGTTTGTTTGTAGATTTCCAATGGAGCTAAGGATGTCAGTATTCAGGACCGCCAGCAATATAAAAATCGGCGGGCGGCGGAGCGGGCGATCGGCCTCCGGCGGCAATTCGGTGATTTCAATTTGTCGGTACGCGCCCCAGTTCAGCGCTTCTTTTCCGCCAGCGATCTGGCGCGAATCTTTGCGATCGTCGTCGTCGGCGTGATGGCTTCGCCATCGATGGCCAAGCGGATGATCGCCGGCTTGCCGGAAGCTTGCGCCTGCTTGAACGCTTCGGGGAAATCCTCGGTGCGTTCGACCGAGACGCCGAAGCCGCCGAAGGCGCGCGCATAGGCCGGAAAATCCGGATTGCGCAATTCGGTCGCCGAGACGCGGCCGGGATATTCGCGCTCCTGATGCATGCGGATGGTGCCGTACATGCCGTTATCGGCGATGATGGTGACGAACGGCGCGCCGTATTGCACGGCGGTGGCGAATTCCTGGCCGTTCATCAGAAAATCGCCGTCGCCAGCGAGGCACACCACCGGCCGGTCGGGATGCAGCCGCTTCATCGCCAGCGCGGCGGGCACGCCATAGCCCATGGAGCCCGAGGCGGGCGCGACATGCGAGCCGAAGCGGCGGAAGCGGAAGAAGCGGTGAATCCACGCCGCATAATTGCCGGCGCCGTTGCACAGGATGGCGTTGGGCGGCAGATATTCGCGCAGCCACACCATGACGGCGCCGAAATTGACGCCACCCGGCTGCTCGGTCGGTTTTTCGGTCCATTCCAAATAATCGGCGTGGGCGGCCTCCGCCTCCCCGCGCGCTTCTTTCAGATCGAGATTGTCGAGCGCCGCGGCGAACGCGGTCGGCGTTGCGTGAATAGCGAGATGCGGGCTGTAGACGCGGCCGAGTTCTTCGGCGCCGGGATGCACGTGGACGAACGGCATCTGCGGGCGGGGAATGTCGAATAGCGTATAGCTCTGTGACGGCAATTCGCCGAGCCGGCCGCCGACCATGATGACGAGATCGGCCGCCTTGATGCGCTCGAGCAGTTTTGGATTGGGACCAATGCCGAGATCGCCGGCGTAGCAGGGATGCAGCGCGTCGAACAAATGGCCGCGGCGGAACGTCGTGCACACCGGCAGCGCATATTTCTGCGCAAAGCGGCCGATGCCGTCGCTTGCCGCTTGCGACCAGCGGCTGCCGCCGAGCAGCATGATCGGCGCGCGAGCGCCGGCAAGCATCTGCGCGAATTTTGCCATCTCGGTATCGCCGGGCGAGGTCTCGATCAGCGCGAACGGCGGCGCGTCGGACACGGCGATGCGCTCGACCAGCATGTCTTCGGGGATGCCGACCACGACCGGCCCCGGCCGGCCGTTCGCCGCGGTGTGGAAGGCGCGCGACACGATCTCCGGCACGCGCGCCGGATCGTCGATTTCGGTCGCCCATTTGGTCATCGAGCCGAAATAGGCGCGGTAGTCGACCTCTTGGAATGCCTCGCGCTCGCGCATCTCGCGCGCCACCTGGCCGACGAACATGACCAGCGGCGACGAATCCTGGCGCGCGATGTGGATGCCCGGCGAGGCATTGGTGGCGCCGGGGCCGCGGGTGACGAAACAGACGCCGGGCTGGCCGGTCACCTTGCCGACCGCTTCCGCCATCATGCAGGCACCGCCCTCCTGGCGGCAGACGGTGACGGCGAGATCGGCGTCGTGGAACGCATCGAGCACCGCCAGATAGCTCTCGCCCGGCACGCAGAAGACGTGGCGCACGCCGTGGATGCGCAACTGATCGACCAGAACCTCGGCGGCGGAGCGCATATTGTCCTTGGCACGCATGGGCGTCTCCTTTGGGTCGCTAGCCCTTTTTATTCTACGGCAGGTGCGGGATACCGTCAGGCCGGTGCACTATCTAAAGCAGAACGGAACCTTTGCTAACAGGGTTTTGCGGCATGGACGACGCAGCGATTGCGCAACAGGACGTGCTGGCGTTTCTCGCCGATCCCGCGGCCTATGGCGGCGGGCTTAAGAAAGTCCGGCGCATCGATACGCACGCAGCTTCGGTGTTTCTCGCCGGCGACCGCGCGCTCAAGCTCAAGCGTGCGGTGCGCTTTCCGTTTCTCGATTTTTCCACATTGGAAAAGCGCAAACGCGCCTGCGAAGCGGAGATCGAGGTCAACCGGCGGCTGGCGCCGAATCTTTATCGCGGCGTCGTCGCCATCACGCGCGAGAGTGATGGACGGCTGGCGCTCGGCGGCGACGGCGAGCCGGTCGAATGGGCGGTCGACATGGTGCGCTTCGACGAGAACCGCACGCTCGATCACCTTGCCAATGAGATCGACGACGATCTCGCCGATGCGCTCGGCCGCGCCGTCGCCGCAGCCCACGAGACCGCACCCGTCGTCGATGCCGAGCCGTGGATCGAGGCGCTCGGCGGCTATATCGACGAGCACGTCGAGACGTTCCGGAGCTATCCGGAAATTTTTTCGGCCGCGGACAACGCGGCGCTCGCCGAAAAAAGCCGCGCCCAATATCAGCGCATCGTACCGCTGCTGCGCGAGCGCGGCCGGCGCGGGCTCGTCCGCCGCATCCACGGCGATCTTCACCTCGGCAATATCGCGCTGATCGGCGGCGAGCCGGTGCTGTTCGACGCCATCGAATTCAGCGACGTGATTGCCTCGGGCGACGTGCTCTACGATCTCGCCTTTCTCTTGATGGACTTGGTCGAGCGCAAGCTGCCGCAAGCGGCCAATATCGTGCTCAACCGCTACCTTGCCGAAACGCGCAGGATCGAGGATCTCGATGCGTTGGCGGCGCTGCCGTTCTTTCTGTCGATGCGGGCGGCGATCCGCGCCAAGGTCACGGCGGCGCGGCTGGAGCATGCCGCGGCGGCCGAGCGCGACAAGATCGCCAAGTCGGCGCGGGCCTATTTCGATTTCGCGCTGCGTGCGATTACGCCGCCGCCGCCGAAACTCATCGCCGTCGGCGGCCTGTCCGGCACCGGCAAGACGCGGCTCGCGCGTGCGCTGGCGCCGGACATCGCGCCGATGCCCGGCGCCGTTATCGTGCGCTCGGACGTCGAGCGCAAAACGCTATGCGGCGCCGGCGAGACCGAAAAGCTCGCCGCGGCGGCTTACGCGCCGGACGTCACCGCGCGCGTCTATGGGGCGATCGCCGACAAGGCGCGCCGCATCGTTGCCGCCGGCCATTCGGCGATCGTCGACGCGGTGTTCGCGAGCCCGCAGGAGCGCGCTGCGCTCGCCGTGGCGGCGCGGGCCGCCAAGGTTCGCCTGCTGGGCTTGTTTCTCACCGCCGATCTTGCGACCCGAATCGCCCGCGTCGGCGAGCGTACGAACGATGCCTCGGACGCCGGTGCCGCCGTTGCCCAAGCGCAGGAGGACTACGACCTCGGCGCGCTCGAATGGCCGAAAATCGAAGCTTCCGGCACCGTTGTGGACACCTTGGCCCGCGCCAGGGCTGCGCTTTCCGGATAACCGCACCCGGGGTAATTGCTCGATTGACGAGACCCCGCCGTTACCGCCATAAACGCCGGGACGCGCCGCCTACCGGGCCCGGCGCGACCATAAAAGACTATCCCCATAAAGGACGTGACCATGGCGAGCAGTGCATCGGCGGCGGCAGGTATCGAACACCCGGAAAACCCGTCACGCCGCGACTTCCTCTATATCGCGACCGCCGCCGTCGGCGCGGTCGGCGCCGCCGCGGCGCTGGTGCCGCTGATCGACCAGATGAATCCCGACGCCTCGACGCTTGCCGCGGGCGGCCCGGTCGACCTCGACGTCTCCAAGATCGAGGAAGGCGCCCAGGTCGTCATCTACTGGCGGCAGCGGCCGATTTTCGTGTTCCATCGCGGCAAGCAGACGCTCGATGCGCTGCAAAGCGCCCAGGACGTGGCGCTGTTGGCCGATCCGGATTCCAAGCAAGTCCAGCAGGCGCCCTACGCCACCAACTGGCACCGCTCGATCAAGCCGGAATACAGCGTGCTGATCGGCATCTGCACCCATCTCGGCTGCATCCCGCTGTTCTATCCGACGCCGAGCGCGACCGCGCCGGTGCCGAGCTGGCCGGGCGGCTATTTCTGCCCCTGCCACGGCTCCAAATACGACGCCGCCGGCCGGGTCTTTTCCGGCGTACCGGCGCCGTACAATCTGCCGGTGCCGCCCTATCGCTTCACCAACGACACCACGATCCGGGTCGGTGAGAACCCGAGCGACTCGGCGTGGAATTTCGACGCCATCCGCCAGCTCTAGACTCTGTCACGCCAATAGCGCGATCAGCACGCGCATGTCCTGCTGCGTCTCGAGCGCGAGGACGAAATCGCGCGCGTGTTCTGCGCGCGCGCGGCCGATCACCGGCGCCGCATTGGCCATGAATTTGGCTTCGATGGCGGCGTCGCTCATCGGGTTGTCGGCGGTGCCGCTGGCATGCGCGATGTGAACCTCGTGACGCCTGCCGCCGGCGGTGATCGCCGCATAGGCTTCGTCCTTGCGCAAAGTGTCGTCGGCGACCGCCGTCACTTTGCGGCGCAGCGCCGCCACTGTCGGATCTAAGGCCTTGGCGTCGGAATATTGCGCGACGCCGGCTGAGCCGTCGAGCAACGCCACCGCCGCCGAATGCACGGTCGAGAATTTCGACTGCAGGCCGGTCGACGGTTCGACAACGCCGGTGATCGAGAGCACCAGCGGGTGAACGCGCAAAGCGATTTCGCTCACCGCGGCGGGATCGATGGCCTCGCGATTGCGAATGGCGATCACCGCATCGATCAGCGGATGCAGCACCACGCCGCAAGCGTAGGGCTTGTGGCCGTTGGTTTCGATGATCCAACTCTCGCCAAGTCCGGCCGTCAGTTGCTCCGGCGCCGCGACGTCGCTGTAGATGCGGGCAAAACCCTTCTTGCCCTCGATGATCTCCTGCGTGGAATCGAAGCCGCGCTCGGCGAGCAGTGCCGCCAGCACGCCGTTCGCCGCGGCCTTGCCGGCGTGAAACGATTTGCCCATGGTGCCGCGGTTCTGTTGCATGCCCGCGGCCTGGGTCGCGGCGATGCCCAGCGTGTAAGTGAGCCGTTGCCGGTCGAGCTCGAGCAATTTTCCGGACGCTGCACTCGCGGCGATGGTGCCGAGCGTGCCGGTGAGATGCCAGCCGCCCTTGTGATGGCCCGGCGCGGTGCGGCCGGCACGCACGCCGGCCTCGAAACCGACCGCATATGCCAGCATGAAGTCGGCGCCGCTTACGGGCGCGCGCTCGGCGAGCGCGAACAAAGCTGCGAGCACCGGAGAGCTCGTATGCAGCACAACGCCGCCCATATGCGTGTCATCGTAATCGAGCACATGTCCCATCTGGCCGTTGGCCAGCGGCGCATCGGTAAGGCCGAGCCGCAAATTTCGGCCGAAGACGGTGGCCTGCGGCCGGCCGGAAATCTCCTGCAACACCGCGAGCAACGTGGTGATGGTCTTGTGCCCGCTGCCGGCCAGCGCGCAGCCGATCCAATCGAGCACGCCGCGCCGCGCCTCGTGCTTCGCGGCAGCGGAAAGATCGCCGAACTGCGCCGCCGCCAGATAGCCGCACAGCGTCTTGGTCAGCGTTTCCGCTTGCGTGTCGAGGTTCTGGTCCATGTTGTTTGCTGAACTTCGCTATTGCGGCTCGATGCCGGCGTCGTGGATGGCTTTGGTCCAGCGCGCCACATCCACCTTGATCCGGGCAGTCGCCTCCTCCGGCGTGCCGCCGATCGGCTCGTAGCTCAGCTTGCGCATTTGCGCGACCAGGTCGGGCGCTTGCAGCACGCCGTTGGTTTCGCCGTTGAGCTTTGCGATCACCTCCTTCGGCGTGCCGGCCGGTGCGGCGAGGCCGTACCAGCCGACGACTTCGAAACCCGGCAGCGTTTCCGTCATGGTCGGCAAGTCGGGCGCCAGCGCCGAGCGCTTTGCCGAGGTCACCGCCAGCGCGCGGATTTTGCCGGCCTGGGCGAGCGGCAAGAGCGCGGTCGCGGGCCCGAACATCATCGGAATCTGACCGCCGGCGAGGTCGGTCGCCGCCGGCGCCGCGCCCTTGTAGGGCACATGAACGATATCGATGCCGGTCGCGTGCTTCAGCAACTCGCCGGCCAGGTGCAGCGTCGAGCCGACCCCGGCCGAGCCATAGGACAGCTTGCCGGGATTGGCCTTGGCATAGGCTATCAACTCGGCGACCGATTTGACCGGCAGATCGTTGCTCACCGCCAGCACATAAAAGCCCGCGACCGCGGTGATGATGCCGTCGAAATCCTTGACCGGGTCGAACGGCAGCGTGCGGTAAAGCCCGGGCATGTAGGCCATGCCGCTGTGGTCGAGCAAGAGCGTGTAGCCGTCCGGCGGCGATTTTGCGACTTCGTCCATGCCGATGCTGCCGCCGGCGCCGCCGCGGTCGTAGATCACGATCGGTTTGCCGAGGCGCTCGCCGAGCGGATTTGAAATCAGCCGCGCGATGGGATCGACCGCCCCGCCCGGCGCGAACGGCACGATCAGCCGGATCGGATGCGTCGGATAGTCGTCGGCAAAGGCGCCGCCGGCGCCGAGGAAGAGCGCAGAAAAGAGAATAAGCCGTCGCATATCGCCTCTTTGGCCTTTAAGCGCGCGGGCGTGCTTTCGCGGCCCGCCTCGCCCATAATAGCGCAGGTTCCAAGTTCGGTGAGGTCATTGGCGGGCATGGTACGGTAAGATCATGGGCGAATTTGCCATCGGACAATCGGTGTTGCGACGCGAGGACCCTCGCCTGTTGCGTGGGCTCGGCCGCTATTTCGACGATTTGAAACTTGCCGATCAGCTTTATGCCGCCGTCGTGCGTTCGCCGCATGCGCATGCCGGCATCCGCGGCATTGACACGGGCGCGGCGCGACAAATGCCGGGCGTCCACGCCGTGCTCACCGGCGCGGATTATGCCGCCGACGCGCTCGGCCCGCTGCCCTCGATGGCGCCGTACAAGAAGCGCGACGGCAGCCCGATGTATCTGCCGCCGCGGCCGGCAATCGCCATCGACCGCGTCATGCATGTCGGCTATCCGGTCGCGGTGGTGGTCGCCGATACGCTCGATCGCGCCCGCGACGCCGCCGAGGCGGTCGCGGTCGACTACGCGCCGCGGCCGGCCGTGGTGTCGGCACGCGACGCATTCGAGCAAGGCGCGCCGCAGCTCTACGGCGACTGCCCAAACAACGAAGCCTATTTCTACCAGGCCGGCGACAAGGCCAAGACCGATGCGGCGTTCGCGAGCGCCGCCCATGTGGTCGAGCAGCGCCTCGTCATCAACCGGGTCACCGCCAACCCGATCGAGCCGCGCGGAGTCACCGGCGTCTACGACGCCGGCACCGGGCGTTACACGCTGCATTGCGGTTTTCAGCGGCCCTGGCTGTTCCGCAACGACATCGCCCGCACCACGCTGAAAATTCCGGAAGCCGAGCTGCGGCTCGTCACCGGCGACATCGGCGGCTCCTACGGACTGCGCGGTTCGGTCTATCCGGAAATAATATTGATGCTGTGGGCGGCGCGCCGCACCGGCCGGCCGGTGAAATGGACCCAGACCCGCAACGAAGCGCACATCAGCGACGACGACGCCCGCGATAATATCGTCGATGCCGCGCTGGCGCTCGACAAAGACGGCAAATTCCTCGGCGTGCGCATCCGCAGTTTCGGCAATCTCGGCGCCTTCGTGTCGTTCCGCGGCGCCATGCCGCCGGTGGTCAATATCGGCACCGTGGTCGGCACCTACTTAACGCCGGCGCTGCATGTGGCGATCTCCGGCATGCTGACCAACACCCACTGCACCTCGCCCTATCGCGGCGCCGGGCGGCCGGAGGCGTCGTACATGATCGAGCGGCTGATCGACATCGCCGCCGATAAAATGAGAATCGATCCGGCGGAGCTGCGGCGGCGCAACACCATCTCGCCGCAAGCCATGCCCTACAAGACGCCGCTGGTCTTCACTTACGACAGCGGGCATTTCGAGGAAAATCTCGACCGCACCATGAAGCTGAGCGATTGGCAGGGTTTTGCAGCGCGGAAGAAAGAGGCGGCGCGGCGCGGCATGTTGCGCGGCATCGGCATTTCCAACACCATCGAGCAGGCCGCCGATCCAACCATCGAAACCGCGGAGATCCGCTTCGACCCGCTCGGCGGGCTGACGCTGGTGACCGGCTCGATCTCCCACGGCCAGGGCCACGCCACCATCCAGACCCAGATCCTGGTCGACCGGCTCGGCGTCGATCCGCAGCGCGTGAAATTCATCCAGGGCGACACCGACGCGGTCGCCTTCGGCATGGGCACCGGCGGCTCGCGCTCGACCACCATGAGCGGCGGCGCCATCGTCATGGTGAGCGAGAAGATCGTCGCCAAGGGGACGAAGCTCGCCGCGCACTTGATGGAGGCGGCCGAAGGCGACGTGGAATTCAAGGACGGCCGCTTCACCATTGCCGGCACCGATCGCTCCACCGGCATCCACGAGGTGGCGAGGGCGGCGTTCCAGCTGGAAAAACTGCCGGCCGGCATGGAGCCTGGCCTCTACGAGACCGCGACCTACCGCGCCCGCAGCGGCAATTTTCCCAACGGCTGCCACGTCTGCGAGGTCGAGATCGATCCCGAGACCGGCGCCACGCACATCGTCGGCTATTGGGTTACCGACGACGTCGGCACCGTCATCAATCCGATGCTGGTCAAAGGCCAGATCATGGGCGGCATCGCCCAAGGCATGGGCCAGGTGCTGATGGAGGACAAGGCCTATGACGAAGCCGGCCAGGTGCTCTCCGGCTCGTTCATGGACTACGCCATGCCGCGGGCCGACGATTTCTGCCCGGTGGTGATCGAGGACAATCCGGTGCCGACGCCGACAAATCCTCTGGGAGTAAAAGGCGCGGGCGAAGCCGGCACCGTCGGCTCGCTGTCCGCCGGCGTCAACGCCGTCGTCGATGCCTTGTCGGTGCTCGGCATTCGCCACATCGACACGCCGTGCACGCCGTATCGGGTGTGGCAGGCGATCGAGGACGCGAAGAGCTATACCGCGCAATCAAATCGCGGCGCGGCAACCTCCTGATCATTGCATGGCCATCGACCTGCGCTCCTTCGCCGTCGCCACGGCCGGCTTCGCGAGCTTCGTGAATCTATATTCGCCGCAAGCGCTGCTGCCGCAGCTTGCCAGCGAATTCCATGTCAGCGCCGGCGAAATTTCGGAGCTGATGACCGCCGGCACCGGCGCCATCGCGCTGACCGCGCCGTTCACCGGCGTGCTCGCCGATATCGTGGGCAGGAAGCGCCTGATCACCGCCGCCATGTTTTTGATCGTGGTGCCGACCGTGATCATGACTTTCGCCACGACCGTGCCCGAGATGGTGTTCTGGCGATTCATCCAAGGCCTGCTGGTGCCGCCGATCTTCACCGTCGCGGTCGCCTATATCGGCGACGAATGGCCGGCGTCCGACGTCGCCAGAGTCGCCGGCCTCTATATGGTGGGATCGAGCGTCGGCGGTTTTTCCGGCCGCTTCATCCCCGGCATCTTGACCGATCTGATCGGCTGGCGCGCAGCCTTCGACGTGGTGGCGCTGCTCACGCTGGTCGCTGCGGTCATCGTGGCGCTGACGCTTACGCCCGAACGGCGCTTCGTGCCCTCGGGCGGCCCCCTCGCCTCGGCGCGCTACATGGTGCGGCATATCCGCGATCCGCGGCTGGTCGCGACTTTTGCCATCGGCTTCGGCGTGCTGTTCAATTTCGTCGCCACCTTCACCTATATCGGCTTTCACCTGGCGGCGCCGCCCTACTCGTTCTCGGCAACGCTGATCGGCGGCCTGTTCGTCACCTATCTGGCCTCGAGCGTCGTGGTGCCGTGGGTCGGCCGCGGCATCGCGCTGTTCGGCCGCCGCCGCCTGGTGCTCGGCATCATCGCCGCCTGGATCGTCGGCGCGTTGCTGATGCTCTTGCCGCCTGTCACACTGATCCTCACCGGGCTGACGCTGTGCGCCGTCTGCGGCATGTTGTGTCAGACCGTGGCGACTGGTTACGTTACGATGACCGCCAAGGAGGGCCGCTCGTCGGCGGTCGGCCTCTATGCGTCGCTCTACTATGTCGGCGGCAGCGCCGGCGCCTTTTTCGGCGGCATCGCCTGGAGTTTTGCCGGCTGGCCCGGCTGCGTGGCGGCCATCGCCGCCATGCTGGTGATCATCGCCGCCATCGTCGCGGCGGCGTGGGAGTGATACGGGTTCATAAAAAAGGAAACGCCATGGTGTCGGAGAGTCAGTTTTCGTTTTTGCGGTCGATCGATACGCCGACCGCCTGCAATCTGATCGAGATCGTAAAGCCCGAGAGCCGCGGCGCGGGCTATACGGTCAGCCACCTGCACTGTCCGTTTCCCGATCTGCCGCCCATGGTCGGCTTCGCCAAGACGGTGACCATCCGCTCGCGCAACGCGGTGAGCGGGCCGAGCTATATGGCAAAACGCATGGACTATCTCGATTACGTGGCGGGAGAGCCGCGGCCGAGCGTGGTGATGATCGAGGACAAGGACGAGCCGGCGGGCTACGGCGCGTTCTGGGGCGAAGTGCAGACCAACGTGCACAAGGCGCTCGGCTGTCTCGGCACCGTGACCAACGGCTCGATCCGCGACATCGCGCAAGTGGCCGAAGGCTTTCAGATGCTCGCCGGCTCGATCACGCCGTCGCACGCCTATGTGCATGTGGTCGAGTTCGGCGTTCCGGTCACCATTGCCGGCATGGAAGTGATGAGCGGCGATCTCATTCACGCCGACCGCCACGGCGCCGTCGTCGTGCCGGCGGACAAGATCGATGCCATGAAGACGGCGCTCGACGGTCTCATGAAGCAGGAAGCCCGCATCATCGCCGCCGCCCGCGCGCCGGGCGCGACGGTGGAATCCATCAAGGCCGCGTTCCGCGGCTAGTCGACAATCAAACCAAAATCACGGGAGGACTTAATGCCACGCATCGCCATCATCGACCGCGCCAACATGAACGCCGAGCAGGCCCGCGTCTACGACGCTGCCAAAGCGGGAAGCGGCATCGTCGGCGGGCCGTATTATGCCTATATCCGGCTGCCAAAACTGTTCGAAGCGGCCCAGACTATGCGCGAGTCGCTGTCGTCGGGGCCACTCACCCCGCGCGAGCAGCAAGTCATCAATCTCACCGTCGCCCGGCACTGGGGCGCGCGCTATCCGTGGTTCGCACAAGTGCGCCGCTCGCTCGCCGTCGGCATCCCGCAAGCGGTCATCGACGCGATCAATGCCCGTAAGCCGCCCGAGCTGCCGGACGTGCGCGAGCGCGCCTGCCACATCG
>Ga0310038_10001961_pt1 | contig 15233 bp, 15 predicted proteins | sample Sb_taG_6_FD_200461 | JGI IMG/M metagenome (GOLD analysis project Ga0310038, IMG submission 200461) | Peat soil microbial communities from Weissenstadt, Germany - Sb_50d_4_PS metaG (v2) (version 2) | ecosystem: Environmental > Terrestrial > Soil > Wetlands > Peat | place: Germany: Weissenstadt... | reverse complement strand
CGCGGATGGCCGTCGGCATAGACCGTGCCTGACACCGAGCGCGTCTGCCGGTCGGTCGTCACCGTGACCGTAATCAGGCTCTCGTAGTCGCCCTCGGCTTCGCGCCGCGTCTCCTCGACGACGATGCCGCGATCCTTGGCGACGATCGGCGCCGAGACGACGTTGACGTCTTGCAGCATCGGGCGCAGCAGGCCGGCGACCGCGGCCGAGGTCAGCGCCTTGGTGTTGAGCTGTGCGACGCCGCCTTCGTAGGAAATCTGCACGCGGGTGATGCCGGTCTCGGTGAGCTGGCCGGCGAACGAGCCGAGCTTGTCCGCCAGCGCCACGAAGGGTTTTAGTTTCGGCGCCTCCTCGGCGCTGATCGAGGGAAAGTTGACGGCGTTGGAAATCGCGCCGCGAAGCAAATAGTCGGCCATCTGTTCGGCGACCTGCAGCGCCACGTTCTCCTGCGCCTCCATGGTCGAGGCGCCGAGATGCGGCGTGCACACCACGTTGGGCAGGCCGAACAGGCAACTCTGCGTCGCCGGCTCTTCGCGGAACACGTCGACCGCGGCGCCGGCGACGTGGCCGGACTTGAGCGCCTCGCACAATGCCGTCTCATCGACCAGCTCGCCACGCGCGCAGTTGATCAGCCGGACACCTTTCTTGACGAGCTTGAGCGTGTCGGCGTTGATGATGTCGCGAGTCTTGTCGGTCAACGGCGTGTGCAAGGTGATGAAATCGGCGCGCCGCCACAGCTCATCGAGCTCGACCTTCTCGACGCCGAGATTGACCGCGCGCTCGGCCGAGAGATACGGATCGTAGGCGATCACTTTCATCTTCAGCCCGATCGCCCGGTCGGCGACGATCGACCCGACATTGCCGCAGCCGATGACGCCGAGCGTTTTTGAGAAAATCTCGACGCCGAGGAATTTGTTCTTCTCCCATTTGCCGGCCCGCGTCGAGGCGTCGGCTTCGGGAATTTGGCGGGCCAGCGCCAGCATCAGCGTGATGGCATGCTCGGCGGTGGTGATCGAATTGCCGAACGGCGTGTTCATCACGATGATGCCGCGCGCGGTCGCCGCCGGGATATCGACATTGTCGACGCCGATGCCGGCGCGGCCGATCACTTTCAGGCTCTTGGCCTTCTCCAGCATTTTGGCCGTGACCTTGGTCGCGGAGCGGATCGCCAGACCATCGAAGCCGCCGATCATCTCGGCGAGCTTGTCCTTGTCCTTGCCGAGATTGGGCTGGAATTCGACCTCGACGCCGCGATCCTTGAAAATCTGCACGGCGGCGGGCGACAACGCATCGGAAATCAGAACGCGGGCGGTCATGGCAAAATTCCTTTGCGATCAGCGCAACCAGCGCAGCATGTGGGGATAGGGTTCGACGCCTGTCTCGGCGGCGCGGCTGGGCTCGACGGCCATGCCGTAGAACTGCAACAGCGGCACGCCGAAATAGCGGCCGGCCGTGAAATTTTCGATGATCGACGACGCGCCACCCTTATAGCCGTTGTCGTGAAACACGACGGCAGGATCGAGCGCGAGATGGCAAAGCGCGGCATAGGACCAGGCAATGCTTGTCATCTCATCGGCCGGGGTCGGCGACAGCGTCGGCGCATTGCGTTCGCCGAGGTCGGCGACGGCGAGATGGCCGGCCTCGTGGAGAATATCGCCGGGATGTGTCATGCGCGTCTCGTCAACCACGACCACGCCGTGGCGGATGTCGAGGCCGGGCAGGACAGTCTTTTCCGGCAGCGCCGACGCGCGCACTTCGATGCCGATGCCGCGCACGAACGCCGCCAGCCGCTCGGTGAGAGGATCGGCGAAGGGAGCCGCTGACATGGCGATCAAGCCGCCTTCGCCAGCGCTTCCTTGGCCGCCGCATAGGCCCAGTCGAGCCACGGCGTCAGCGCCTCGAGATCGGCACGCTCCACGGTGGAGCCGCACCAGATACGCAATCCCGGCGGCGCGTCGCGATAGGCATCGATGTCGTAAGCGACGCCTTCCTTGTCGAGCGCAGCGGCGATCCCTTTGACGAACGCGGCCTGCGCGTCGGCGTTCAGCCGCGTCACCGCCGGATCGACCACTTTCAGGCAGACCGAGGTGTTGGAGCGCAGCGCCGGATCGCGCGCCAGAAAATCGATCCACGGCGTGCGCTCAACCCAATCGGCGATGACCTTGGCATTGGCGTCGGCGCGGGCGTGCAGCGCCAGCAAGCCGCCGGCCGACTTCGCCCATTCCAGCGCGTCGAGATAATCTTCGACGCACAGCATCGACGGCGTGTTGATGGTCTCGCCCTGGAAAATGCCGTCGTTGAGCTTGCCGCCCTTGGTGGTGCGGAAAATCTTCGGCACCGGCCACGGCGGCGTGTAGCTTTCGAGCCGGGCCACCGCGCGCGGCGACAGGATCAGCATGCCATGGGCCGCCTCGCCGCCCAACGCCTTCTGCCAGGAGAAGGTGACCACGTCGAGCTTGCCCCAATCGAGTGGCTGGGCGAAAGCGGCCGAGGTGGCGTCGCAAATGGTAAGCCCGGTCCGGTCGGCCGCGATCCAATCGGCGTTGGCCACGCGCACCCCCGAGGTCGTGCCGTTCCAGGTGAACACGACGTCGGTTGCGCAATCGACCTTGGCGAGGTCCGGCAGCTCGCCGTACGGCGCCTTGAGCACTGTGACGTCTTTGAGCTTGAGCTCCTTGGCAACATCGCTGACCCAGCCTTCGCCGAAGGATTCCCACGCCAGCATCGTCACCGGACGCGCGCCGAGCAGCATCCACAGCGCCATCTCCACCGCGCCGGTATCGGACGCCGGCACGATGCCGATGCGATGGTCGGCGGGCACGCGCAGCACTTCGCGGGTCAGATCGATGGCGCGCTTGAGTTTGGCCTTGCCCGGCTTCGAGCGGTGGGAGCGTCCCACTAATGCATCGGCGAGGGCTTGCGGGGTCCAGCCGGGGCGCTTGGCGCAGGGGCCGGACGAAAAGTGCGGCACGCTTGGCCGCACGGAGGGCTTTGCAATCGTCATGGTCTATCCTTTCAGATAGGCGCCCCTCGTTGGGGAGGGGTGTCCCGCCCCTGGAATTAAGGATTTGCGCTTGCGTCGTCAAGCGCGAGTTGCGGCGCCGGCCTGCATCGCGGCGGGTCGACGCGGCGCGCGGCGCTGCCCGCGATCGCGGCAATATCGGTAAAGACAATGTCACAATCGCGGACGGTGCGGTGGCAGCCGGCGGCACGCAAACGGTTTCCTAACCTGAAATGTGGCGTGCGCATTCAGCGCGGATTTACCTACTGCGTCAGCGACAATTTTAAGATCATTTGCGGTTAGCGTTTATTGAATCGCGTTCGCTGCGGTCGTTATCGGAAATTTGCGCACGCGCGTCCGTGTCGTCTTAGTGCCGGAAAACGCGGCGGAATTCTCGGTGCGGATATCGGAAAAAATCCGGCGCAGATTTGTCACGGCATCCCAATTCTAAATATCCGGAACGGTTAAGCCGTGACGGCGGCGGCTGACCGGCTAACCCCCCTTTAATGTCCGCGCTCGAAGATCGCCGGCAACAAGGGGAAAGGGCGTCTCATGCGTCGCGTCATATTTGCACTGTTGGCGTTTGCGTTCGCGCCAAGCGCCTTCGCGGACGATCTGAGCTGGCTGACCGGCGCGCAACCGGCGGCACCCATGAACGTCAACGGCTGGGCCGGCATCTATATCGGCGGTGCGGTCAGCTACAGCAACGCCGGCGGTGACTTCAGCAATACCACGCAGGCGCCGCTCGCTTATGTGCTGCGCGACCTGACGCTGGAGAGCGAGCAGCAGCCGTCCAGTTGGCCGGTGCTCGGTCAGGCCAATCACAGCGCCACTGGCTTCGGCGGCTTCGCCGGCTACAACACCCAATTCGAAAGGCTGGTGCTGGGCGTCGAGGCCGATTACGACCAGGCCAATCTCTCGCTCATCGCGCCGAATACGCCGATCTCGCGCCTGACATCGGCCGGCGGCAACACTTACGTGGTGACCGTCTCCGGAAGCGGCACCGTGACAGATCTCAATATCGGCACGCTGCGCGCACGGGCTGGCTGGGCGCTGGGCAATTTCCTGCCGTATGGCTTTGCCGGCGTCGCCGTCGGGCACGCCAATGTCAACATTGCGGCCACCGTTTCGGGGATAGAAAATCCACAGAATCTGCCCTGTACCGCTGGAGGTCCGGCGACGCCGGCGTGCGTGCCGTTCTCGTTCACCGGCACCGCGGGCAAGACCGGCGAATGGATGGTCGGCTTCACCGTCGGCGGCGGCCTCGACGTCGCGCTCACGAGAAACGTCTTCCTGCGCGCCGAATACGAATATGTGCAGTTCGCGCCGATCGCCAATCTGGTGGTGGGCGTCAACACCGTCCGCGGCGGTCTCGGTATCAAATTCTAGGCAGCTTGTCGTCGCTGTCGCGGCGCGCCGGTCAGAATTTCAAGCCGGCGCCGACCCGCACGCTCGAGGCGCTGAGCCTGATATTGTCCGGCGCAGCGAACTGGATGTATTGGTACTCGCCGCGCAGAAAAATATTCTTCGTTAGCGCGTAGTCGATGCCCAAGCCGGCCACGTAGCCGAAATACCACTTGCCATTGTTATTATTGGACAGGGTCCAATTGCTGCCAATCGGCGCGGGCGGCGGTGGTACGCTGGGCGGAGGCGGATTGGCGCAAGTATAGGGCGCTTCCTGGCCGCAATAGTTGACGTTGACCGATTTCATCGTGTCGATCTGCGAGATCGAAACGCCGCCAAAGCCGTAAGGCAGAAAATTGCCCATCGCCCAGCCGAAGCGGCCGCGCACGGTGCCGTAATCATCCACTTTGGATGATGCCGAGGTCGTCACGTTGTATTTCGCGAGGTACAGCGTGTTGTTGGAGGTCTGAAAGTAGGAGTGGCTTTCAACGTCGTCGATGCTGGCGTTGAACGACGTCTTGGTAAAGGTCATCTCGAAGCCGACGACGGCCGCCTCGAATTGGTAGTTGTAGCCGATAAAGGCGCTGTAGCTCGGCGCCTCTGTATTCAATGAAGAAAGCCGCGGAAAGCTGGCTATCGGTATCCCGTCAAAGCCCGCATCCAATCCGGCAATAGTTGTGATCTCGGCGGCCCCGACATTGCGGAAATCGGCGGCATCGAACTCGTAGCCGATCAGCCCACCGCCGTAAAACCCGCTCCAGTTCGTGTAGGAGGCGTAGCCCACGGGTTGCGCGCCGCGCAGCACGTCATAGTCTCCGGCGCGGGCGCCGGCCGGCGCAACTAGCACGACCAAAGCACAGATGACCCAACGCATCGGCCGCATTCTCCGTCCCGGTGGCGCGCAATGCGCGGCCAGACGCGGTCGATCATCAGGCATTAACCTTAATGGAGCGTTAGCTCGGGGGGCTGCGGAGGGAAGGCGGGCAACAACCAGCTGCATCCCGATCGGGTCAGGATCCCTGAGACTGTGCCCAAAAACGAAGACGGCGCGGTCGCCCGCGCCGTCTGTTGCTTTTGCTTTTCGCCGTTCAGGCGCGGGGCATCAGCCCCGGCTCATCAGCGGCGGGGCCGCCATCACCGGGACCATGTCGGGCTGCAGCATCCAGCGCAGGCCGATTCTGAAGTCCCATGAATTGGTGTTGTTCAGATTGTAGAAGGCGCCCGGGCACGAACCCGTATTCTGGCAGAGCACCGTGGCCGTTTCCGGCGAGCCCAGATGCAGGTAGCGGGCGCTGAAATCGACCTTGAAGTTGTTGTTGACGTTGTAGGTCAGGCCGGCCTGGGCGTTCCAGGCAAGATTCCAATTCGCGGCGTCCGAGGTGGTAAAGCCGAAGCCGACGGAGCCGTCGGAGTTGATGCCGTTGTCCTGCACGCCGGTGATGCGGTTATAGGCGCTGCCGATGCCGGCCCCGATATAGGGCGTCAGGCACCACCAGGTGCCGAGATCGAGATAGGCATTGGCCATGAACACGGCCGACGAGAAGTTGCCCTCGGTGACGTCGAAGCAGGTGCCGCCGCCGGCGCAGAAATTGGTGTAGCTGCCGGTGGCCTTGAATAATGCCTTGGTGCGGTATTCCGCGGTCAGGTCGGTGCGGAACCAGTTGTTCCACTCGTAGCCGATGCCGCCGCCGAAGATCGCGGTGTCCTGGATGTCTTTTTGCACGATGGCCCAGCTCGCCGGCCAGACGAATGCTGAATTCGTCTGCGAGTGCGGGAAATCGCCGAACGTCTGGATGCCGACGCCGACATCGCCACGCAGATACCAGCCGCTGGATACGACCGGCGCGGGTTGATAGGCGATCTGCGGTGGCGGTTGATACATCTGGGGGGGAGGAAGATCGGCTGCGAGTGCGGCTGTGCTGAGCAAGCCTAACGCAGCAGCGCTAGCGAAGAATTTGACGCTGACCATGGCTTCGTCCTTTCCTCGGCCGAGCCACGGATGCGGCGGCCCGCCGTCGTTGAACCGGGCCGAGGATGGCAGCAATTATTTAAGCGGGTCTTAACCTTAAGATTTAACCGTAAATGTTAAGCCACCGCGGCGAGTGCGATGTAACCCGGCTGAATTGACAGAGAGGATCGGGCGCGAAAGCGCCCATTGGCCCGCCGCAATAGATGCCGGCGAAACCTCGTTAAGATTCTGTTAGCGATTGCGGCGGCGCGGGCGAATGACGCCGCTCAGTCCTCGCCCTCTTCGAGCTCGCCGATATGGTGCTGTGCGTAGAGTTCAAGGCCGAGTTTGGCGACCAGGTCGAGCTGGGTCTCGAGGAAATCGATGTGCTCTTCCTCGTCATGCATCAGTTTTTCGAACAGATCGCGGGTCACGTAGTCTTTCACGCCGTGGCAATGGGTGGCGGCCTCCTGGTAGAGCGCGCGCGCCGACATTTCCGCGCCGAGGTCGCAATCGAGGACTTCCTTGACGTTCTGGCCGATATGCAGCGGATCGAGCACCTGCAAGTTGGGAAAGCCGTCGAGGAAGATGACGCGCTCGATCAGCTTGTCGGCGTGCTGCATCTCCTCGATCGATTCCTTGCGCCATTGCTTGGCGAGCGCCTTGTAACCCCAATTGTCGAGCAGCCGATAATGCAGCCAATATTGGTTGATCGCCGTCAGTTCGTGGCGCAGTCCCTTGTTGAGGAAGTCGAGGACTCCCGGGTCGCCTTTCATGATCGTACTCCTGGAACTGGGGGCGGCGCCGCGCGACGTGCGACTTGAACTTTAATTATAACGATTAAAAGCCGGCCCGCGATAGGCCGCGCCCGGTCTGTGGAAGGCCGTTGCGATCGGCGTAGAGTTCAGGGCCGGTTCTGGGCGGTGGCGTAGTGCCCCGCCGGTGCGGCGCTGGCCAGCGCCTCGTCCATGATGCGCCGGATGGTGCGGGCACAACGGCCGCATTGGGCACTGCAGCCCAGACAGTGATAAACTTCGCCGGCCGTACGCGGACAACCTTCGCCGGCCGCAAGCGCGCCCCTCACGTCGTGGTCCGTGAACACGTTACAAGAACAGACGATCATGGCAGGACGGCCCGGCGACGATTGGTTCGATCTGCAACTATCTTTACTGCATTCAGTTTAGCGACGCAATGAAAAACCTTTGTTTATAGGCATTCTAAGCTTTCTGTGGACACCGGGCCTGGATAACGGTTGGTAAAACGGCAGGCCCGATCAGGCCACGGCCGACTCCTCCTCGGCATCGTCATCGCGCCGCCGCCGGCGCGGCCGCAGCCGGCAAAGCCGCGACGGGATGTGGCACAAATCGTCGAGGAAGCCGGAGAAACGCTGACCGCGGGCCAGCGCGCGGTCGAGCGCTGCCATGGTCCGGGCGAGCCCGGGGTCGTCGTCGCGCACCCAGGCGCGCAGTACCGAGCCGAACAAGAGCGCCAAGCCTTGGGCGCGCACCATGCCGCGCGGTCCCGAGGCGTTGATCTCGGCGGCGGTCAGCATCCATTGCTGGGAGCGCACCGCCAAGCCATTGAGCGCCAAAGCGAGCGGCGGATTGCGGCGGGCGGAACGCAGCAGCGAGCGCACCGCCCGGCGATGCGGTGCCAGCACTTCGAGCCGCCGCATCAGCACGTCGAACAGCCGCTCGCGCGGCGGCTCCTCGGCCATGTCGCTCAAATCCGCAGCCAGCACGGCGCGGTCGATGGCCTTGATGTGAGCGGCCAAGATCGCGAGCGCCGAGGCGAACTCGCCGCGCAATCGGTCGAGCGATACTCCGGCTTCCTTGGCGATCTCGGAGAAGCCGATCTGCTCGATCGGCTTCTCCGCGAGCAGCGCCAGGAAGGCGGCGATGATTCTTTCGCGCTCGCTGCCCGCGCTCGCGGGTGCAGCAGCTTTCGCGCCGGAGGACGATCGCGCGGATTTACGGGCGGGTTTGCGGACCATGGCCGAACTCCTATGCACCGAACTTTTGGGCAGCGCCTCATACGCGCGACTGTTGGGTTCAATGTAGGCTCGCGACGGGACAGTTCCAAGGCGGCGCCAGGGAGACGCCAGGCCTGCGCCGTCAACCGGCAAGCTCCCGCGATCGCTTGGTCGCGGCGGCAACCGCTTTGCGCATCAGCTGTGCAAGGCCGTCCTTGCCCATCAGCACGTCGAGTGCGGCCGCGGTGGTGCCTCCAGGCGACGTCACATTCTGCCGCAGCACCGCGGCATCGAGCTCGGAGCGGTGCAGCAGTTCGCCTGAACCGGCGACGGTTTCACGCGCGAGCTTCGTGGCTAGCGGCGGCGGCAGGCCGGCGGCGACGCCGGCTTCGGCCAGCGCTTCGGCCAATAGGAAGACATAGGCGGGTCCCGATCCCGACACGGCGGTGACGGCGTCCATCAGCGCCTCGTCCTCGGTCCACTCGACGGTGCCCGTGGCGCAGAGCAGGCGATGGGCGAGCTCACGCTGCGCCGGATTGACGTCGCGCGGCACCGCAACCGTGATGCCGCGGCCGATCGAAGCCGGGGTGTTGGGCATGGCGCGCACCAGCGCGCACGGCGCGTTCAGCGCATCGGCGATGAATTGCAGCGTGCGCCCGGCCATGATCGAGACGACGACGGTCGCAGCGCCGATCATCGGCTTGAGCGGCGGTATCGCTTCTGCCGCGATCTGCGGCTTCACCGCAACGACGACGGCGGCGACATCGCCGAGCCCGTACAGCGCCGGATTGAGCCGCAAGCCGCGGCCCACGAGCGTCGAGATTTGTGGCGCGGGTTGCGGCTCGAGAACGGCGACGTGCTTCGGATCGAGGCCGAACCGCAGCCAGCCTTCGAGCAACGCGCTGCCCATTTTGCCGGCGCCGACCAGGACGAGGTGGCCGGAGAAATCGCGCAAATCCGGCGTCGCGCTCGTCACGCCTCGCCCGAGGTCTCGAACATCGCGGACTCCATCGCCTCACGCGCCGACTTGCCGGCCCAGACCACGAACTGGAACGCCGGAAAGTAGCGCTCGCAGGCATCGAGCGCGCAGCCGAGCGAGGCCTCGCATTGGCGACCGGACGCCGGCACGCCGCCGGCAAGCAGCAGCGCATGGCGAAACATCACCATGCCGTTCTGCATCCAGACGTCGAAATGGCCGATCCACAATTGCTCGTTGATCATGGCGACGAGCTGCTGCACTTCGGGCAGCCGCAGTTCCGGCACTTTGATTTCGAATGCGCAGGCCAGATGCAGCGCCTCGATCTCGCTCATCCAGGTGAAAGAGACCTGATAATTGGTCCACTTGCCGGTGACGACCAAAGCGATCTCGTCCTCGCCGGATCGCTCGAACGGCCAGTTGTTGCCGGCCGCCATGCGCTCGACGACCTCCAGAGGATTGTTGCCGTGCTCGCGTGCGATCTCGATGATGGACATGCCTTCTCCACGGTGCCGCATGTGAGTGGAAATGCGCACGCCACTAGGACTTCGTCGAATACCGGCTGCAATTTGACGCAGGGAAGACTTTTACGCGTCGGTTGACCGAAAGCCGCGAATCAGCCCGCACGCCGACTATAATCGGCCTGATTCCACTCACCAAATTCGACGCAAGGGCCTCCGGCGCCGCCGCTAGCCGCACTCATGAAGTGATTTGGCCTTGGCGCACAATGCTGCGGCCATGACCGTCCACAGACCGGCCTGCGACAAGTTGACTCGGGGGATGACGAGCGCGGCAAGCCTGTTCAATCGAACAGGCTTGAGACCGATTCTTCGGCGGCGGTCCGGGTGATGGCTTCGCCGATCAGCGTCGCGATCGACAGCACGCGGATATTTTTGGACTCGGCGACCGCTTGCGTCGGCTGGATCGAATCCGTGATCACCAATTCCTTGAGGTTGGATTTGCCGACGCGGGCGACGGCGCCGCCGGAGAGCACGCCGTGGGTGATATAGCCATAGACCGCAGTGGCGCCTTTTTCCAACAGCGCGTCGGCGGCGTTCACCAGCGTGCCGCCGGAATCGACGATATCATCGACCAGGATGCAGATGCCGCCGTCGACCTCGCCGATGACATTGGCCACTTCGGATTCACCCGGCCGCTCGCGCCGCTTGTCGACGATGGCGAGCGGCGTGTTGATGCGCTTGGCAAGCCCGCGCGCGCGCACCACGCCGCCGACATCGGGAGAGACCACGATCACTTTGGTCAGATCGAAGCGCTGGCGGATGTCGCGCATCATCACCGGCGCGGCGAACAGATTGTCGGTCGGGATGTCGAAGAAGCCCTGGATCTGGCCGGCATGCAGATCGAGCGTCATCACGCGATCGGCGCCGGCGCGGGTGATGAGATTGGCGACGAGCTTGGCCGAGATCGGCGTGCGCGGGCCGACTTTGCGATCCTGCCGCGCATAGCCGAAATAGGGGATCACCGCGGTGATGCGCCGCGCCGACGCGCGCCGCAGCGCGTCGATGATGATCAGCAATTCCATCATATGGTCGTTGGCCGGATACGACGTCGACTGCAGGATGAAAACGTCGGCGCCGCGGACGTTTTCCTGGATCTCGACGAAGACTTCCATGTCGGCGAAGCGCCGCACGATGGCCTTGGTCAGCGCCGTGCCGAGGTAACCGCCGATGGCTTCGGCAAGCGCGGGGTTGGAATTGCCGGCGACGAGCTTGATAGCCCCGTTGTTGCCCGCCATTCCCTCTTCTCCTGCGCGCCCGGCAGCGACTTTCGCCGACCTGATACAAGCCGCCTTCGAGGCTGGCAACATGAATCAGGGCCTTGTCCCCGCAGGTTTTTTCGCCGTGAGCGCAGTGGGCTTGGGGCGCGCCCGCGCTGCTTCAGCCGACCAGAACGATCGCATTCACATGGCGGCCGTAATCGGCTTCGGCGCGGTGGGTGGTGCGGCGGAAGCTGAAAAACCGCTCCGCATCGGCATAGGTGCAAAGCCCGACATCTTCGACGTGGCGGACGCCCGCCCGGGTCAGCCGCGCGCCGATATAGCCGGCAAGGTCGAACATGGCATGGCCGTCGCGTCCGGCCGGCGCGAAGAAGCGGTGGCTGGCGGGGTCTTCGGCGTCAAAGCGGGCAATAAGATCGGGGCCGACCTCGTAATTGGCTTGCCGGATCATCGGTCCGATGACGGCGCGGATGTGGCTGCGTTCGGCGCCAAGCCGCTCCATGGCATCGAGCGCGGCCTCGACGACGCCGGAGAGCGCGCCGCGCCAGCCGGCATGGGCGGCGCCGATGACATGGGCTTTTGGATCAGCGAGGAGGACTGGCCCGCAATCCGCGGTGCTGATGCCGATGGCAAGTGCCCGCATGCGGGTGACGATGGCATCGGCGCGGGGCCGCGCCTCGGGCAGCCACGGCGTTTCCGCGACCACCACCTGCGGCGAGTGGATCTGATAGCAGGTTAGAAACCGGCTCGGCTCGACGCCGACCGCGGCCGCCATGCGGGCGCGGTTTTCCGCGACATGGGCGCGGTCGTCGTTCGATCCGACGCCGCCATTGAGGCTGGCATAAAGGCCGCCGGATACGCCGCCCTGGCGCGTGAAGAAGCCGTGGCGGATGCCGTCGAGCGCGAGTGTTCGAGCCTCGATCATCATGGCGGCGTCTCAAATCCGGGCAGCGGGCCGAGGCTAGGATCGGCGATGGCGAGCGCCTTGAATAACTCGCCCATGCCCTGCGCGCCGCTTTCGGTCAGGCGCGCCACCGCCAGCTCGATCTCCAGCGCCTTGTCGCGCGCGGCATGGGCCTTCAGCGCAGCGGCGCGTTGCTCGATGCCGAGCCGCAGCAGCAGGTCGCGTTGCAGAATGGGACCGTGAATGCGGCCGCCGATGCTTTCCGCGCTCTGCGCCAGCGCCTCGAAATCGACATGGGCGGTGAGGTCGGCCTCGCCCGGCGCGCGCAACGGGTCGGTGTAAGCGTGCCCGGCGACTGCCTGCAAGGTATCGCCCAGGCCATATTTGACGTGGCCGTAATCGAGGATCAGCGCCGCGCCGTCAGAGCGCACGCGCCGGCCGAGTTCGAGCGCGATCCGGTCGGGGCGCCATTCGAAGATCGAGCCTTCGGGCGATGGCCGCAACCCGCGCGGCAGGCTGGTCTCGAAGTGGGGCAGCGTTTCGCGCGCCAGGCCGAAGCACAAATTTCCGTCGGCGCCGACATCGACGACGCGCTCATGCCAGCCATCGGCTTGCTTGACCGCTTGATGCACCGGCAGCGCGTCGATGAACTCGTTGGCGATGACGAGGCTCGGGCCGGCGGGGACGTCTTCGAGGCTGGCGTGCCAAAGCGCCGGCACGTCGAGAGCTTCCAGCCGCTGCTGCTGCAGCTTTTGCAGCGCCGGGCTGATCTCGACCAGATGCAGCACGATCGCCTCGCGGAAACCTTTGACCACGCGCGCCGCGCGCAGCGCATCGAGGATCAATGTTCCGCGCCCGGGCCCGAGCTCGATGAGGCGCACGTTTTCCGGCGCGCCCATCTGCCGCCAGACCGCGGCCAGCCACAGCCCGAGCAACTCGCCGAACATCTGGCTGATCTCGGGCGCGGTGATGAAGTCGCCGTCGCTGCCCAAGGGGTCGCGGTTGATGTAATAGCCGTGCTTGGGATGGGTCAGGCACAGCCGCATATAGTCGGCAACGGGCATCGGCCCGGCAATGGCGATGCGCCGGCGGATTTCGCTCTCCAGCGCCGTTGCCTCAGCCATCTTTCGATTTCGGTTCGTAGCTCAGCGCGTAAGTGAGGATGGCGATGCCGCCGAGCATCAGCGGAATGCACAGCAGCATGCCCATGGTCAGCCCGCCCCAGAGGAAGCCGAGCTGGACGTCGGGCTCGCGGAACAATTCGCAAGTGACGCGCGCGATGCCGTAGCCGAGCGCAAAACTTCCGGTGACGACGCCGGGCCGCTTCAGCGCACCGAAACGCACCAAGAGGCCGAGCACGACGAAGAGGACGACGCCTTCCAGCGTGGCTTCGTAAAGCTGGCTTGGATGGCGCGGGATCGGGCCGCTATTGGGGAAGATCATCGCCCACGGTACGTCGGTCGGCCGGCCCCACAATTCGCCGTTGATGAAATTGGCGATGCGGCCGAGGAACAGTCCGATCGGGCAGACCGCGGCGGTGACGTCGCCGAGCGACAACATCGGAATCCCGCGCTTGAGCGCGAACGCGACGATGGCGACGATGCAGCCGGCGACGCCGCCGTGAAACGACATGCCGCCATTCCACAATTCGAATATCTGCCGCGGATGCTCGGCGAAATGCGGAAGATTGTAGAACAGCACATAGCCGGTACGGCCGCCGAGGATGATGCCGAGCGTGATCCAGATGACGAAATCGTCGAAGTCGATCACCGTCAGGGGCGCCGGGCCGCCCCATAACCGCTCCGAGGCGATGATGGCGCGCGCATAAAACCAGCCGGCGATGATGCCGACGATATAGGCCAGCGCATACCAGCGCACGGCAAACGGCCCGATCGAGATCAGGATCGGATTGATCGCGGGAAACGGCAGAATGGGCAAGACTGCAAGCAGGACCACGAGCATCACATGGCTTTCATAAACGGCCGGCCGGCGCGACTCATTGCGCGCCGCGCCTCTTGCGAGCGCGCCGCACCATCGCCATTGTCTGCGGGCATATCAAGCGGGACTCTCGGAGTTCGGAGGCAGCCATGGTCCAGACCACAAACCGGTTCTTCGACGAGGTGGCGCGGTTGATGAACGACGCCGCCGGCGCCGCGCAGGGCGTGCGGCGCGAGGTCGAGACGCTGTTCCGCAACCAGGCGGAGCGCATCCTGCGCGATCTCGACGTGGTCAAGCGCGAGGATTTCGAGGCGGTCAAGGACATGGCCCGCCTGGCGCGCGAGGAGAACGAGGCGCTCAAGACCCGAGTCGCGGCACTGGAGGCGGCGCTCGGCAAGACTGGCGCGCCGACTGGCGGCGGCACCTCAGGCGGCGGCTGATCCGGGCATGTTCTGGCCCGAGCTTCTCCGCGCCATCGTTCCTTGTCTTTCAAAAGCCGCGCCGCTATAAGCGCGGCGTCCGCGGCCGCTACAGCACCCCTGGAGGCTCGCCGCGGAATTCCACTTATAAGACAGAGCTTTAGACGAGGATATCATCATGGCGACCGTCAATCTGATCAAGGCGACGGCGCGTTCGCGGGCAGGCAAGGGGGCCGCCCGGGCAGAACGTCGTGCCGGCCGCGTTCCCGGAATCATCTATGGCGACGGCAAGCCACCGCTGCCGATCTCGCTCGACTATGCCGATTTGCACCACCGCATCTATGCCGGGCATTTTTTGACGACCATTCATGACGTCGAGATCGACGGCGTGAAGCATCGCGTCATTCCCCGCGACTTCCAGCTCGACGCGGTGCGCGACCTGCCGCTGCACGTCGACTTCATGCGGCTCGGCGAGGGCGCCACCATCCGCGTCAACATTCCGATCCATGTCAGGAACGCCGACCAGTCGCCGGGCGTCAAACGCGGCGGCACGGTCAGCATCGTCACTCACACCATCGAGGTGCGCTGCCGCGCCGACGCCATTCCGACCGGCATCGACGTCGACGTCAGCGAGCTCGAGATCAACTATTCCAAGCACCTGAGCGACATCACCTTGCCGGAAGGCGTGCGCGTCGTCGCCGGCCGCGACATCACCCTGGTCACGGTGGTGCCGCCGTCAGGTTATGCGGAAGAAATGAAGGCCCAGGCGGAAGCTGCCGCCGCCGCAGCGGCTGCCGCCGCCGCCGCTGCAGCGGCCGGTACGCCGGCCGAAGGCGCGGCGCCGGGCGCTGCCCCAGGCGCGGCGCCGGGCGCTGCCCCTGGCGCGGCACCGGCTGCCGCCGCGCCCGAGAAGAAGTGAGGTTTGCTGCCGCG
>Ga0310038_10001950_pt1 | contig 15275 bp, 14 predicted proteins | sample Sb_taG_6_FD_200461 | JGI IMG/M metagenome (GOLD analysis project Ga0310038, IMG submission 200461) | Peat soil microbial communities from Weissenstadt, Germany - Sb_50d_4_PS metaG (v2) (version 2) | ecosystem: Environmental > Terrestrial > Soil > Wetlands > Peat | place: Germany: Weissenstadt... | reverse complement strand
CGGTCGTCGGGAAAATCGCGCAGTTGATTGTTGCTGAGATCGAGGATAGCGATCGATTGGCGCGCTCCGGCTTCTTGCGTGCCGTAACCCTGATTGAGCAGCGCGGCATAACGGCCATCGGGGCTGAGCGCGATGGTGGCGGGAAAGCCATTGGTGCGGGCTAGGTAGCCGGGGACGGGGAGGGTCAGGCTCTTGCTGGTCGGAAGGTTGATTCGGCGCGCGCGGTCGGCGGCGCGTGCGACCACGAAGACGACAAGCAGCGAGGACAGAGCGAAGACGGAAACGGCGGCGAACTTTTTCGGGGACTCTTTCCCGGACTTTTTCACGAATTCTTTCACGAGCGGAGCCTCGGGACGGTTTTAACATCCGCGGGGTCTGCCCGGCAAACCTAGAAGGGCTAACCCAGGAGCGCTATCGGGGCGGCTTTGGGCGAGGCGTGGGACATTCAGTAAAACGACAGCTCTTTCATCGGATAGTGCTTGCGGTTGCGCGTCCACAACTCAGCATGATGCAGGACGGCCGCAGCGGCAATCAGGGCGTCACCAATTTGCAGGCCGTGACTTTTACCGTATTGGCGGAGATAATCACCAGCTTGGCGGCCAGTCTCATAGTCGATCGGGGCGCAAAGAAGCGTGCGAAAGAGCTTCGCAGTCGCCTCATGCTCGCGCGGTAACGATCCAGCCCACAGCTCCGCGGAACTTACCGGCGAGCACAGGATTGCGCTCCCCGATTCCGCCAGTTGCGTCCACTTGGATAAGATATCGCGACTTCGCTCGCGAGAAACCTCGATAAGAACGTCGGAATCGACAAGAACCGTCACCGCTTCCGAAGCCTCTCAAGCCGAGTATCACGACGCAGGCTGCGAACATATTCTGCGGTAGAGTCGAGCAAATCTTTACGATCCTTCCTGATCCCGACGAAGGCGAGCATGGCTGCGCGCCGCTCCTCCAAATTGCCGAGATAGCGCTCGCGCGCAGCTTCGCGCACCAAGGCGGAGATGGTCGTTCCCTGGCTCCGGGCCCGCTGGTGTAGGGCGTTCCATAGATCATCGTCGAGATAAAGCTGCGTTCTTCGCATGATGTATAGTATACATCATCGCGGGCTGTTCGGCGGCAAATTCCGAGCCTATTGTTTTCTTGATTGGGGAACAATGCTTCGAGATTATGTCAGTGAATGGCGAGCAGAACCGCGACATACTGCCGCACTTTGCCGACTAACGCGGACTCAGCCTTGGCATGGAATTTCGCTTTGCGACCGGCCCAATCCATGCTCTTCAGTTGATCGACGAGAACTGCACCCTCGACTTGGTCGATGGTGATGGGCAGGGCGAAGGGGTAAGGTTTGCGCTTGCTCGTGAGTGGACAGACCACGGTTAGGCCGCTGGCGCGGTTGTAGCGCTGATCGGTCAGCACCAATGCGGGACGCCGCTTGGCCTGCTCGCGACCGACCTGCGTATCGAAATCCATCATCACGATGTCCCCGGCTTCCGGAACGTACGACTTCACCATGTCACCATTCGACTGCTTCCTTCCCTACTTCCGCGCCGGTTGAGATCTCGGCGTAGCGGTTTTCTGGAGTGATCTGGGAAACGAGTTGCGCGAGCGTGGGAGTCTTCGTTGGCCGGCGCAGTTCGACGCGGCCTTCGGCGGCGGCTTCGATCTCCAGCGCATCGCCTTCCTTCAACTTGGCTTCCTCAACCACGGGCTTGGGAATGCGCACGGCGAGACTGTTGCCCCACTTGACCATCTGTGTCTTCATGAACGGCGCTCCTTCCGGACACTACATAGTATATCCTGGTGTGTCTACTATGTATATACTCCATAAAACCTTGGGTCGTCCTTCCGGAACCTGAAATCAATCGCTCCACTCTACTAGAGGCGACTGCCGAGCTGCGCTCGGCTTGGACAGGCGAGGGCGCCCGCCCCCCCACGTGCGTCCCTACACGAGCGGGATACAACGACGCTCGATCCGCTCTAGCACACCAAAGGCACTTCCGCCACCGGCTCCCCGCTGCGGGACTTCTTGACACCGATCAGCTCCACTGCTTTGGCAGCGATGTGTTCGGCGGAGACTTCGAACTCCTTGATTAACTCCCAGGGGGCGCCGGAGTCTCCGAAGCGGTCTTTTACTCCAATGGCGCCGGTGATGGTGGGGATGCCGTAGAGCGCGGGCGACTCGGTGATGGCGCTTGCGACGGGCCACGCCAGCGCGCCGATCTGGTGCTCTTCGGCGGTCAGGACTACGCTGGTGTCGCGGGCAGCTCGCACGATGGCTTCAGTGTCGAGCGGCTTGAGGGTGTGCATGTTTAGGACGCGGGTTTCGTAGCCGAAATCCTGCTTCAGGATCCAGGCGGCTCGCATCGCCTCGGGCACCATGGGGCCGCAGGCAATGATGGTGAGGTCTTCGCGCTCGTTGCGGTATTCGGATTCCAGTTTGGTCTCGAAGGCTTCGATGAAATTCGCAGCCTCGCGACGCAGGCGAATCACATTGGCTTTGCCGAAGACGAACGGCGTTTTCTCGTCGGTGACAATGGGCGTGGCTTCGCGGGCGAAGCGAATGTACTTCGGACCGACGTGCTTGAGCAGGAGGTAGTCGGTGGCTTTGCGGGTTTCGACCATGTCGCAGGGGACGACCACGTTCATGTTGGGCAGTCCGCACATGGCGAAGAGGTCTTCGAGGGCTTGGTGCGTCGCGCCGTCGGGGCCTACGCTGACGCCGCCGTGGGCTCCGGCGATCAGGACGTTGAAGTTGCCATAGCAGATCGAGGTGCGGATCTGGTCGAGGTTACGGGCGGCGGCGAAGGTTGCGTAGGTGCCGAAGACGGGGAGCTTGCCTTCTTTGGCTAGTCCGGCGGCGGCTGAGGTGGCGGACTGCTCGGCGATGCCCATGCTGATCCAGCGCTCCTTGCGCTCGGGCTTGCCAGCGTAGAACTCGCTGATGGTGATGGAGCCGGAAATATCCAGGCCGAAACAGACTACACGCGGATCGTCGCCGTTGGCGGCTAACGACTGTCCGAAACCCAGGCGGGTGGGCTTCATTTGGACTTTCATGTTTTCGGCGGCATTCCACCAGTAGTTGCGGTGGAACTTGGGCATCTTGGCGTCCAGTTTGCGGTCGACCTCGGCTTGATATTGCTTGGCGTGGGCGAAAAGTTGCTCGAGTGGGATCTGGCCTTCTAGTCCTAATTCCATCAAGGCTTTGTTTAACTCTTCTAGGTTGGGCGCTTTGCCGTGCCATCCGGCAATGTTTTCGATGAAACTGACGCCTTTGCCTTTTACGGTGTCGGCGATGATTACGGTGGGTTTGCCGGAGCCGGCTTTTGCTTTGGCGTTCTCCAGCGCTTCGACGACCTGCTTCATGTCGTGGCCGTCGATGGTTAGGACTTCCCATCCGAAGCTGCGATATTTTTCTTCGAGGGGCTCGACGTTCATCACGTCTTTTACCCAGCCGTCGATCTGGAGGCGGTTGCGATCGATGATGCCGACTAGATTGTCTAGCTTGAAGTGGCCTGCTTCCATCGCGGCTTCCCAGATCTGGCCTTCCTGCTGCTCGCCGTCTCCCATGATGCAGAAGACGCTGTGATTTTTCTTATCTAGTTTGGCGGCGAGCGCGATGCCTACGGCTATGCTTAGACCCTGGCCTAGCGATCCGGTGGAGACTTCGACGCCTGGCAGTTTTAGCCAGTGCGGATGGCCCTGATAGGGCGAATAGAGCTTGCGCAGGAGCGCGACATCTTCTTTTGGATGGAAACCGGCGAATGCTAGGCCGAGATAGAGGCAGGGCGCTTTGTGGCCGGTCGACCAGACGATGCGATCGCGGTCGGGCCAGTTGGGGTTTTTGGGATCGTGGTCGGCTACGCGAAGGTAGAGCGCGGCGGCGATGTCCATGATGGAGAGCGTGCCGCCGGCGTGCCCGGAGGTGGCTGCGCACAGGGCGGCGAGGTCGTAGCCGCGCATCAAGTTCGCCTGCTGTTTCAGCTCATCAATGCTGTAGGAACGCAGAACTTCGCCGGTGGTCGAATTTTGAATAGACATGGGGTTGCTCCTTCGCTTACGCCGCGTGTTGGGCGGGGCGGGAAACGGCGCATAGGCTTACAGAATGAGCGTAACGGGCGCGGTCGCGCGCTTCAGTGAGCGGGGTCACAGGCGGGGGTGACGCGGAGCCACGTAAGCATGGATTGTCATCCTGAGCGAAGCGAAGGATCTGATTTCTCGTGCACTGGCAGAAAGCAGGTCCTTCGCTTCGCTCAGGATGACAACCTGGATATGCATGGGCAGTTCGCGAACACTACCCTCAGCGCGTCGATTTGAAGATGGAGAACACCGCGCCTTGCGGGTCGGCGATGACCGACATGCGGCCGACTCCTTCCATCGTCATGGGCGCAACATAGAAATTGGCGCCCATCTGTTTGGCCTTCGATGCCGACACATCCACGTCATCGACCAGGAAGTAGGCCAGCCAGTGCGGCGGCGTTCCAGGCTGGCGATACTTTGAGGGCGGAACGCCTCCGATGAAATGTTCGCCGTTCTTGATGTGCAGGTATCCGGAGGTATCTTTTGGATCAGCTGTGACCTGCCATCCGAAAAGACCCGAGTAAAAGTCAGAGGCGCGTTTTACGTCGGGAGTGCTTAGATCGGCCCAGCACAGCGTGCCGTGGACTGCGGCGATCCCGATTCCGGCATTCTTGTTCGCCTGCCATACGCAGAAAACCGCGCCGGTGGGATCCTGGATGACGGCCATGCGGCCGGCATCCATAACGTCGAACGCTGGGGCAAGAATTTTGCCGCCTAGCTGCTGCGCCTTGGTGACGGCCGCGTCGGCGCTTTCGACGGTGATGTAAATCAGCCAGTGCGGAGGAACGCCCTGCGAACGCTCCTCGGGGCGCAGGGTGCATCCGGCGGCGGCTTCGCGGCCCTGGAGTTTGAATTCGGTGTAATAGTCGTTCGGGCCCATCGGACTGTCGTGGGGAGCCCAGCCGAAGAGAGAGCCGTAGAAGCTCTTGGCGGCAGACTGGTCGGTGGTGTGGAGTTCGATCCAGCAGAAGGAGCCGGCGGGGTGCTTGTCGATGTTTGTCATAGCGGCGGAATTCTACACTAAATCGGGCCGGCTACGTTAAAGGACATGAAAGAAACCTTAACGCAGAGATCGCAGGGTGCCCCACTCATCGCGCACTTTGCGATGAGTGGGATTCCGCTGCGGTCTCATCCCGCCCTGCTCCCACGAACAACGGCGTCACCTTTTTGCGGCGGTGCCGGGATGCTCGCCACAGATCGTACTGTGTCTGCATGCCTACCCATAGCTCGGGGCTGGTGCCCAGGGCGTCCGCCAGCCTCAGCGCCATGTCTGCCGAAATTCCCGCGCTGCCATTCAAGATGCGCGACAGAGCGACCCGCGTCACCCCAAGGTGCTTGGCCGTGTCTGTCACCGACCTTCTCCCCAAATACTCTCGCAGGACTCTTCCCGGATGTGGCGGATTGTGCATGCGCATAAAAACCTCCTAGTGATAATCCCGATAGTCCACCAACACCGCATCTTCCCCTTCAAAGGCAAACGTCAAACGCCAGTTACCGCTGACATCCACCGACCAGTGGTCTTCGAGATCGCCGCGCAAGGGATGCAGCCTCCAACCGGGCGCGTTCATGTCCTTCGGGGATTTGGCATTGTCCAACGCGGCCAGCTGTAGTTTCAATTTGTCCGCATGATGCGGCTGGATTTTCGCCTTCGATCCTGTTCGGAAGAACCGCTCGACACCCTTGTGCCGGAAGCTCTTGATCATCGTGTATAGTGTATATTTATACTATATAGATTGTCAAACTGCCTTCCCAAAAGAATCAGCGCAGGTTTTTCCCTGTCCAGTCTTCGATTTTTGCCAAGGCCGTGTTCAGGTTCTCGAGCGAGTTGGCTACGCTGAAGCGGAGATAGCCTTCTCCGTATTCGCCGAACGCGGTGCCGGAAAGGCAGGCAACTCCGGCTTCTTCGAGCATCGCGTCGGCCAGTTTCTTCGACGGCCAGCCGGTCTTGGTGATGTTCGGAAACACGTAGAATGCGCCTTTCGGCATGCGGCAGGAGAAACCTTTGAGCTTGTTCAGGCCCGCGACGAAGGCGTCACGGCGGCGCTTGAACTCAATGCACATTTTGTCGACGGAGGACTGGTCGCCGCGCAGCGCTGCTATTCCGGCAACCTGGGTGAAGCTGGCGGTGCAGGAGGTCGAGTTGGTCATGAGGCGCGCGATGGGCACGGCCAGGTCGGGCCGCATTACGCCGTAGCCCATACGCCATCCGGTCATGGCGTAGGTTTTGGAGAAGCCGTCGAGCAGAATGGTGCGCTCTTTGAAGCCGGGTACGCTCATGATGGAGAAGTGCTCGCCTTCGAAGATGAGGCGGCTGTAGATTTCGTCCGAAAGAATAAGGATGTTGCGGTCGCCGATGGCCTCGGCTATTTCGAGAATGTCTTTCTTGGTGAGCGTGCCTCCGGTCGGGTTGTGCGGCGAGTTCAGGATGATTAACTTGGTGCGATCGGTAATCAGCGAGGCCAGTTCTTTTACATCGACGGAAAAGTCACGCTCCTCGCGGAGCGGAATGGGAATCGCTTTGCCGAGCGAATAATTGATCATGGACTCGTAGATGGGGAAGCCGGGATTGGGGTAAATGACCTCATCTCCAGCCTCAATTAGTGCCAGGATCGTGAAGAAAATAATCGGCTTGCCGCCTGGGACCACGACCACTTCATCGCTCGAAACCGGGACTTTGCGGGTGCGGCTGACATAGTCGGCAATCGTCTGGCGCAGGTCGGGCAGGCCGGCGGCGGGACCGTAGTGAGTCCATCCCATGTAAAGCGCGTCGACACCGGCCTCGATGATATTGGCGGGGGTGTCGAAGTCGGGTTCGCCAATTTCGAGGTGAATGATTTCTTTGCCCTTCTTTTCGAGGGCGCGGGCGCGGTTAAGGACCTCAAAGGCGGTTTCGGTTCCGAGCCGCGACATCCGGCTGGCTAGACGCAATTCATGCTGAGTTGTGGTGGGCATGGCCGCGGTTGAAATTATAACGCGTCGAAGAGGTCAGAGGTGACAGGTCAGATTGCAGAGGTAAAAATCAAAGTCTCCCACAGGCCGTCACCAGGAGATTTTCACTTCTGAAATCTGACCTCTGACCTCTGCAATCATTCCGAGATGGTGCTCTCTTCGCTTTGCGCCCGCAGAATGCGATCGACGGAGTACGGGGCGCGCTGGGCGGGCTCATGATAATGGCGCACCTGCATTTCTCCGAGTAGGCCGACGGCGAGCATGTTCAGGCCGGCCAGCAAGAGCACGGCGGAGAACAGCATCAGCGGGCCGTGCTGGTACATGATGTCAGTGTGGTGCAATACCTTTTCCAGGACGAGCCAGAACGAAACGGCGCTGCCTGCAAAAATGCTGAACATCCCCACCGTGCCGAAGAAATGCAACGGGCGGGAAAGATACTTGAGCAGGAAACGGATGGTGATGAGATCGAAGAAGACGCGGAAGGTGCGGGAGATTCCGTAATGCGAATTCCCGCGTTCCCGGTTCACGTTCTTGATGGGCACTTCGATGATCGACGCGCCGTGCCATGAGGCCAGTGCGGGGATGAAACGGTGGAGCTCTCCGTAAAGCGGAATCTGCCCTAGGATTTCGCGGCGGTAGGCTTTAAAAGTGGTGCCGAAATCGTGGATGTCGACGCCGCTCAATTTGGCCATGAGCCAGTTGGCACAGCGCGAAGGGATGCGGCGCAGCCAGAAATTGTCGACGCGATTCTTGCGCCAGCCGCTGACGATATCGTAGCCCTCGGCAATTTTTTCGAGGAACAAGGGGATGTCGGCAGGATCGTGCTGCAAGTCGCCGTCCATGGCGATGATGTATTCGCCGCGGGCGTGGTCAAATCCAGCCGCGAGACCGGCAGTCTGACCAAAATTGCGGCGCAGCTTGACGACGGTGACGCGGCTGTCAACGGCGGCAATTTCACGCAGCAGATTGAACGTGCCGTCCATCGAACCGTCATCGACCAGCACCATCTCGAACGTCTCGCCGCTCGCTTCCATCACGGACTTAAGCCGCAAATACAGGTCGGTGACGTTCTCCTGTTCGTTGTGGAGAGGAACTACAATTGAATATTTGAGCACAGTACTTTTGATTATACGGCAACGGAGCGTTGCTTTCGAAGTGACTTCCGTGAGGCATGACTTCGGCGGGATGGGAGTTCGTCCGCGGCGCCGTGTAGTTGGCGACCAGCGCGCCTTCCCGGTAAATGCTGCGGGATTCGCTACGCGTGGGCGGGATTTTCCTCGCGAGCACAAATCCTTAGCGGCGCGCCGTCAATCGCCGCTCGACTAACTCCTCGATTCGATTCACGACTTCGTCCTCGCTCATATTCGTCGAGTCGAGCACTACGGCATCTTCGGCGGCTACGAGAGGTGAAACTGCGCGGGTGCGGTCTCGCAGGTCGCGCTCGCGGAGTTCCGCAGCCATCGCCTCGGCTGGTGCGCCCTTCACCTTCTGCTGGTCGAGACGGCGCTGCTCGCGAATCACGGGATCGGCGTCGAGAAAGATCTTCAAATCGGCATCCGGAAAAACTTTTGTTCCAATGTCGCGGCCCTCCATCACAACGCCGCCTTCGATGCCCATCTCGCGCTGCCGCGCCACCATCCACTCTCGCACCTTGGGATGCACCGAGACGCGCGATGCCGCCTCGCTCACATCGCGATCGCGGATGCGCTCGGAAACGTCTTTTCCATTGAGCAGCACACGATTGCCGCCGATGGAGCGATCGAGAGTAATGCGTGAATCCTGCGCCATCTTCAGCAGTGCGGCCTCGTCGTCGAACGAGGCGTCCCACTCGATGGCGCGCAGCGCCAGGGCGCGATACATCGCACCGCTCTCCAGGTTCACGTAGCCGAGTTTGCGCGCCAGTCGGGAGGCGATGGTGCTCTTGCCGGCTCCGGCGGGGCCGTCTATGGCGATGATGAGTTTGCGTTGGGAAGGATCGGTCATTGTGGGGAAGTCATGGTGGCGAAGTCATCGTGGCGAACTGAGAATTGTACACTTTGCGCGGGAGAGCTTCACCACAGGGGACACAGGCCTAATCAGCGAGCCGCGCTTCGCACGGCTTGGACGGGCGAGGGCGCCCGTCCCCACACTACCTTATCAGCCCACTCGCTCTGGGCGGGGCTTGGGCACGTAGGCTTGTTTTGGCGGAGTTACTTGCAGCAGCGACTTGCTCCCGACATGCACGAAGCTCAGTTCGCGCGCCGAGAGCAAGGCGTGGATTGCTTCTTTCACGCGCGTCCGCGGGACGAAGTTTGCGAGGAAGTTTTCGACCTCTCCCTCTTCCACGGCCACCACACAGTCCAGATATTTCGAGACCAGGGCCGAGAGCGCTTCGGGCACAGAAATGCCGACGCCCTCGCACACGACATCCGGCGCCCAGCGCGACAACTCGTCCCACACCGAGCCTTCCTCCACCGTGTAATCGACGCGCGTGATGCGCAGTTTGGCCCACAGTTCGCTCAACCCGCGATCGAGCCCGGCGTTCGAAAGCGAACCGCCCAGCATCTCGCCCAGTTTCGTTTTCGAAATCGGTCCACGGCGGCGGATGATTTCGAAAGCGTCACAGGCCAGCGGCGAATAGGGAGAGCGCGGCCCGGTTGCAGGCGGCTGCTTCGGATTGCGTTCGCCCACGAGCGCATAAAAATAAGGGAACACCGAGGCGGCCAGCAGGAATGCGTTGTTCTCGTCAAATAGCGGAGCCTCGTAAGCTGCCTTGTCGCGCAGGGCGCGCACCATCAACTCGGTCGCTTCTCTGGCCCGCGGATCGGCGTAGGCGTGCTGGCGCGTGGGCAGGTTGTCATCCGCGCCCACCCAGGCTCCGATGAAAGTCGGCAACAGAACCCCTGGACGCATTGGATACATCAGGCAAAATCCCACCGACTCGAGGAAGGCGCGCGCCTCATCGAGAGTGCACACGGGCTGGCCGTCGAGGCGCCATTTGTGCGTGCGAGCCTGGAGAAGTTCCGCGCCGGTCATGATTTCGATTAGAACACAGAGGTCGCGGATTAGCTTACGCCGTTCTGGGCTCTCCGCTTCGGGCTACGAGCTGCGGGCTACGAGCAACCCCTCACTCATCCGACGTTGGATTGCTCGCAGCCCGAAGCTCGGAGCCCGCGGCTAGATTCTCTTGAATGCCTTCTGAATATCCTGCATGGAATAGCGCAGCACCACCGGCCTACCGTGTGGGCAGCTCATGGGATGCTCGGTTTTCGCCAGCTCCGCTAGCAGCCACTCCATCTTGTTCTGGTCGAGTGGCATGTTGACTTTGATGGCGGCGTGGCATGCGATCGAGGCCGCGATGCGCGTTCGCACCGCTTCCAGATTGATGGCCTGCTCTTCGCGCGTGAGCTGCTCGAAGATTTCGTTGAGCATGTGCTCGACCTGCGCCGCGTCCACGCCCGCCGGCGCGACCTTCACCGCTACGCTGCGCGCGCCGAAGGGTTCGGCCTCAAAACCATTGTGCGCAAGTTCTTCGGCAATATCGCTGAAGATCGCCTGCTGTGCCGGAGTCAGTTCGATGACCAGAGGCATGAGCAAACGCTGGCTCTCGACCTGCTGCGCCGAGCGCTGCCGCAGGATTCGTTCGAACAGTACGCGCTCGTGGGCTACATGTTGATCGATGATCCAGAGTCCGTCTTCGTTGACCGCAAGAATGAATGAATTTCTGATCTGGCCTAACGGGCGCAGCGTGCGGAGCGATTCGAGAGTCGGCGCCGTTTGGGGCTCGTTATTTTGCGCGATCGGCGGCGCGCAGCCGTGATCGGGAATCGTCTGCTGGGCGTCGGGCTGACGAACGCCCGCTGCTTCGGGCGCGCGGGCCAGCGATAGGGCTGCGTTCGCCTCGACCGCAATTTCTCCTGCAAATTCGAAGCGCGCCGTCGTCGCGGGAACTGCCGGCGCTTGCAGCGCGAACCCGCCCGCCGTCCCCGTCCCTGGCTCGTACAAGTCGCGCCACGGCGCGGGCTGCAAACTAGCGCCAGTCGCGCCCTGGCTGATCGTATTGGTGGGGCCGGCATGGGTGAGGCCGGGACTGCTGAGGCCAGGACTGGCGGTCGGCTGCGCCCCGATCTCCGTCAAGAACTGCGGCACCGGTCGTGCTTTCATCAGCGCCGCCCGTATAGACTCTCGGACGAAATCGTGAATCACCGTCTGCTGGCGGAAACGCACCTCGGTCTTCGAGGGATGCACATTCACATCTACTTCGGCGGTCGGCATTTCGATGAAAAGCAAGACCACCGGATACACCGTCGGCGGCAAAATGTTGCGGTACGCCTCGGTGATCGCATGTTGAATTAGACGGTCGCGAATCAGCCGTCCGTTCACGAAAATAAAAATCGAATTGCGATTAAGCTTCTGAATTTCCGGCTTGGAAACAAAGCCATGCAAACGCACTTCGCCGAAATTGGCAGCGTGCGATTCCGCTGAAGAGGAAGACGGCGCTTCGCGGGCGCCCGCGCCACACGTGTCCGCGCTACGGCGCCACGGAGGAGGCTGGGGCAGGCCGATGCGCTCCAGCGGTTGGAGCGCCGCTAGCGGAATCAGTTGGTCGAGGGTCTCGCGCCCGAACACCTGGTACACACGCTCGCGATGACCGGCGACGGGCGGCGCCACCAGCAAGGCATTCGTCGCCGAGTGCAACTCGAAATGCTTCTCGGGATGCGCGAGAGCATAGTGGGTTACGAGCGACGCGATATGGGAGAGTTCGGTCGATTCGGATCGCAGAAACTTCTTGCGCGCCGGCGTATTAAAGAAGAGATCGCGAATCGTGACCGAAGTCCCCAGCGGCAGCCCCGCTTCTTCCACGCGAATGATTTTGCCGCCGTTAATTTCGAGGACCGTGCCGGCCGCTTCCTCTTCGGCGCGGGTTTCGAGATGGAGCCGGGCAACTGAAGCGATGGAGGGCAGCGCCTCGCCGCGAAATCCTAACGTCGAAATTCTCAGCAGGTCGTCGGTGTCTTTGATTTTTGAGGTGGCGTGGCGCTCGAAGGCCAGCATGGCATCGTCGCGCACCATGCCGCAGCCGTTGTCGGTGATCTGGATCAGCTTCTTCCCGCCCGCCTCGACCTGAATGCGGATGCGGGTGGAACCGGCGTCCAGCGCGTTCTCCAGCAGTTCCTTCACCACCGACGCGGGACGCTCGACCACCTCGCCGGCGGCGATCTGGTTGGCAACTCTTTCGGGGAGAACGTGGATTTTGCCCATGGGATCAGTGGCCAGTGGCTAGTGGTCAGTGGCCAGTGTGACAGATTTTTGGTCGCAGCGTAAAGGCGGGTCGAAGTTGGCAGTGGGCGCATCCAAAGCAAACATGCCGTATAGTTTTCTCCGGAGAGTGCTGGCATGAAACATGCAATTTTGGGAGCGGGAGCAATCGGAGGTTTGGTCGGTACCGTGCTGTCATCGCTTGGCGAGGAGGTCACGATGGTGGTTCGGCCGGAGAAGTTGTCTGCCTATCCCGATCACTTGACGTTGGAGCGGCCTTCGGGCTCGCTCACGGCGCCGGCGAAAGCTGTCGCTGCGCTCACGCAGGCGGTTGATTTGCTGTGGATCGCAACCAAGACCTATCAACTGCAAACTGCGCTCGATGCCGTACAAGTATTGCCGGGTTGCGTGGTTCCCTTGTTGAACGGAGTCGACCACGTCGCGGTGCTGCGGGCGCGATTTGGCCGCGAACGCGTGGCACCGGCAACAATTGCGGTGGAAGCAGAGAGGATTGCTGCGGGACGATTCATCCAGCGGTCCCCGTTTGTTCGCTTCAACCTCGCCGCTAGCCTGGAGCCGCTTTTGGGGCCGATCGTCGCTCGCTTGGGCGATTTTGGATTCAATTGCCAGTTTATTGCGAACGAGCAGACTCTGCTGTGGGGAAAGCTGTGCTTCATTGCACCCGCTGCGCTGGTAACTTCTGCATCCGGCATGACCGTTGGAGAGATCTTGGCGGACACTCGGTGGAAACAGAGATTGACATCTGCGATCACCGAAGCATGCGCCGTGGCGAACGCCAGCGGCGCGGAGGTTGACGCGCAGAAAATCCAGGCGCTCTTCGACAGTTCGCCGCCGGGTATGCGCAGCTCCATGCAGAAAGATCTTGTCGCCGGGCGGCAGCTCGAGTTGGATGCCATTGGTGGCCCCATTGTGCGCGGGCAACGATACGGCATCGATGTCTCGACCACGGTGAAGCTGATGGCGGAGATTCAAGCGAAGACTCGCCCCTAAGGTATGGGGTCAGGTGGGCCCGAGCCGCACGAGCGGTTTGCCTGCTACACTTTTTCTCCAAATGAAAACTCGAAGACTTTTGAACTTGGGGTTGCTTGCCGGAGTGCTGGCGGGGCGCATGGCTTGTGCGCAGGCGGCGGCTGGGCCGACTGCATCGCAACTGGCTACTCCTGAAGAAAAGCATCTGCGGAATGTACGGCAGCTGACTTTTGGGGGATCGAACGCTGAGGCCTATTTTTCGGCAGACGGAAAGCGGCTGATTTTCCAATCTACGCGCGACAACTTGCATTGCGACCAGATCTTCACCATGAATGTGGACGGGACGGAGCAGAAGATGGTCTCGACCGGCAAGGGGCGCACGACTTGCGGCTACATTTTTCCGCATCAGGACAAAATTCTGTATTCCTCGACACACCTGGCGAGTGCGGAGTGTCCGCCGCGCCCGGACTATTCGAAGGGCTATGTGTGGGCGGTGTATCCGGGGTTTGACATTTTCACGGCGAAGCTGGATGGGTCGGACTTGAAGCGGCTTACGACGACTCCGGGATACGACGCGGAGGCGACGATTTCAGAGGATGGAAAGAAGATTGTTTTCACCTCGCTGCGCAACGGCGATCTCGATATTTACACGATGGATGCGAATGGCAAGCATGTGAAGCAGCTTACGCATGAGCTGGGATATGACGGCGGCCCGTTTTTTTCCAAGGACCGGAAGTGGATTGTTTATCGCGCTTACCATCCGAAGACGGAGCAGGAGATTGCGGAATATAAAGAACTGCTGAAGCAGAACCTGATTCGCCCTACCACGCTTGAGATCTGGATTATGAAAGCGGATGGGAGTGGGAAGCGGCAACTTACGAACTTGAACGCGGCGAGTTTTGCGCCATCGTTTTTTCCGGATGGGAAGCGGATTATTTTTGCGACGAACGTGGGCTCAACCGGCGGGATGGGAAATTTCGAACTGTACGCGATCAATGTGGACGGAACGGGGCTGGAGCGGATCACGTATTACGACGGGTTTGATGGGTTCCCAATGTTTAGTCCGGATGGAAAGCAGCTGGTTTGGATTTCGCATCGCGACGGGAAGGCGCAGCGGGAGACGAATGTGTTTATCGCAGATTGGGTTCCGTGATTTGGGCGCTGTGATTCGCTGCCGAGCTGCGCTCGGCTGGGACGGACGAATGCGTCCGTCCCTACGTGAATCTCTCGTGAAGGAGTTGGTCTTTGATTTTTGTGGGGAGACGCGAAGTGGCGAGTAATTCTTGCAGGCGCGAGGCGGGGATTTCGTGGCTGAATTCCAGGACGCAGGCGAGCGAGAGATGCGCGGTTCGAAGAAGGGCGGCGCGGACTTCTCTGCGGGGGGACCACTTCGCATGGCGCGCGACCGCATGCACCAGGGCTGCGCTGGCGGCGGGACGGAGCACGGAGTTGATGACGAGGGCTTCGGTGAGTCGCGGGTTTTCGAGCGCGGTCTGCATGACTCGGGTCTGACGGGATACGGCTTCGGCGTGGTTCATTTTGGCGGCAATGATTTTGCCCCCTTTAATTTTGCCGTCCTTGATTTTGCCATCTCTGATTTTGTCGGCGATGATTTTGCCATCCATGCTTTCTACATCCAGTAAGAGGGCCGCGGCTACTCTGCCCGAGGCGCGGCGGGCCAGGGTTAGGCGTTCTCCGACGGTGACAGTTTTGAGACGCGAGATGAGGACATTGTCGACGGCAACTTTTACGTCGGCGGGGACGCGGGGCGAGAGCGCAACTTTCGTCAGATCGAAAGTGTAGAACTGGCGCGCCAGGGGCACCGACACATGACGTGGTGTATGGGGGTGGCTGGCCAGGGCGATTTTTACCTTGCGGCTCTTCAGGGCGTGGGCGTTCTTGGCGAGTTGCTCGAGGACTTCAGGGGGCAAGTCGGCGCGCTTGAGTAGGGCTAGAGCCAAGTCCTCGGTGAGAGCGGGATCGGCGGCGGTGCGGAGCAGATCGGCGGGAATGGTCGGCGTCGCC
>Ga0310038_10001943_pt1 | contig 15299 bp, 15 predicted proteins | sample Sb_taG_6_FD_200461 | JGI IMG/M metagenome (GOLD analysis project Ga0310038, IMG submission 200461) | Peat soil microbial communities from Weissenstadt, Germany - Sb_50d_4_PS metaG (v2) (version 2) | ecosystem: Environmental > Terrestrial > Soil > Wetlands > Peat | place: Germany: Weissenstadt... | reverse complement strand
CGAGGCGTTGTTCGATATCGAGGCGGGCGGGGTGCGTATCGTGCCAGGGGGGCGTGCCGAAGCGGAGGCGTGTGCTGTTCGCGGTGCGGCGGCGGGGTAGGATAGGCATGGGGGGACTCCTGCAAGGAACGATGGTGTAGCAACCCCGTCATGGCAGCTGCTCCCCCCATCTTTGTCCACCCCGGATCGACGTAAACCGTTGGCACGAAACGCTCCATAAGCTGGACGATCTCCAAGCCGGCAGGGGTCGAACAACACCTCCCTTGTCTCCGCATTAGCGTCGCCTCCGGCCGCGGAACTCACCCTTCCCTCGCCACGGCAGCCGCTGAGGGACGGCACGCGGACAGGCAAGCCCGGCCGCGCCGCCATCGCTGCCACAAGACCAGGGCCGGCCACGCCAGACCCGCCAGCCCCCCGCCTGGGCGACGAACGGGTCGGGCTCGAGCCGCCGGTAGAGCATCGGCCCCGCCTGAACCGCATCAAGCGCCCCGTACGAAGCAGAGGAACAGGACGGCGAGCGCGGCGCAGGCCAGAAGGGTGGCTCCGGCGCCGATGAGCAGCACCAACCGCCAGCGCGTGGGCCGCGAGACGACGGGCTCCGCGACGGGGACGTCGGGCTTGGGGCGTGGCTTGAGCGGCGCGCGGCGGCGCAGGCGGCCGGCCAGGGCGCGGAACTCGGGGTAGTCGCGCAGCGGGCGGAAGTCGCCCTGGTCCTCGCGGCACGCCTCGATCCCGGCCGGCAACTTGCCGGCGCGCAACCCCTCTACGATCTGTTGCGTCTTCGCCCGGACCTTGCGCCAGTTGCCGTCTTTACCGCGGTAACGCAGATACCACAGGTCGGCTGTGGCGCCGGCCTGCGCGGCCGCCGCCGCCGCGGACACGTCCATGCGCGTCGGCTCCGCGGACGACGCCAGATATCTTTGGGCGACCGGATCCTGCATGGCCAGGTCGAAGTCGGCGAAGCTGAGGACCGGCGACGCCAGCCGCGCACGCTCCAGGTCGATGATCACTTCGCTGGCCGTCTGGTAGCGATCGCGCGGGTCGCGCGCCAGCATCTTGTCGATGATCTCGTCGAGGACCGGCGGCACCTCGGGGTTGATAGCGCTCGCGGGGAGGAACACGCCCAGGGCCTTCTTTTCGACCACCTCGAGGTGGTTGGCTCCCGAGAACGGCACCTCGCCGGTGACAAGGTGATAGAGGGTCGCGCCCAGGGCGTAGATGTCGCTACGGCCGTCGGCCTGCCGGGCGTTGATGGCCTGCTCGTAGGGCATGTAGTGCGGCGTGCCAAAGCCCTGCCGCGCCGCGGTCAGGTGGCTGGCCTCGTCGGTCCGCTTGGCCAGGCCCATGTCGGCGAGCTTGGCGACGCCGGAGCGCGTCACGAGGATGTTGTCGGGCTTGATGTCGCGGTGGACGACGTTGCGCGAGTGGGCGTGCTCCAGGGCGCGGGCGATGTCGAGCGCCACGTGGACCGCGTCGGCGACGGACAGTTTGCCGTAGCGGTCGAGCAGGGCGCGGGCACTGGGGCCATCGACGTATTCGAGGACGAGGTAGTGCTTGAGGGTGGCGCGGTCCTGGCCGGCGGTGACGCTGCGGACGATGTTGGGGTGGTTGAGCAGGCTGCCGCTCTTGGCCTCGCGGTAGAAGCGATCGATGTAGGACTGGTTGCAGGCGAGGTGGTCGGCGAGCACCTTGATGGCGACGTGCCGGTCCTGCGTCTCGTGGTAGCCGAGGAAGACGAAGCCCATCCCCCCTTCGCCGAGCGGGCGCAGGAGGCGGAACTCGCCGAGGCTGCGCAGCGAGTGCAGCGGGTCGGACGGCGAACGAGGCGCCGGCGCGGCGGAGTCCAGGTGAGTCGTGTCCATCGGGTCGAGTCAGTCGGGCGAGGGCCCCGGGGAGCGAGTAGGGGGCACGGATAGAAGAAGTGTACCTCGACCGGCCTCCGACCGCAATCAGGAAATGGAAAAGAGATGTAACAGCGGACCCGGGCGCCATCACTCCGGGAGGGTGAGCTGCCGTTGGGCCGGCGCCGGTCGCACGAAACACAGGCGGCCCACGTCGGTTTGCGACCACGCCAGGCGCAGCCACTCCGCGACCTGCTCCGCGCCGGCGGCCCGCTCCTCGTCCGGCAGCAGCGCCGCCGTCCCACCGTCAGCGACGGCGTGGAGTACGCCGGCGGCCCGCAGCTGCGCTTTCACCGGCGCCGCCGCGTCCCAGGCCGTGACGCCGGCGATGGCGGAAGGATCGGGGAGGCCAGTCGCGTCGAAGGTGAAGCCGGCGGGCGCGTCGAGGCAGGTGTCGATCAGACAGGCCCGTCCGTCCTCGCGAAGCACGTCGCGCAGCCGCTGCACGACCTGGCGGCCGAACTCCGGACCCTTGCCGTCGCAGAGCCCCTTTCCGGTGAGCAACCGCACCGCCCGGTCGAGGCCGACGACTGCCACCATCAACCGGGCGCGGTCGAGGAAGAAGCCGCGAGTCAGGGCCGGCCGGTCGGCGGCGTGGCGGCGCAGGAAGTCGCGCTTCTGCACCGCGGCACTGAGCGCCAGTCGCGCGAGGCTCCCGAGTTTCCGCAGGAAGAGCGCCGGGTCGGCGCCCGCTCCCGACTGCCCGGCGAGTCGCGGCAAGTGCAGGCCGACCGTGAGCAGCAGCGCCGGATGCTTGCGATCGATCCCCTCGGCCAGGGCGATGGGGCGGCGCGGCCGGTCGAAGACGAATGCCAGCGCCGCGCCTTCCGCGGCGAGGCGGGCGGCCCGCCGCAGGCGCTCGGCTGAAGCCGGGGTGAAGTCGCGCTCGCCCAGGTGCCAGTCGATGCGCGCCCGCGCCGGGCCGTGCGCCAGGGCCTGGAGCAGCACCTCGGCCAGCACGGCGAGGCGGTCGGGGGGAGTATCGGAACGCTGCCCGGCGAAGAGCGGCCCCTCGGCGAGGTCGTCGGCCCACGGGGGAGGCACCGCGACGTTCAGGTTGACGACGGCGCCCAGGCCGGTCCCGCGCAGGCCGATCTCCAGGTCGCGGACAAAGCTGGCTGTGGCACTTTGCTCGGGGAGGGGAGAGCGAGCCAGCGCGTGCTCGACGCCGTCGAGCGCCACGACGCCGGCCGTCAGCTGTCGCACCTCGAGTAACCGTTCGAGGAGCGGCGTCAGGGGTGCCGGGGCGCTGGCGGCCAGTTCCAGGGGAGCGTCAAGGTTCCCGATGGTCAGCAGGCCGTCGTGCTGCGCCGCGACGAGGTCGCGCGTAAAGACCGCGCCAAGGGCGTAGGCGCGCCGGCACTCCGCGAGGACCGACGGCAGCGGATCGGTCGGGACGAACCGCACGGAGATGGGCCTGGTCGCGGCGCCCTGCGCGGACTTCCTCCCTTTGTGATCCGCATAGGCGCGGGCGAGGGTCGGCTGACCCAGCTCGCGGACCACCTTGGCCACCAGTTCGGCGATGTCGGCGGTGGTGGGGATACTGCCTTCGGCATCGCTGCTGAGGAAGTGCAGGACTCCGTCGGTCAATTCGCGGGCCAGGAAGGCGTCGGAGCGGCCGAGTTGCTCGGTGGCGGCGAACAGCGAGCGGCTGATCTTGTCGGCCTCGAAGGGGACGAGGCGGCCGTCGCGCTTGTGGACCCAGGCGGGCGGTGTCATGGCGGAGCGGTCCTCCGTAACCGAGAGAACGAGGATCAGGCCGGCCAGTCCGAGCCGAGCGCCTCGCGCTGGCCGCGGGTGACGGCGTCGATGCCCAGCTTGCCGAGTTCGAGGAGGCGGTCGAGCTGGTCGCGGCGGAAGGTCGCCTCTTCGCCGCCGGCCTGCACCTCAATGATGTCGCCGCCGCCGGTCATCACCAGGTTCAAATCGACGTCGGCGTCCTTGTCCTCGACGTAATCGAGGTCGAGTAACTCGGCGCCGTCGAGCAGGCCGACGCTGACCGCGGCCACGCTGCCGCGCACGATGCCCGACGCCGGGCCGAGCGCTTCGCGGTGGGCGGTGAGGGCATCGACGAGGGCGACGTAGGCGCCGTCGATCGAAGCGGTGCGGGTGCCGCCGTCGGCCTCCAGGACGTCACAGTCGATCCAGAGGGTGCGCTCGCCGAGGCGGGCCAGGTCGGTGACGGCACGGAGACTGCGGCCGATGAGGCGCTGGATCTCGACGCTGCGGCCGTCGATCTTGCCGGTGCGGTCGCGCGGCTTGCGCGGGCTGGTGCTGCCGGGGAGCATGTTGTATTCGGCCGTGAGCCAGCCCTTGCCGCTGCCGACGAGGAAAGGAGGCACGGCCAATTCGACGGAGCAGGTGCAGAGGACGGTGGTGCGCCCCATGCGGACGAGGACGCTGCCCGGGGCGCGGCCGGTGTAGCGGCGCTGGAACGTCAGGGGGCGGAGTTGGTCGGGCCGGCGGCTGTCATGACGTCCGGACGACATGGTCACGCCCTCCCCGCTCGTCGGGCCTTTATCCAATCCTGAACATAGGCGACAATCTCCGCTGACCCGGAATGAAAACGGCGTGCCACCTCTTCGCGGGCCTCATGGCCTTCCCCGGACCAAATCAACTCGCCGTCTTGCCAAATGCCGACAAGCGGGGTGTGGAATACAGGGTGATTTCTGGGGACGTACTTCTTGAAATCTCGCCGCCGCAGGCACTCTGCGGTGTTGAAGACCTCGACCAGCGGTTGACTCGCGCCCCCCCCGCGGAGAGATTCCGCCAGTACATCCAGGAGCCGCATGTCGTAGCCCGACCACGTCGCGACGCCGACGAGCAGCCGGGAGCCCCGCCCAATGATCGGGTCGCCAGGCCGCCACAGGTGCAGCGGACTCTCGGCCACGATGGCAGGGAACTCACGATCTGCCCAGCCGGGCTCGGGGGAGGAGCTTTTCCGCTCGAAAAGCGCGAAGAACGCATTCATGGCTTCACGTAGTGAACATCGCCGTTATCAATCCATCGCCCACCACTCTTCAGGATACGCCGAACCTCGCTAGTTTGGATAGTGGGGCCCCAATGCGTCACCGAGTCGAACGGAGGGACGTTGTTCGTGAGAACTTCGTCGCAGCATTCGTCGGGCAGCGGCAGATCGAGGTTATCGCAAATCAAGAAGCGGTAGCCGGCATCGACCAATTGTTTGAAGGTCTGGATCGTCTCGCTGGATCGCCACCCCCGTGTCAAGACCCACCGACCTTGCTGATTCAGCACGCCGGGGACTTCGCCTTCCCCGCCGAGGTTAACGCGGAATGGTGACATGAGCGCCTCACGTCATCAGCCACTTCAAGAGTGCCTTCTGCGCATGCAGCCGGTTGCCGGCCTGCTGGAACACCACGCTCTGCTTGCCGTCCATCACGCCGTCCGTCACCTCCTCGCCGCGGTGCGCCGGCAGGCAGTGCATCACCCGGGCGTGCGCCGGCGCCAGCGCCAGCAGCGACTCGTTCACCTGGTACGGGCCGAAGTGGGCGTTCCGCCGCTCGCGCTCCTCCTCCTGCCCCATGCTGGTCCACACGTCGGTGTAGATCACGTCCGCATCGCCAACCGAGTGGCGGGCGTCACCGTTCTGGACCAACTCGCCGCCCGTCACCTTCGCCTTGTAGGTTCGCAGGAAGTCCTCGTCGAAGTGGTAGCCGTCCGGCGCCGCCAGCACGAAGCGCGCCCCGAGCTTGCCGCAGCCGACTGCCAGCGAGCGGGCCACGTTGTTCCCGTCGCCGACGAACACCACCGTCCGGCCAGCCACGGCGCCGAACAGCTCGCGCACCGTCAGCAGATCGCCCAGCGCCTGGCACGGGTGGCAGTAGTCCGACAGGCCGTTGATGACCGGACACGTCGAGTAGCGCGCGAACTCCTCGACCGTCGCGTGCTTGTAGACGCGCAGCACCACGGTATCGACGTACTGGCTCATGACGCGGGCGAAGTCGGGCACCGACTCGCGCGACCCTAGGCCGCATTCCTTGCCGCCCTGGAAGACGCTCACGCCGCCGAGTTGGGCCATCGCCGTCTCGAAGCTGACGCGAGTGCGCAGCGACGGCTTCTCGAAGATCAAACCGAGGACGCGCCCCGGCAGGATCGGGACGTACTCGCCGCGCTGGCGGGCCGCCTTCAGACTCGCCGCCTCGTCGAGCAGATGGGTGATCTCGTCCGCGCTCAGGTCCAGCAGGTCGATCAGGTGTCGCATGGCAATAACCGGAGGTCAGTTGTCGTTATCAGGCGGTGCCGTTTAGCGGCGGGTCGCAGACCCGCGCGGGTCTGCGACCCGCCGCTAAACACTTAGTGCGGCTTGTGCGCCAGCAGCACCTCTTCGAGGATGCCGCAGCCCTCGTCCAGTTCGGCGTCGGTCAGCGTCAGCGCCGGCAGCAGGCGCAGGACCGTGCCGTGCGTGCAGTTGATGAGCAGCCGACGCCGCAGGCAGGCGTTGACGACCGGCACGCCGTCGGTCGCCAGCTCGACGCCGATCATCGTCCCGCGGGTGCGGACGTCCACGATCAGCGGGCAGCGCGCCCGCAGCGCCTCGAAGCGGTGCCGAAACGCTTCGCCGATGGCGAGGCCACGGGCCAGGAGGCCGTCGGCCTCAATGGTTTCGATGGTCGCCAGGGCGGCGCGGCAGGCGATGGGGTTGCCGCCGAAGGTGGCGGCGTGCGTGCCGGGCCGCAGTTTCTCGGCCACCTCCGGGCGGGCGACCAGGCCGCCCATCGCCAGGCCGCCGGCCAGCGCCTTCGCCAGGGTCATCGCGTCCGGCTTAACCGGCCAGTGCTGGTGGCCGAACCACTTGCCGGTGCGACCCATGCCCGCCTGCACCTCGTCGAAGATGAGCATCAGCCGGTGCTTGTCGGCCAGCTCGCGCAGCCCTTCAAGGTAGCCGGGGGGCGGCAAGTTGATACCGCCCTCGCCCTGGATCGGCTCTAACAGGATGGCACATGTTTCGCCATCGATGAGCTTCGCCGTCGCGTCGAGGTCGCCGAAGGGGGCGTAGGCGAAGCCGGCCAGCAGCGGCTCCAGGCCCTGGTGGTACTTCGGCTGTCCGGTGGCGCTGAGGGCGCCGAGCGTCCGGCCGTGGAAACTGTTGAACATGGTGACGATCTTGTAGCGGCGATCCGGCTTGCCGTTGAGCCGGGCCAGCTTGATCGCCGCCTCCACCGCCTCGGTGCCGCTGTTGCAGAAGAAGGACTGCCCGTCGATGCCGCTGCGCTCGCCCAGCGCCTGGGCCAGCAGCCCCTGCGCCTCGGTGTACCAGGTGTTCGGGACGTGGATGAGTTCGCCGACCTGCTCGCGCACCGCCTCGACGACGCGCGGCGGGCAGTGGCCGAGGATGTCGCAGCCCCAGCCGGGGAAGAGGTCGAGGTAACGGTTGCCCTCCGCGTCCCAGACGCGCGACCCCTCGCCGCGCACCAGGCAGACCGGGTAGCGCGTGTAGTTGCCGATGACCCATTTCTTGAACAGGTCGATGATGGTCTGGGAAGTCATGGTGAGAATCCCGTGCCCGTGCCCGTGCCCGTGCCCGTGCCCGGTTCCCCAGATCGGGCACGGGCACGGGCACGGGCACGGGCACAGGATCAATGAGCGAGTACGATTTCCGTCCCCACGCCGCGGTCGGTGTAGATTTCGAGGAGGAGCGAATGCCTGAGTCGGCCGTCGATCATGTGCGTCTTCTTGACGCCGGCGCGGAGGCTGTCCAGGCAGGCCTCCACCTTGGGGATCATGCCGGTGTCGATGACGCCGCGGCCGATCAGGTCGCGGCAGCCGGCCGCGTCGAGGCTGCGGACCAGCGACTCCTCGTCGCGGAGGTCGTGCAGGATGCCGGGCGTGTCGGAGAGGAAAACGAGCTTCTCGACCTGCAAATGGGCGGCCACGGCGGCGGCCGCGGTGTCGGCGTTGACGTTCAGCCAGCCGCCCGCGTCGTCCAGGGCGATCGACGGGATGACGGGGACGACGCCGGCCTTGCAGAAGTCCTCGATGAGCGGCCGATCCACGCGCGTCACCCGGCCGACCCGTCCGAGGTCGATGGGCCGTCCGTCCGTGCCGGGCAGCAGCAACTGCTCGCCGAAGAGGCACTGCAAGGGGCCGGTGTGCAGGCCGACGGCCCGGCCGCCCAGGTCGCGGATGCCGCGGACGACGCCGGCGTTGACCTCGTCGCGCAGGACGCGGACGACGATATCGAGGGTGGCGCCGTCGGTGAAGCGGCGGCCCTGGACCTTGCGCGGCTCGAGGCCGGCGGCCGCCATGGCCCGGTCGATCGGCTTGCCGCCGCCGTGAACGAGGACGGGGCGCAAGCCGACCGTCTCCATGAAGACGACGTCTTGCAGGGTGGCCCGCAAGGCGTCGGCGTCCTCCATGGCGCTGCCGCCCAGCTTGATGACCGTCAGCTTGTCGCGGAAGGTGCGGATGTAGCTGAGGGCTTCGATCAGGACGTCGGCTTTGCGGATGGCGTCGTTCATCGGTCCCGGCGCTGCTGTTCTTCACAGGGTCCACGGTTGCGACAACCGTGGTTACGCCCTGGTGATCACCCTGAAGAGAAGAGTTGATTGTAGGCGCGGTGGCATTGCCGTCAATGGCGAATGCCCGGCCGCGGAGCGAAGTGCCTCGCCGTGCGAAATAGCCTGTTGCTTACCCGCCGGCGCCGGAATATACTCCCCCTTACGTTGCCTTCGGTCCGTACACCGGGGGACGGAGAGACACACAAGGGAGGCTGCACATGAGAACTGCTCTGTCGATGCTGCTCGGCGTGGCGATCGTCTTCGCCCTGACGCTGAGCGTGACCGCCGAGGAGAAAGAGAAGAAGGAAGTCACGGTCACCGGCTCGATCACCTGCGCCAAGTGTGATCTGAAGGTCGAAGGCCAGTCGAAGTGCGCGACCGTCGTCAAGGGCAAGATCAAGGACACGGACAAGGAAGACTCGATCTTCTACTTCGACACGGACAGCGACAAGGAGAACCACAAGACGATCTGCAAGGAGGCCAAGAAGGGCAAGGTGACCGGCACCGTCACCGAGAAGGACGGCAAGAAGACCATCAAGGTGAGCAAGGTCAAGTTCGACGAGTAAGCCTTGACAGACTGGCCGGATCGACCCGCAACGCCACCCCATCGGGGTGGCGTTGTGCGTTATTGTTCGCATTGGCCTGCTTGACGACCCTCGCTAGGATAGGCGCGTCTCTCAAGGAGGTTCCACGTGAAGATCATCCTGGCGAACCCGCGCGGCTTCTGCGCCGGCGTCAACATGGCCATCGAGAGCCTGGAACGGGCCCTGCAACTCTACGGCACGCCGCTCTACGTTTATCACGAAATCGTTCACAACCGCCCCGTGGTGGAGCGCTTCCAGAAGCGCGGCGTCGTCTTCGTGGACGGCATCGACGAGATTCCCGAGGGGGCGACGGTCCTGTACAGCGCCCACGGCGTCGCCCCGGCCATCCGCGCCGCTTCGGCCGAGCGCCGCCTGCGCGCCATCGACGCCACCTGCCCGCTGGTGACCAAGGTCCACCTGGAGGCGGTCCGCTTCGCGCGCGAGGGCTACACCATCCTGCTCATCGGCCACGAGGGGCACGACGAGGTCCTCGGCACGATGGGCGAGGCGCCCAACGACATCCGCCTGGTGCAGGACCTGGCCGACGTGGAGGCGCTCGACCTGCCGGCCGGCGCCCGGGTGGCCTACCTGACGCAGACGACCCTGAGCATGGACGACGCCAACGTCATCATCAGGGCCCTGAAGCGTCGCTTCCCGCAGGTGATCGGGCCGTCCAGGGACGACATCTGCTACGCCACGCAGAACCGCCAGGAGGCTGTTAAGGAACTGGTGCCGGAGGCCGACGCGGTGCTGGTCCTGGGCAGCCAGAACAGCTCGAACAGCAAGCGCCTGGAGGAGATCGCCGGCGCCTGCGGCAAGCCGGCCTACCTCATCGACGGCGTCAAGGATCTGCGCGAGGGCTGGTTCAGCGGCGGGGAGACCCTGCTGGTGACCGCCGGCGCCAGCGCCCCGGAGGACGTGGTCGAGGAGTGCATCGACTATTTGCAAAGGCGCTACGGCGCCACCGTGGAAAGTCGCACGGTGCGCGAGGAACACGTCAGCTTCCCGCTGCCGCGCGAGTTGCGGGTGATCGCGGGTTGAGGCCGCTTGCGGCTTCGCAGGAGAAGAACGATGGCCACTGTAACGAGAACCGCGAAACTGGGTCCGCTGGACCACGGCCTGCCCATGACGTGGGACGACTACATCGCGGGCGACTACCAGGAAGGCTACCGCTACGAACTCATCGATGGGAGGCTGTACGTGTCCCCCTGGCCGAACTTCCCCGAGGACTGGGTTAATGCCTGGCTTCGCATCAAGCTGGCGGTCTATGCCCAGGCAAACCCCAAGGTGATTAACCATGTCACAGGTCCGGGGCGAGTTTTCGTCCCTGACCGGCCGGAGGACGAGGTCTCAGCGCCAGAGCCGGACGTGTTGGCGTACAAGAACTTCCCCCGCAACCGACGTAAGCGCGACATCCGTTGGCAGGACATCAGCCCTATCCTCGTCGCCGAGATACTCTCGGCCGACAACCCCCATAAAGACCTCGTCCGGAACGTCGCCCTCTACCTTCTCGTGCCGTCGATCAAGGAATATTGGATCCTCGATGCCCGCGAGGACGCCGACTTGCCCACGATGCGCGTTTACCGCAGGCGAGGCAAGCACTGGCAAGAGCCGATTGAGGTCGGCCCGAACGAGACGTACACGACACCGCTGCTGCCGGGATTCGTCCTCACCCTCGACACCGCGGGGTGAGCCGGCCCCCGGAAGGGCACTCTCATGGACCTCTCCCTCGACTACCTCCCGCGCCTGCCGCGGCGCAAGGACTTCCGCATCGGCTGCGCCGGCGCCGGCTTCATCATGCGCGACTGCCACCTCGTCGCCTACCGCCAGGCCGGCTTCAACCCCGTGGCCATCGCCTCACGCGACCCGGCCCGCGCCCGCGCCGTTGCCGAACAGCACAGCATCCCCCGCTGTCACGCCACCCTCGCCGACCTCCTCGCCGACGAGTCGGTCGAGGTGCTCGACGTGGCCGTGCCGCCCGACGCGCAGCCGGGGGTCATCCGCGAGGCCGTCCGCCACGCCGGCCACATCAAGGGCATCCTCGCTCAGAAGCCGCTGGCCATGTCCTTCCGCGAGGCGAAGGAGTGCATCGATCTCTGCGCCGGCGCCGGCATCGTCCTCGCCGTCAACCAGAACATGCGCTACGACCAGTCGGTGCGGGCGCTGAAGGACGTCCTGCGCAAGGGGTGGCTTGGCGAGCCGGTGCTGGGCACCATTGAGATGCGTGCCATCCCGCACTGGATGCCGTGGAGCGAAGGGCTGCCGTCGCTGTCCACGTTCATCATGAGCATCCACCACCTCGACACGTTCCGCTACTGGTTCGGCACCCCCGACCGCGTCCTGGCGAGCACGCGGCCCGACCCGCGCACCCGCTTCCCCCACGACGATGGCATCAACCTGTACATCCTCGAGTACGACAACGGCTGCCGGGCCTCGTCGTGGGACGACGTCTGGACCGGCCCCGCGCGCGAGGGGTCGGAGTCGGACATCGCCATCCGCTGGCGCGTCGAGGGGACCGACGGCCTGGCGCGCGGCACCATCGGCTGGCCGAGCTACCCGGCGAAGACGCCCAGCACGCTCGACTTCACCACGAAAAAGCAACCCGGTTACTGGTTGTCGCCGCGCTGGAAAGAGGTGTGGTTCCCCGACGCCTTCGTGGGGACGATGGCGCAGCTGCTGTGCGCCCTGGAGGACGGGACGGAACCGGAGATCAGCGGCCGCGACAACCTGGAGACGATTGCGCTCTGCGAAGCGGTGCGGGCGGCGGGGCAGGAGCACCGCGTCACCACGGTGCGGGAGTTCCTGAGGTCGTAATATCCGGCACCTGATCGCCGTCTCCGGGTTGAAGAATCTGTTGGCTCGGGCTTCATCGTTCAGCTACAATGCCGCCGTGTCGGCTACCGTTATCCTCGGTCTTCCCTGTCAGGAGTCCCTGCCGTGGCTATCGCCTCTGCCACCGATCTCGTCGAGTCCTTGCGCGATTACCGGGTGTTGCAACCGGCCCAGCTGGAGAAGATCACGCAGGCGCTGCAAGGACGCTCCGTCGATGCCCGCACCCTGGCCAAGGAGTTGGTCAAGCGCGGCTACCTCACCGCGTTCCAGGTCAATCGCCTCATCCAGGGGCGCGGCGCGGAGCTGGTGCTGGAGGACTACCTGCTGCTGGAGCAACTCGGCGAGGGCGGCATGGGGCAGGTCTTCAAGGCCCGCCACCAACGCTTGAACCGCGTCGTCGCCTTGAAGGTCATTCGCCCCGAGTGCCTCACCAGCCCGGAGTTGGTCCAGCGCTTCCGCCGCGAAGTCCAGGCGGTGGCCAGCCTGTCGCACCCCAACATCGTCGCCGCGCACGACGCCCGGCAGGTTGGCAAGACGCAGTTCCTCGTCACCGAGTACGTCGAGGGCACCGACCTCCAGCGACTGGTCAAGAAGTCCGGCCCCCTGGCGGTGGGCCAGGCGTGTGAGTACGTCCGTCAGGCGGCCCTGGGCTTGCAACATGCCGCTGCGAACAAGTTGATTCACCGGGACATCAAACCGTCCAACCTGCAAGTGACGGCCAACGGCAAGGTGGTCAAGATTCTCGACATGGGGCTGGCTCGGCTACAGGCCGACGGCCCCGACGGAGCGGCCGGGATGACGAAGGCCCACTCGGTGGTGGGCACGCCGGATTACATCGCCCCGGAGCAGATCGTGGATGCTCGGAACGTGGACTGCCGGGCCGACATCTACAGCCTCGGCTGCACGTTCTATTTCCTGCTGACGGGCTGGCCGCCGTTCGGCTCGGCCGATCGCTGGGAGGAGAAGCTGGTCTGTCATCAGAAGGCCGAGCCACAGCCCATCGAGCAGGTCCGTCCCGACGTACCGCCGCAGGTCGGCGCTATCCTCCGCAAGATGATGGCGAAGCGGCCGGAGGATCGTTATTCGGCCCCCGCCGCCGTTGCCGACGACCTGGCGCCGTACTGCCAGCCGCCCAGCCCGGTGCCTGCCGCGCCCGTGTCATTGATTGACCAACCCGCTGGCGGGACGGAGCGAGGCTGGACGCTGACGACAGGTTCTGGCGTCACCCCTGCGCCGGCCCCGGCCAATCCTCGAGCCGCGTCGGCCGGACCTACGGTGCTCGTGAACACTCCACCACCGGCGTCCCGAGCGATCGGACAGCAGACCACTGTACTTGCAGGTCAACCGGTCCCGCGGTCTCGAAAGCGGCTCTGGCTTGTCCTGGCCGCGGGCGTCGTCCTCGGTATGGTGCCCCTGCTGGGGGTCGTACTCTGGCCGAAAGGCCAACCCTCCCCCGCCACGAGTGCGGACGCCAATCCAAAGGTCCCCGATCCTCAAGCTAAAGGCGACCCTGGGCCTGAGAAGGAGAACCAACCCGAGCCGATCGAGATCAAAGGTTATCGCATTGAGGTCGTGTCGTGTTTGCTGCGAGGCCGCGAGCTGACCTGCAAGTTGAAGTTCACGAACCTCGGCGGCGCCGACCCGGGGGGCTTCGGCCCGGGATTCAAGCCGGGTGGCAGGTCGGATGGCAAGTCGGATGGCGGCACTCCTCGTCTCAAAATTGATTACGTTCGCGGCGCAAGCGCCACATTTGATAACGACGCGCAGATCCCGCAAAGCCCCGGGGGCATGATGTTTGACGGTCTGACGGGGTCCGATTTGTTGAATCCCGGTGTCAGCATGGACAAAGATGCCCCCCGCGAAATGATTGTCAAGTTTTCAAAAGTCCCGGAGGGCGTGAAAAAAGTCGCCATTCTGGATTTCGGCTTCACCAGGCCCAACCAAGATATAAAGGTGCGTGACATTCCTATCAAGCGACTGGCAGACAAGTAATCCATGACAGCTCGTCAACGACCGCTTCCGTGCCGCCATGCTCGACACTGTTGTGGCACGGTCGAGTACGCTGGAGATCGAAGAGGACCACCGCCATGCTGACCTTCCCGCTGCACAACGCCGCCCTGGACCTCAAGGGCAAGCCCCCCGACGAGCTGCCCCACGGCCTGCTCACCATCCCTGCCGAGGTGCGGGAGCTGGTCGAAGTCGAACGCGCCAAGCACCGGCCGGAGGTGTTCGCGGCGAATGAGGGGAAATTCCTCAACGACTGGACGGTCCACTGGTACTTTGACGGGCTCGGGCAGGAGGTCCTCTACCGCCGCACGCCGGAAGGCCCCGAGGTGCTGGCCGTGGGCTTTGACGAGATCCGCTCGCTCACGGACGGCATGAAGCCCGAGAAGATGGCTGGACTCCAGACCTACCAGGACTGAAAGATGTCGAGGCTGGCCATCCCGGTCAACGGCCGAACCCTCCATGCCACCGGCGACGTGATGCTCTCGGTGTGGGTGCGCCTCAACCTGCGGGACGGGGCTGGGAATTTCGCCGCCCGGGACTTCCGCGTGGACAGCGGCACCGACATCACCACCTTCCCGGCGTACGAGGCCAAGCAGCTCGGCCTGTACGTGCCGCAACACCCCGCGAGCGTCACGCACGAACAGACGGGCCTGGAGGTCCGGTCCGGGATGTTGGCGTTTCAGATCGACGGGATGGACCAGACTCTTTACGCCGCGCCCTGCTTCTTCCTCGGCGATCCGAACGTGCCGCCACGACCCGGCACGCCGCGCGGACAGCTCCCGCGAAACCTCCTTCAACCGCTTCATCTTCTGGACGTGCTCAAGTTTTCCACGGAAAAGGATTCGGCTTCGATCGGTGCGCCGCACGGCGAATTCATCATCGAAAAGAGGTAGGACCAATGGACCCAATGAGAACCAATGGGGATAGGTTACTAAAGTCATTGATCCACTTGCCCTTGCGGATTTTAGCGTCTCATAGGAGTCGTATTAGAGATGTTTGTGCCACTCGCCCTGGCCTACCGCGAGGCCAAGGAGTGCGTCGATCTCTGCGCCGGCGCCGGCATCGTCCTCGCGGTCAACCAGAACATGCGCTACGATCAGTCGGTGCGGGCGCTCAAGGACATTCTGCGCAAGGGGTACTTGGGCGAGCCGGTGCTGGGCACAATTGAGATGCGTGCCATCCCGCACTGGATGCCGTGGAGCGAGGGGCTGCCGTCGCTGTCCACGTTCATCATGAGCATCCATCACCTCGACACGTTCCGCTACTGGTTCGGCACCCCCGACCGCGTCCTGGCGAGCACGCGCCCCGATCCGCGCACCCGCTTCCCCCACACGGACGGCATCAACCTGTACATCCTCGAGTACGACAACGGCTGCCGGGCCTCGTCGTGGGACGACGTCTGGACCGGCCCCGCGCGCGAGGGGTCGGAGTCGGACATCGCCATCCGCTGGCGCGTC
>Ga0310038_10001940_pt1 | contig 15303 bp, 16 predicted proteins | sample Sb_taG_6_FD_200461 | JGI IMG/M metagenome (GOLD analysis project Ga0310038, IMG submission 200461) | Peat soil microbial communities from Weissenstadt, Germany - Sb_50d_4_PS metaG (v2) (version 2) | ecosystem: Environmental > Terrestrial > Soil > Wetlands > Peat | place: Germany: Weissenstadt... | reverse complement strand
AAAAACTCTTGCCACCTCATCGGCGGCGCGGTCCATCGCATTCCACAAGGCCAAGTCTTTGTTGCTCTTAACATTCCTTTCTGCCTGGTGTGGGTCAGCGATCGTGACAAACGCGCGAGGCATGCCGAACTCGTCGAGTTCGGGATCAAGCCTGACCTGGCTGTCCGAGTTCTGCGACTCCATCTCCCCGATGCCACGAATTGTAATCACCACATACTTGTCGTTCACCATACGAAAAACTTCGAAGGTATCAATGTCGGGGATCTTCTTGAACAGTTCAGCTTCCGTGTCCGTTCCCAGCGCGTCTAGTCCCGCGGCGGTGATTTGGAGGTGGAAGTGCCCCACCGTACCATCGGTGTGTTTATGTCGCCCCTTCACAAACAGCGCCGAGGCTTGCAATGCCTTGGGGAGCGCTTCGTTGTTCGGCAACGCTTCGCGAGGGATGCGGATGGTAAGGTTGGAACGCAGATGTGCCATCAAGTTGCGTCCAATCAAGTCATAGTTTGGGATGCCCTCAAACGAAAGCAGCGCCAGCCGCGTACTTTCAATCGTCCCCAACGACATGATTACGACCCCGTGATGTGGCACGGGCACGTTACCTTGGCTGGTTTCCACCACGGTTACGCGCCTTGTCGCGCGTCCGCCCTCTATTGCTGCTTCGCCGGTCACCAGGCGCTTGACGTGACAATTCGGAACGACCATCAGCCGCTTCTTCACATTGTCATAGCCAGATTCGTACCACGTCGCTGCTGCCGCCTTCATTAGAAGCGATACCGAGCTGTACTTGTTGAAGGGGAAGGAGCCGGGGAGCGTGCGGCACTGCACAGCTAACGGTGCCTCCAACTTGGCTAAGTCTTCCTTGTCCGGCGGAACGTTATCCAAGTGTAGGGGCAGGAGGTTCAGCGGAATCGCGTCCGTCACCTTGCCACCGTTGAGGCCTTCAAAGAGTTGCTCGCGAAGCGCGTAGTGCAAGGGGTCATGAATGAAATCGTTGGTCACATTGGCACCGAGCTGCTCGCTGGCTTCTCGGAAATAGCGAATATTCAAATCGTCCACCACGGCGCTATTCCACGGGCCTACAGATACTTCGGAGTCCAACGGCTGCGGTGACCACCCGCCGAAGAAGAGCGAGCGTCCGCCTATGCAATAGGCCAGACCGGTGAAGGGAGCAGGAGAGTGCCAGGGCAAGCCCCACACTTCTCCCCGCGTCTGCGGCGAACCGTCCTGTCGCAACCGGTGGATGGTCGTCGCGCCTGGGACATTGAGGCCCGGCAGTGGCAGATTTTGAACATGCTCCGGAAGCACAAACGGCCCGGCTTCGAGGACCAAAATCCGGTGGCTGTGTGTACGGTCGCGCTGAAGCAGGTGTTCAGCCAGCGCGGAGCCAAACGACCCGCAGCCAATCACTACAACATCGAAGGGACGAGCGTCGGGACGCAAAGTGGTATCCGTGCTTTGCAGAGCCTCTTCTAAGCTGTTGCAGAGATAGCGCCCCATGACGTCAAGCGTAAAGTCCGTGGTTGGAGTAGCAGGTCGTATTGCCATTGTCTTCTCCTCCCGATTAGGATTTATGCCCCCAAAACACCAGGACTACCTGCAGATGCGGGCGACTCCCACGCTGGCCATTCAGCTCGGTGTGTGGATCAATTATCCGGAAAAGTTGAGCTCGCCAGCCGGCAACCCAAGTGACAAATCGCTTACACCTTCTCCATCCTTGAAGCAATGAAATTCGCGCGCCTTTAAGTGCTTTGTCTCAAGCTCAGTACGGCCAATCCACAGAAGACTGCTAAGAAATTGTGCACGATGATTTGGACAACGCGAAAAGCAGCCCTGGGTGCGTCTTACAGCTGGAAGAGTTGCAGATCTCCAGGATCGAAAAATGTGGAAATCTGGGCATAATCAGGGCGGACAAGGGATTGGGCAAAGCTCACTCTCCTCTTGTCGTCGGTGTGAAAGGGAAAATGCGCGCGGGAGCGCGCCGCACTTGCACAAGCGCTGGATCAGGGTCATTGAGCGGCCGTCTCGTGGCTCTCAGAGACTGCGTCCTGGATCGCGCCAGCTAAAAACGAACCACCTGTGGCGACAACTATTGCACCGCAGCGGCCATTGCCGGAGCAGCCAAGAACGAACCAGCTCCAGCGTGTCTACCCGGTGTGAGCGCGCGAGGTTCGAACTGCCGCACCCCGGACAACATCGAGCTTGTGCTTGGCTTTGGGAGCCGTGGCGGGCTTGATGGAGAGACATCGGCTGCCGATAGCTTCGTGGGCTCGTCAGGTGTGTCCAGACTTTTGTGTAAACGGCCAGGTTTTGTTTTTGGGATGGGGTGCAGGGGAAGGGTGTCCCTTCCCCTGCCCATCGATGTAGAAGCGTTCCGCGTTGTCATTGCGCAACTCTCTCCAGGGCCGGCATCCGTTCCGGCCACAGAATCGTGAAGTGGTTCAGCGCTTCGCGCCAGTGATGAATCGGCATGGTCCACTTCTTGGCCGCCAGCCGGAGGGCCAGAAATAGCAACTTCAGCGCGGCCTCCTCGTTGGGGAACCCGCCGCGGGTTTTGATGATCTTGCGCAGCGACCGGTTCAGCGACTCCACGCTGTTGGTGGTGTAGACCGCCTTGCGGATGTCCAGCGGGTAATTGAAAAATGGCGTGATGCGCGCCCAGTTCCGCCGCCATACCTGGCTGACGCTGGGATAGATTTTCCATTTGTTCTCCAGTTCCTGAAGGCGATGCTCGGCCTCGGCCGCCGTAGCGGCGCGATAGATCGACTGCAGATCGGCGGCCACCGGCTTGCGCAGTTTCCAGGGCACGTAGTTCAGGGATGCCCGCACCAGATGCACGATGCATAGCTGCACCTCGGTGCGCGGATACACCGCTTCGATGGCTTCCGGAAATCCTTTCAGCCCATCCACACAGGCGATCAGGATGTCCTTCACGCCACGGTTCTGCAACTCCGTCAGCACCTGCAGCCAGAACTTGGCTCCTTCGGTCTGCGCCACCCACAGCCCCAGCACCTCCTTCTGCCCCTCCAGATTCACCCCCAGCACCACGTAGATCGCCTTGTTCTGGATGTGCCCCTCGTCCCGGACCTTCACCATCAGCGCGTCCAGATACACGATGGGATACAGCTCTTCCAGCGGCCGTCCCTGCCATAGCTTCACCTCCTCGATCACCGCATCGGTCACGTTGGAGATCAGGGTCGGCGAAACCTCGATGCCGTAGATTTCCTCCAGGTGACCCTGGATCTCGCGCGTCGTCATCCCCCGCGCGTACATCGAGATGATCTTGTCGTCGAAGCCCGTCCAGCGCGTCTGCCCCTTGGCCACGATCTTGGGGTCGAACGTCGCTTTGCGGTCGCGCGGAGTTTCCAACTCCAGCTCGCCGAACTCGCCTTTCAAGGTTTTTTGGCTTTTCCCGTTGCGTGTGTTGCCCCGGTGGTGACCCGCCGGGTCGTGCTTCCCATAGCCAAGATGATCGGTCATCTCGGCTTCCAGCGCTCGTTCCAGGATGGCTTTGGTCAGCTCTTTGAGCAGACCGTTCTCCCCGATGATATCCTCGGGTCTCTTGTAGTCAGTCAGCAGTTGATCGATCAGCTTTTTGTCGATTGCCATGGGTCTCCTATTCTCAATCTCCCATGGCCGTTTACACAGTTCTATTTACACCCTCGGCTCGTCATTACATGAAAGGGCTTTACATCCGTGGAGTCTGTTACCCCGACACCCCGAGGGCGCAAAAGTTGTTCGCTTGGCATCGCCTCACGGAGAAGAGCGGGAGTGAAATGGTCAGGAATTGGCGCTTTGTGAGGCGATGCGGACCGAATTTTCCTCCCGCGTACCGAGGAAGTCCAATTGTCCCCCGCTGCGTTATCGCCCCAGGTACCTGAGCAAAAAGTCTCCCAGGGCGAACAGCAAGGCAAGACCCGTCGTCACCGCCAGCGCGATCAGGCCTCCCCGCAGCAACTCATCAGCGTTGTACGTTCCGATCATGTGCAAGAGACTCAGGCGGAAAATGAGCTTGCACGGACGAAAACAATGTCATCCAGGCCACTCTCGGCGACAAGCCGGGACGCAAGCGCAAGCCTACCGCGGGGGCTCCTTTGCCACGTTGCTCATCACATATTCTGCGAAGGATCGTGCGAGCCTTTCAGTCACCGGACCCGGCGCCGGCTTGTATTCGCGGTCCTCGATGGAGCTCACAGGCTGCACCTCCCGGGTCGTGGAACTGATGAACACCTCGTCCGCCGCCCACATCTCTTCGATTGTTATGTCCGCCTCTCCGACGGGCACACCGGAGCTCGAGCCAATCTCCAGCAGGATCTGCCGGCTGACGCCTGCCAGGCATCCGGAGTTCTGCGCCGGCGTGCTTACTCTACCACTGTGTACGAAGAAAATGTTGGCTGCGGTGCACTCCGCGACACATCCGTGTTCATTTAGCAGCACCATGTCTTCGAAGCCGCGGCCGTGAGCCTTTTCTGCTGCCCACACGTTCTCGAGCCATGAGGTGACCTTCACCGCCGCCAGCGGGTGCGCCGCATAACGGCCATGTTCCAGCAACCCCAGCCTGACCGGACCTGACCGCATCGGCAAGTCCACCGTGTACATGATGCAATCAGTCACCGGCATCTTCTCTTGGCTGCACCAGATGCCGATCTGGTTGTACACGAAGTAAATTCGCAGGCATCCCTCCTTGACGTCATTGGCCTGGAGCAATTGGGAGACGGTCCTGCGCACCTGCTCCTGCTCATAGGGCAACGGGAGGTTGACCCGCTCTGCGTCTCGCCGCAACCGCTCCCAGTGGCGTTCGAATGCAAACGGTCGCCCCTCGTAGATGCGCAGCGTGCTAAAGATCCCCCAGCCATTCAGCAACCCCGCCTGTCCAGGCGAAAGCCGGACCTGCTCCAGCGGCAGAACCCGGTCGTTATGAAAGACGTGTTTGTGCATGCTCATGGATTACACACCTATAACCGGCCACAAGGCGAGCGTAAGCTTTGCTCAACCCCTCATCCGGCCTAAGTTCGTCCGCCGGGATACAATGGCCGGCAGGCCAGGCTATTCGCTGCCATTCGCCGAAGAATGGCCCGGCTCCCGCACAACCTTGCCTCCCGTCTGTAGAACTGTGCACCCCATGAGCAACAGAGATCTGGATGCGGCGTGGAGATATCACAACCGGACCAAGCACTCCTACCAAAGCGTCCACGGCGATTCACACCGCCTGGACTGGCGCAACCAGCCTCTGCTGTTCAAGGTCTATCCCAAGCTCGACCCGATCGCGTTGCCGCGCCAAGTGGCCCCGACAGGCGTCGCCGCCCTTTCCGCGATCAGGGCCGTTCCGGCAAAGTCGGAGTCCTCTGCCGTTCCCGACATCAATGCTCTCGCGCTGTTGCTGCACTTCTCGGCAGGCGTGACCAAGGAAATAAAGATACCCCGGCGGGGAGACATTCTTGTTTCGGGCGGCGGCCTGCACGGGGGCACTGTACGAGTTTGAGCTGTACCTGGTGTGCAGTGACCTGCCGGGGCTCGAAGCGGGCGTTTACCACTTCGGGGTTGCGGATTTCAACCTGCGGAGGCTGCGCCAAGGAGACTGGCGCGGCGTGCTCGCCAATGCCACCGGCGGTGAACCCGCAATCGTGCAGGCACCGTTGACCGTGGTCTGCGCCGGGACTTACTGGCGGAACGCCTGGAAGTACCGAGAGAGGACGTACCGTCATTTCGGCTGGGACAACGGGACGATCCTCGCCAACTTGCTTGCCATGTGCTCAGCCTTGCAACTACCCGCCAAAGTGGTAGTGGGCTTCGTGGATACGGAGGTCAATCGCCTGCTTGACCTCGACATGCAGCGGGAGGTCGCGTTCTCGATGGTGGCCGTGGGCCGCACGCGCGGCGAGCCTCCGCCTCCGCCGGCCGAGATGCAACCGCTCAACCTCGAGACCGTGCCACATTCACACAAGGAAGTGGACTATCCGGTAATGCGGGAGATGCACACGGCCTCCTCGCTCAGCTCCGCGGAGGAAGTCCGGGCATGGCGAGGGAAGGCCCCGACGAGACCTCTGCCTGCTGCGAAATGGCACATTACCCGGCTGGAGCCTTTAAGCGACAGTGAGATCCCACCCGACAACATCGAGCAGGTCATCTTACGGCGCGGTTCTACCCGGAGTTTCGCGCGCGAACCGATCACACTGGCGCAACTCTCCACACTGCTCGATCGCGCAACCCGCGGCGTGACCGCGGACTTTCTCGATCCGGTTGAGGCGCAGTTGAACGACCTCTATTTGATCGTAAACAGTGTTGAAGGTCTGACAGCTGGAGCTTACCTCTTTCGCCGCGAAGAAGAATCGTTGGAGCTCCTGAAGGAAGGCGATTTCCGCGACCGAGCCGCCTACCTCGGCCTGGAACAGGAACTTCCAGGAGACGCCAGCGTTGCGATGTTCTTTCTGGCTGACATGCGACCCATTCTGGAGCGCTTTGGGAACCGCGGATACCGCGCCGTGCAACTGGAAGCGGGAATCCTCGGGGGCAAACTCTATCTGGCGGCGTACGCGCAGCGCCTGGGCGCGACTGGACTGACGTTTTTCGACGACGATGTGATCAACTTCTTTTCCCCGCACGCCGCTGGCAAGAGCGCGATATTCCTGACTGCTGTCGGAAGGAGCGCGCGTCGGACCCATTCGGCGGGCTGAAGGAGATTATGCAATCTCGGGACGCGAATTTTTCAGGAGAAGTGTGCCGCGAATTTTGCGAGGTTTGGAGAGGAAAATAGCGCGGCAGGCGCCTACTATGTATAGACCACAACCATGGAATCCAGACGGGAGATTCTAGTCGGCCTCTCCATTTCGCTTACGGGGAAGTTTTCTGTCCAGGGACGACAGGCGCTCGACGGACTGCGGCTTTGGCAGTCCTATGTGAACGAGCGAGATGGGGTCACGATCGGGCAGGCTGCGCCCCAGCCAGTCCGACTGGCTATCTACGACGATCAGAGCCGCACCAGCGTGGCGCGGGAAAACGCGCTACGCTTGCTGCTCCGGGACCGCGTTGACGCGCTCTTCGGGCCCTACTCCAGCGGTCTGGCGATGACTGTCGCCGAGATCGCCCACGAACAGAGAAAAGTTCTGTGGAACCATGGTGGGTCGTCGGATGAAATCCTCAATCGCGGCTGGCAGCACGTGGTCAGCACACCCACGCCTGCGAGCGACTATCTGCGCGACCTTCCCGGCCAGCTTGCAAAACAGGCACCTGCTCTCGGCAAGATCTGTATCGTGCACTCCACGAGCAGCACATTCGCCCTCCAGGTAGTCCAGGGAGTTGTGCGGGCGGCAATCCCGCAATACTCGGCCCAGCTCATCTCGTATTCGGCCCTTGACGTTGATGTTCTGATGCAGAAACTTCGAGCATGCCGGCCGGAGATCCTCGTCCTCGCCGGGAGCTTCGAGCAGGAGATCCAGATCATGTGGGCGCGCCAACGCTGGCCCGCTTCGATTCAAGCTGTTGCCGCCGTGGCCGCAGGGGTCCATGCCTTCCATGACGAGATTGGCCGCGCTGCGGAAGGAGTAATTGGGCCTAGCCAGTGGGAGGCCCACGTCAGTTTTCCCGCCGACATCGGGCCGGACGCTGTCTGGTTTATGCGCAATTTTCGGCAGCAGTTTGGGCGCGAGCCGGAATACACCGCCGCCGGCAGTTTCGCCATGGGCTTGATCTTCGAGAAGTGCGTGCGATCTGCCGTCTCTTTGCAGGACAAGAACTTACTGGCTGCTGCCGCCGAACTCGACTGTTACACCTTCTATGGCAGGTTCCGCCTGGATTCAAAATAAGACACCGAGGGCACGATCAATGCCGGCCTTCGTTGCCCAATACCGATTCACTTGTCTGGCTTGCGATCTCATCAACGTCGGGGCCGAACTGATCGTCTTCGAAGGGGCGATACAAGAGGCTGTGCTTCAACAGCCCGATTTGACCTGCAAGTTCTGTTCAGCTCCGCTTCCAAAAGGTTCGCACCTGCTGATAGAGATTAGTGAGGCCCCGCCCTCCGACGCGGGCACGTCAGACAGCAAATCCCGAGCATCGTAGCTAGGACTATAATTCCGCGGATTAGCCAATCTTCACCATGGGTGCGGCTTTTTAGTGGGCTCTGACTGGATCGGTTTGCGGAGCAACTTGCACACGACGGACAACCGAAAGTGAGACCTCCCATGTCGTTTGCACACGTTCCAGAGATAGCGCTCGGGGTCTTTATCGGCATCATCGCCGCATACTTTGCGCTCAGGCGCGCAATACTTTGCGCTCGGGAGCGCAATCGAGAAAGGCATCAGTGATCGACTGAAACCGCACAAACCTCCCGGGCAGTCTTAAGGGTCACTGTCCAGGCCCGCGCTTCTGCATCAGCATCCACAGCGGCACCGTCTTCTGCGGGCCGCCCCATTGGAAGCCTGGACCGGGAGGCCCTGTCTGTGCTGTCTGACTCGGCCGTGTCATCCGATCGATCACTGCCGGGCTTGTGAGGCCGCCGGCTGCCCCGTAGCCGGCCGCAAGGTCCCCGGCAAAGCCTGCAGTCGCTGCGATCGGGTGCGCTGGGGGGAGCGGATCTGCGCGGCATCAACGCTCTGCTGGGACACGCGAAGCTCGCAACCACGGTTGGTTATGCGCGGCTGGCGGCGGAGCGGTTGCGCAGCGTGTTCGTGGCAACACACCCGGACAATCGGTAGTGGGAGCGCTTGGAAAATGCATCACTGCACAATGTTTGTGGCATTGACTGGCCACTGCGCCCGGCGTAGCATTTGGGGCAGGAAATCCGAAACCTCCGAAACCTCCGAAACCTCCCAACCCTCCCAACCCATCCTAGCGCTAGGGAGGAAACACATGGCGCACAACCACGGTAGTGAATATCAGGTCAGAATTGTCCACGGGGACGGAACCGAGGAGCTGAGCGGGTGGCTGAACAGCGCGGAGCAGGTTGCCCAGGCAATCGCCGCGGATCGCAAGCCGCAAGGCAAGGCTTACTGGCTTCAGACACGCTGCCCCGACTGCCCAGACAGCGAACAGAGAATCGTGGAATGCCCCCTCACGGACATCCCGTCTCCACGATACAGCCCACATGACTCCCGTTATCTGGTGGAAGTAGGGTCGAAGAGCCGGTACGAGCTTGAGGTAGCCATCTGGGACAGACATCGAGCTGCTTGAGGTAGCCATCTGGAACAGACATTGAGGAGAACCTTACGCATCCTGGGCCTACCGACGACCGACCCCCACCGCTGACTGCCGTTTGTTTGCTATACCTGCCCCGACCCCATCCCGCCCGCCGGGGCGACCTTTGCAGGTGGGCTCCATGAAAACCATCTACGTCGGCAACCTGAACCACCGGACCACCGAAGAAGAGCTGCGAAATCTGTTCGAGCCCTGCGGAACCGTTGAGCGCGTCTCGATTCCACGCGATCCTGCAACCGGAAATACGCGCGGCTTCGCTTTTGTGGAAATGCAGGACGAGAATGCCGCCGCTGCGGCAATCCGCGAATTGAACGGATCAAAACTTGGGTACCGCACGCTCGTGGTGAATAAAGCCCGTCCGAGAGCGGCACGGGCGGACACGGGACCCGGACACGGCGAACGCCGCTTCGGCCGCAGTTAAGGCAAGCCAACTGACTATGACCAGGAACAGTGCAAGGGCTCTCTGCTTTGCAATAGAAGCTCACGACATTAAACGGCTGCGAAGGCTGGTGGCCGGCGCCCGCACGTTAGAACAGCGGATGCTGATGATGCGGGTATCAGACATATCAGATGTGATCGACGCGCGGGTGCGTGCGCAAGTCCAGAAGCGTGCTCGCGAGGCACGGAGTGGGGCATCGTGATCCAGCGGACAGTCGGTAATCGGACGTGCAAACCTTGAGGGTGACTCCGGCGATGGAAGCGGGCCTTGCAGATCACGTTTGGTCGCTTGAGGAAATCGTTCTGCTAGCGGCTTGATCGTTTACCAACGGACTTCTCTACCAGCTTTTCCTGTTCCTTCGCTTTTTTTCCGTTCCTCTGGCGTCGCCTTGGTCTTGCCCTTCAGCTTATGTGTCTTCACTCCAGAAAAACCAGCTTTTGAAGAGCGGCTCATCGTGGCCTCCAATTTCATTCTAACCTGAGAGATCCAAACTGAGACACTACCCAGAATTAGCCCACTACCTAAAAAGCAGCTTCAGCGGAGCGTGGGGGCGACACCTTGCGGGCTACAACCACCCAGTACTGCATCTCGCGCCTATGAAAGGCAGAGCGCAACCTCGGGATTGCACCAGCGAAGTCACGCATGGGACGCGGTGTCAGAAGGGCAAAGGGCATCAGCCATCGCATGCGTCGCCAAACCCAATCCCAGGTGGGCGCGACGCCCAAAGTGAGATCCTCGACCTGGGTAACCATCAGGCCCGCTGCTTGAATCTGCCCGAGATAGCTGCCGACCGTTTGGAAATTGGGGCAGAACGCATGCAACGCGAGCGAGTCCAGATCGGCCGAAGCGGAGTTGGCCGTCCATGCCGTTAACAGAAGAGCGCCACCAACTCTTAGGCTGGATGCAGCTCGCCTGAAAAACAGCTTTCTGTCGAGGAAGTGTTCCGAAGATTCCATCACCCATATCAGGTCGTATCCGCCTTCAGAATATGCATACTCCTCCGCATTGACTACGAGGAATCTGGCAGTGCTACTTGCACCCAAAAGTCGCGCGCGTTTTCGAGCGTGATCAGCCTGCTTGGCGCTCAGAGTCAGAGCCGTAACCCGGCACCGATGATGGAGCGCCAGGTAAATGCTGGTTCCCCCGTAGCCGCAGCCTACATCCAGCACTTCGGCTTCGTTGACATCTCCGACCAAGGCCAAACAATGCCGAATGAGCTCGAGTTGTGCCGCCTGAGGACTCTCCTGTCCAGAACGAAACAGGCCATGATGCAGGTGTTCTCCCCAGAAGACTCGATACGCCCTTGCCATCAGCTCATAATGCGCGCGCACGAGTGCGGGAGTAATAGTTACCGACGCCGTTGCCGCTGGCGCCGGATCACATCCGTAGCTCAATTTGGTTCTGGCTCCGGCGGCGGATTGCTGCCAGGTGGCTGGCTCTGCGGCAGCAGCGCAGCTTGTCCCGGCACCGTCACCGGACGTCCGAACACTACTTGCAGATCGGAATACTGCGGCAGGTCAACATCGTTGCCGTGTCCGCCCAGCAGGATGACCAGACCGGTGGCGGCGCCGGCGTAGGGAGCGACGGCGTGCATCGCCATCTCCACCGCTTCGTCCACCACCTGCTCGGAGACGGTCCCGATCACCAGGCGCATCGCCAGGCTCTTGGTACCACCGTTGCCGTGTAAGCCCCCCTCGGGATCCATGTTGACCGGGGCCTTCTTGCCCACGTCCGCGCCCGCGAGTGAGGCGGCGACCTTCTGCGACTCGCCGCCGGGCTCGGTGAGCCGGTCGAACACCAGATACATCGAAGCCGCACGGCTCATGCGCCGCGGCTGCACCAGCTTGCTGATGTGGCCATCGAGCAGGCTGCCTTCCGGCACCAGAAGATCGCCGTCGGGCTGGAAGATGGGCTCTAGCAGCCGCGCCTGGAAGGCGTCTCCCGGTTTGCTGTCGCTGGCGCGCAGCTCGGTGAGCAGCAGAAACTCGGCGTGCGTGCCCTGGGGGATGGTGACCGGCTGCTCGGTGGCGCGCGGGACCTCGGGCTGGGCCGGCAACTCCAGGCGGGCCACGCGCGCGACTTCCAGCGTCGCCACCGGATGCCGGAACTCTTGCGCCCGCCTCTTGCCGTGTTTGATGCTGGCCGCTTGCGAAACGCCGGGCGCGTGCTGGGCCAGATCTGTGCCGGTCGTGCCGCCGACCTTCATCTGCCCTTCCTCGCTGGCCTGGAGACGCACTTCTTCACCGCCGCGGATAAAGCGCAGGTCCAGGGGCACTTCCGCGCCCGACGGCAGCTTCACGGTGGCTGCGCGCAGGCTGACATCGTAGAAGTTGTGGCGATTCAACCCCAGGCTGCGCACGGTGTCCACGCGATCCATCCAGCCTTTCTTCTGCGCCTCTTTCTGCTTCTCGACTTTGTCCACGATGGCGTGAATCTGGCTGCCAGCGGGGATGAGTGCGCGGTCGTACACATAGACGGGGCGGACCAGTTGTCCCGCAAGTTCGCTGCCCGGCTTCAGGTGGGCAACGTTGACCGGCCCGGAAAACTCCATGCGCAGGATGGCGCCGGCGGGTACGGCGTATTCCTTGAGGTTGGCGGCAGGCGAGGGATTGGGAATCGGCGCCGCCGTCGCATCGTGGGCGGGAACAGCGGGCGCGGGATTTTGCGCCCTGACAACCGATGCCAGCAGGCACAAAGTCAACGCGCCGAACAGAACGCGCGAACACACAGCCTTACACACAACACACCCCCGGGCTCAGCCCGACTGTCTTGACATTGTAGCGGAAGTTTGAGCGAGTTCCCGAGCTTGCTGCGGACTTGGTTCGTCTCAAGGCGGACAGTCATCGCCATACATCCGGCACACTGGCTCATGTGGCAAAGATTCTCGCCGATGCAAAGGCGTCAACAAAGCCAAGAAGGCTCTGGGCGGGGCGGGACTCTCGTACACCGAGGGCACGCTGGAACAGTTTGAACTGGCGAACAAGCCCGGCGCACTCGCGGAATTGGCCGGAAAGCTGGCGCAGAAGGGCATCAACATCGATTGCGCCTACGCCACGATGCCCAAGGGGGCGAAGAAGGCGGTCGTAGTGCTCGGGACTTCCGAGGCGGGCGAGACGGGCGGGGCTTAGGGCGGGTCTGAGGCGTCAGGCTGTGGGTCTGGACGACCGGCTCACACAGGCGTTCAGAGCGCAAGCCGAAGGCCAGATCGACGCCAAGAATCGACGTTTTTAGAACCTCGATGACCTCGGGGACGTGGGACGGCTTAGGACGCGGTCGTTCGTGCCTGTGCCGAGTCCACGCCGATCCTGAAGCCGGTCGAACCTATTCCGCCGAGTCAGCGCGTCTTCGCCGAACGGCTCCTTGCCGCCAGCAGAGCCAGCGCCAGAGCGAATCGCTCCATGTCGGTCCTCCTCGCTCCGGGGGCAGCACCGGCTCACGCAGCCTTTCTGTCGTGTGGCTTCTCCTCGCGTTCATTGCGCAGTAGCTCGCGCTCACGCACAACGGACACCAAGAAGAAGACTCCGAGGAAGACCCCTACTACCAAAAGGATTATAAGGAATTCGGCCATATGCTACCTTCTCGCTGTTCTCAGCCGGAGACAGAGCCTGCTGCGCCTAGCGGCCAACAGCAAGTCGGCAATTCACTGGCTTGCTGATGCCACTCGCGTTGACTGAAGTGCGACGCACTTCCAGTCCCCCTTGTGCTTCACCCAAAACTGAGTGGTGCGGAAATCGCCACTAGACGGTTTTCCGCTGAGGGTGCCATTCGATGAGGACAGCGAAATAACCACCGCCGTGTCTCTATAGACACGTATCTTTCTCTCGTGTTGGTCAACGGATGCCCACTTTAGAATACCGGACTTGATATTGTCGATCTCCTGAGCCTTTGTCGTTAACTTGCCGTCGCTGTGGATTGCCGTGAACTCATCGGCAAAGTATTTCTCCATAAAGGCGGTATCGGCTTTCCCGAACGCCTGAATGAATTGATCTGACAGCGCCGCGATTTGCTCCTCGGCATTCCCGCTGGGCTTCGAGTAACCCCCTCGCCCCCGAGCCGATGCCGCGACGAGCAGACAGACGGCGACGAGCACCGGAGCAATGATTCTCATGCTTTTCATGGGTGTGACTCCTGTAGAACAGATTAGGAGCCGGTGGAACAGGGATGATTGTGCGCTCGGCTCGAAGCGGTGTCAAGGATGACGCCGAGAGCGTCTGGCGGCGAACCACCTGAAAAATACGGCTAATCCGAACACCAGAGCAGCAGTCGCACAGACAACCACATAGATAACGTAGACATCCGGGTCAAGGCCATGCATGGCGGCTAACAGCGGCGCTGCGACAATCAGCGAGGAGACGGCGACATACGCGGCGACAACCAGCAACGCCAACCCAAACATCGAAAGCAGGAACTTCTTGTGAGACCGCATCGAAGAATCAACCGCACTGAGCACTTTGCATTGTGCAGGACAGCAGGGCGATTATATGACTGTCGCCGCTCACTTCACGTTTGCGGGGCGCAGGCGGCAAGGCTCCGTTGCGCACCACGGCTTGTCCTACCTCGCCTTCGCCCTCCGCGTCATCTTTCCCTCCGCCCAGCGCTGCTTCAGCAGCCGCGACATCTTCCTCCGGGCAGCGGCGCTCATTCTCCGCACCGGCTTGGACGCATGGGACTGCTTCACCTTCGCCCACCGAACACGCCGGGCGGCGGCAATCCTAGCCCTTGCAGCGGCGCTCAATCGGCCACGCCTGCGGGGCTTCTCTGCCGCTCTTGGCGGACGACCTACTCTCCGGTGTCCAGTTGAATTGATGGCTTCGATTGCTGTGATTGCACGGTCGATGCGGTCGCGCTCTGCCCTAAGTTCAGCCAGAATCCTATTGGTATCCATGAATGGCTCCCCGTGCGGGTATCCTAACAGCGCACGTTTGAGACTTGCAAAAGGGATTTAGTTATAAAGCAGAGTGACCACCCCCAGGTACTCATGCTTTGGTCTTTTCTCTCCAAGTTCTTGGCAGAAGAAGAACCGCAGTTATCGCGGTTATTGAAGAAGAAGATGCCATCCAGTCCGCTCTTGGCGACAAGCCGAGCGCTAGCGAAAGCTTACCACGCCGGCTCCTTGGCCGCGTAGCTCCTCACGTACTCCGTAAAGGATCGTGCGAGCCTCTCAGTCACCGGACCCGGCGCCGGCTTGTACTCATGGTTCTCGATGCAACTCACGGGCTGCACCTCCCGGGTTGTGGAGCTGATGAACACCTCGTCCGCCGCCCACATCTCTTCGATTGTTATGTCCGCCTCTGCGACGGGCACACCGGAGCTCGAGCCCATCTCCAGCAGGATCTGCCGGCTGACGCCTGCCAGGCATCCGGAGTTCTGCGCCGGCGTGCTTACTCTACCACCGTGTACGAAGAAGAGGTTGGTTGCGCTGCACTCCGCGACACATCTGTGTTCATTTAGCAGCACCATGTCTTCGAAGCCGCGGCCGCGGGCCTTTTCTGCTGCCCACACGTTCTCGAGCCATGAGGTGACCTTCACCCCCGCCAGCGGGTGCGCGGCATAACGCCCATGTTCCAGCAACCCCAGCCTGACCGGACCTGACCGCATGGGCAAGTCCACCGTGTACATGATGCAATCAGTCACCGGCATCTTCTCTTGGCTGCACCAGATGCCGATCTGGTTGT
>Ga0310038_10001938_pt1 | contig 15311 bp, 12 predicted proteins | sample Sb_taG_6_FD_200461 | JGI IMG/M metagenome (GOLD analysis project Ga0310038, IMG submission 200461) | Peat soil microbial communities from Weissenstadt, Germany - Sb_50d_4_PS metaG (v2) (version 2) | ecosystem: Environmental > Terrestrial > Soil > Wetlands > Peat | place: Germany: Weissenstadt... | reverse complement strand
GACCACCATGACGACGGCGCTCTGCCGACGCTGCGGCTTCCACCCGGCCTCCCCTCGCATCGCGGGGTACTGCTCATGGGACTGCCACGACGCGGACGACGAGGAGGACAGCGAAGAGGACGGCGAGCAGGCGGCCTGAACTTCTGCGGAGGTGGACGAGCGATCAGGCCGGGATCTCTCGACCCCCGTGCGCGGGGATCCGGCTGAGGATTCAGGCGACTTCGTGGGGAAAGCGCAGCCGTGCGAGCTGCGTCGACTGCGCCACCACCTGGCCGCGGCTGTCCCACAGGATGCAGGTTTCGTCGACCACGCCGCCGGCCACCAGGTTGGCCGTCATGCGGATCCCGAGCCATCCGGGTGCCGGACGCGCCCGGACGTAGGCGGACATCTGCAGCGTGGGTACCCAGCCGGTCGAGCCGATCCGGAAGGTGGCGGGCGGTATGGCATCGACCGCGAAGAGCAGCGAGAGCGGATCGGGATCCCGTCCGTCCGCGAACCGGCTCCAGCCTCGTAGCTCGGCCCGCGCGTCCGCGGGAGGGTGCGGGTCGGCCAGGGGCATCGTGTCGGGGTCCAGCCGGAGGTCGAGCACCTCCATGATCCCGACGTGCACCCCGCCCGGCATCCGTGGGGGGAGCCGGGCGCAGTGCTCGGGATCCGGGGCCCGCAGCAGCTCGATGGCGTCGTAGCGGACGGACGCCGCGGGAAGGGCTCCGAGCACGAACACGGCGTCCACCAGGTCAGCGCCGCCCTCGACGAGCACAGCGCGCACGTGCGCCGCGGAGCGCCCGCGGCGCAGCAGCGTCGTGTGGATGCTGGCGGGCCCGAGGCCGGGCGGCCGCAGGTACGTGATGGAGGAGGACACGACCTCCCAGTCCGGGTCGCCGTCCCCGCGTCCAGCGATGAGCGCCGCCCGGCCCAGGAGCGCCAAGAGGTAGCCGCCGTTCGGCTTGTCGCCCACCGTCCACAGCTCGTGGACCTCGGTCTCGAACAGGTCGGGGTCACCGGTGGGACGGACCTCGGTCGCCGCGTCGAAGGAGAGGTCCGCGGGCTCCCGCATGCACCGGACCCTATCGGCGGCGAAGATGGCATATGACGTTCGACATGGAGGCCACCTTCGGTGACGACTACCTCTACTTCTACGAGGAGTCCATCGACGACGAGCACTCGGATGCCGATACCGCCGAGATCCTCGGCCTGCTCGACCTGCCGCCGGGGTCGCGCATCCTCGACGCGCCGTGCGGCCACGGCCGGATTGCGCGCCGACTGGCCGCTGCGGGCATGCAGGTGACGGGTGTCGATCTCACGCCGGCCTACCTCGAGCAGGCCCGCGCCGACCCGAGGCTCCCCGCCGACGCGGTCACCTACCTGCAGGGCGACGTGCGCAGCCTTCCGGTGGACGGGCCCTTCGACGCGGTCGTGTGCTGGCTCAACTCGTTCGGCTACTACGACGACGACGACTGCCACCGGGTCCTGAGGGAGTTCCACCGCGTCCTGCGATCGGGCGGAAAGGTGGCCATCGACACCATGCACCACGACGGCGGTGTCCGACACTTCACCCCAGGGCCCGACGCCGTCGTCGTGCAGCGCGGTGACCACACCATGGTCGAGGTCTCCACCTTCGACCCGTTGAGGGGTCGGATGGTCATAGAGCGCACCGTCCACCGGGACGGAGCGGTCCGGCACGCGTCGTACTTCGTCCGGCTCCCGACTCCGCCGGAGTGGGTCGTGTGGCTCGAGGGCGCCGGCTTCCGGGATGTGATCTTCCGGGCCGGTGGCGGCGGGCCGCTGGAGCTCGACAGCTGGGAGCTGGTGGTGGTCGCCACGGCCTGAGGAACCACTCGACGCGGTGGCCCTTCGTGCCTGACCTGCATAGGAAGGGGGCATCTCCACTTATCTGACCTCGGGCGGCCCGACCTTGCCGGCCGCCGGGAGGATCCGGGGCGGCGCGGGGCGGCGGGCCCCCCGGAAGGGGGCGTCCCGGAGGTCCGTGTACAGTGAAAGGTGACACGGCTGTCAGCAATCGGTCCGCCGGGAACATCCTGGCCGGGGCCGGTGGCGGGCGGTCGTGGTGACACACACCGCACCGCTGGGGCCCGCTCCCGAGTGGGCCCCGAGGGAGGGGCCATGAACGTCGATCTGCAGGCACTGGCAGGACCGAGGGACCGCCTCATGGTGGACGGTGCCGTGGACCCGGTCACCGCCGAGGTCATCCGGGGGACCATGGAGACGGTCTGCTTCGAGATGGCGATGTACGTCTCGCGGACGGCCACCACGCCGATCCTGAACCAGTCCAACGAGCGCAACGCCACCATCCTCGACGGCAAAGGACGTCTGGCGGCGCTGAGCGTCGGCATCCCCCAGTTCATGCTCACCTCGACCCTGCCCGTGCGCTTCGCCCTCGACTTCCTCGGCGTCGACGAGTTCCGCCAGGGTGACGTGTTCGTGGCCAACGACCCGTACCACGGCGGCGGGCACCTGCCCGACTACAACGTGTTCGCCCCCGTCGTCGTCGACGGCCACCTGGTGCTCATCGCCTCCATCCAGTGCCACCATGGGGACACCGGCGGCGCCGTGCCCGGCGGCTACAACGTGACGGCTGCCGACATCTGGGGCGAGGGCGTGCGCTGGCCCGTCGTCAAGGTCCTCGACCGGGGCATCGAGCGGCGCGATGTGCTGTACGCGCTGCAGGTCAACAACCGGCTCGACGGCTATCTCGGCGATCTGCGGGCGCAGATCGGGGCGGCCAAGCAGGCGGCCGACGGGCTCCAGGGCCTCGTCGCGCGCTACGGCGTCGACATGATCGAGTCCGCGGTCGACCACATGATCGACTATGCCGCCAAGCGCTTCGCCGAGGAGATCACCGCGTGGCCCGACGGCGTCTACGAGGGTGACGCCTACGTGGACCACGACCCGCTCGGGAACCCGGACATTCACCTGCACGCCAAGATCACCGTCGACGGCCCGAAGCTGACGATCGACTACACGGGCTCGGACGAGCGCCAGGAATTGGCGGCCTGGTCGACCTTCGGGAACACGCGGGGGTACACCGTGGCCCAGATCGCCGCCATGATGGACCCCGAGATCCCCAAGAACGAGGGGTTCTTCAACTCCATTGAGCTGATCGTGCCCGAGGGGTGCGTCCTGAACCCGCGGCCCGGTCGCCCGGTCTCGGCGGGGACGCACCATCCGGGGGCCGACATCGGCGAGGTCATCGCGGTGGCGCTGTCGGGCGTGCTGCCCGAGCGCGCCGTGCCGCAGACCTACAAGACGGGGATCCCGACGACGATCCGCGGGGTGGACCCCCGCAGCGGCCAGGTCTTCGTCGACGGGTCGGCCGAGGTGTACGCCGGCTGGTGCAACGCGGCGAAGGGGATGGACGCCTGGGGCGCGGTGTCGGCGTCGTTCGGCAACCTGTGGAAGGCCACGGCAGAGATCAACGAGTCGCTCTACCCCCACATCCAGTGGAGCCGGGACTACCGGACGGACTCGGGCGGCGCGGGGCAGTGGCGCGGCGGGTGCGGCTCGCACTACATCAAGGAGGTGCGGGTGCCCTCGGCGGTCTATACCTACGTGGTGGGGATGAAGTACCCCATGCCCGGGATCGCCGGCGGTGGCAAGGGGGCGCCCAACAAGCTGACGCTTCGGTACGGGTCGCCCGACGAGCTCGTCGTCAAGCACACGGCCGACTGGGTGCCAATGGAGGCGGGGGACAAGATCAACTTCGACTACGGCGGCGGGGGCGGCTGGGGCGACCCGCTGGATCGCCCCGCGGCGGCGGTGCTCGACGACGTCCTCGACGAGTACGTGAGTGTGGAGGGCGCCCGGAGGGACTACGGCGTTGTCCTGGTGGGGTCCCTCGAGGAGCTGACCTTGGAGATCGACGAGGCGGCGACGGACGCCCGGCGGGCCGAGATGCGCGCTGAGCGGTCGGCCGCCTGAGCGACGCCGGTCACAGACCCGGTTTCGGGCCCAGGCGCAGTCGTACGTAGGATCGGGTCATGAGCGGAGGCATCGCGGCGTGGGGCACCTACCTGCCCTACTGGCGGCTCCAGCGGTCGTCCATCGCCGGCACGCTCGGGAGCGGCGGTGGCAGGGGATCCCGCGCCGTCGCCTCCTACGACGAGGACACCACCACGCTGGGGGTGGAGGCAGGCCGCCGCGCCCTGGCGGTCGGCCCCGGACGCGGGGCAGTGCAGGACCTGTTCCTGTCGACCCCGGACCCGGGGTATCTCGACAAGACCAGCGCGACCACGGTGCACGCCGCGCTCGGGCTCGGGCGCGCCAGCGGCGCCTATGACTTCGCGGGGTCGTCGCGCTCCGCGGTGGCGACGTTGCTGCAGGCGCTGGCGGGCGCCGGCGCCGGCGGGCGTGGTCGCACGACGCTGGCAGTCCTGTCCGACCTGCGCACCGGGCTGGCGGGCTCGGCGGAGGAGCGCGACAGCGGCGACGGGGCGGCAGCGTTCGTCTGCACGCCCGAGGGTGAGGTCGCCGAGATGGTGGGCCGCGGCTCGGCGAGCGACGAGTTCCTCGACCGCTGGCGCGTGCCGGGTGACACCGACTCGCACGTATGGGAGGAGCGCTTCGGCGAGGAGCTCTACGTGCCGCTGGCCCGCGAGGCCTTCGCGGCGGCGCTGAAGGACGCCGGGCTGTCAGAAGGGGACATCGACCACGCCATCGTCACCGGGCTGCACGTGCGGGCGGTCAAGGCCACCGTGTCGGGCCTGGGGACGCGCGACGGCGTCCTGGCGCCGGACCTGACCAGCTCGGTCGGGAACCTCGGTGCGGCGCACGCCGGGGTGGCGCTGTGCGACGTGCTCGAGCGCGCCGAGCCGGGGCAGGTGATCGCCGTGCTGTCGCTGGCCGACGGCGCGGACGCCTTCATCCTGCGCACCACCGACGCGCTGCCCGACGCGCAGCGGGCCCGGGCCGAGGCCGGCGTGCCGTCCGTGGCCGAGCAGGTGGCCGTGGGACGCGATGACCTCACCTACGCGACGTTCCTGACCTGGCGGGGGCAGCTGCGCCGCGAGCCGCCGCGCCGCCCCGACCCCGAGCGGCCCGGCGCCCCGACCGTCCACCGCTCCGAGGAGTGGAAGTACGGCTTCGTGGCCAGCCGCTGCCTCGTGTGCGGCTTCCGCCACATGCCTCCCACCCGGGCCTGCCTGTCCTGCCACGCCATCGACCAGATGCAGGCGGAGCGGCTGGCCGACGTGCCCGGCACCGTGGCCACTTTCACCATCGACCACCTGGCCTACTCCATGTCCCCCCCGGTCGTGGGCGTCATCGTCGACTTCGACGGCGGCGGTCGCTACCGCTGCGAGATGACCGACGTGCGGGCGTCCGAGCTGTCCATCGGCGACCGGGTCACCATGACGTTCCGCCGCGTGTGGACGGCACAGGGTGTGCACAATTACTTCTGGAAGGCCCGCCCTGCCGGCGGTTCGGCCGCGCCGTCGGGCGGGGACCCAGACGGGGAGCGAGGAGAGTAGGAGCGATGGCGAGCAGCGGCATCAAGGACCAGGTGGCCATCATCGGGATGGGCTGCACACGATTCGGCGAGCTCTGGGACAAGGGCGTCGATGATCTCCTGACCGACGCGGCCACCGAGGCGGCGACGTCGGCCGGGATGTCGATCCATGACATTGACGCCTTCTGGCTCGGCACCATGACGTCAGGTGTATGCGGCGTGACCCTGTCGCGGCCGCTCAAGCTGGACTACAAGCCCGTGACCCGGGTGGAGAACTACTGCGCCACGGGATCGGAGGCCTTCCGCAACGCGTGCTACGCCGTGGCCTCTGGTGCCTACGACACCGCGATGGCCATCGGAGTGGAGAAGCTCAAGGACACCGGCTTCTCGGGCCTCACGGGAATCCGCCCGGTGGGAGACGGCACGGACCCCGGGCTCTCGTCGCCGGCCGCCTTCTCCTTCCTGGCTCCGTCCTACGCCTACAAGTACGGCGTCGACCGGGACCAGCTGAAGGAGGTCATGGGCCGCATCGCGTTCAAGAACCACCAGAACGGGGCGCGCAACCCGCGGGCGCAGTTCCAGAAGGAGGTCTCCATGGAGACCATCGCCAAGGCGCCGCTCGTGGCCGGCGACCTCGGCGTCTTCGACTGCAGCGGAGTGAGCGACGGCTCGGCGGCGGCCATCATCTGCCGGGTCGAGGACGCCCACCGCTACTGCGAGAACCCGCTGTACGTGAAGGCGCTGTCCTTCGTCGCCGGGCCGGCGGCGGGACCGATCGACCCCGGTTACGACTACACGACCTTCGAGGAAGTCGTGCGCACGGCGGCCGACGCCTACGCGCAGGCGGGGATCACCGAGCCCCGGGCCCAGCTGGCCATGGCGGAGGTGCACGACTGCTTCACGCCGACCGAGCTGGTGCTCATGGAGGACCTGGGCTTCGCCGAGCGGGGCACGGCGTGGAAAGAGGTGCTCGAGGGCACCTTCGACCGCGACGGGGACCTGCCGGTCAACCCCGACGGCGGCTTGAAGTCGTTCGGGCACCCGATCGGCGCCTCAGGCCTGCGCATGCTCTTCGAGTGCTGGCTCCAGCTCCGCGGCGAGGCGCCGGCCGACCGCCAGATCAACACCGTCGGCCCCGGCCGGACCCTCGGGCTCACGCACAACCTGGGCGGCGCGCCGGGCGAGGGCGTCAGCTTCATCGGCATCGTCGGCACCGAGCTCGGCTGATGAGCGAGTCGGAGGCCCCGGGAGTCGACCTGCTGGCCGAGAGCGACGACCAGGCGGCCCTGCGCCAGCTCGCGCGCGACGTGGCGACCCGCGAGGTCGCCCCGCGGGCCCACCAGGCTGACGAGGAGGGCGCGGTGCCGGCGGAGGTGCGCAAGGCGCTCGCCGCGGCCGACCTGCTCCGCATCACTGTGGGCGAGCGCTGGGGTGGCATGGGGCTGGGCGACGTCGAAGCCTCCATCGTGCTGGAGGAGATCGCGCGGGCCGACGTGTCGTCGGCCATCTGCTGCCAGCTCACGTACAACGGCCCGCCGCGGGGGATTGAGCATCTCGGTCCGGAGGCGATGAAGGAGCGCTGGCTCCCGGCGGCGGCCGACGGCGAGGCGATCATCAGCATCGGGATCACCGAGCCCGACGCAGGCTCCGCCGTGCAGAACATGCGCGCGGCACTGGTGGAGGACGGACCGGGGCGCTGGCGGCTCAACGCCTACAAGAACTACTCGACGCTGGGCGACGTGGCGCAAGGCGTACTGGTCTGGTGCCGCTGGCCCGGCGGCGAGGGGGCCAAGGGCATCGGCGCGGTGATCGTGCCCACCGACCGTGAGGGCGTGTCGGTCACCGGGCGGCACCAGGGCATGGGGATCCACGCCGCCACCGAGGCCGAGCTGGCCTTCGACGGCGTGGAGATCACCACCGACGACGTGCTGCTGGCGGGGGACCCGGGCAGCACGGACGCGTTCAAGGTGCTGCTGTCGCACCTGAACCACGAGCGCTGCGGCAACGCGTCCATGTGCATCGGCGCCGCCCAGGGAGCGCTGGAGCACGCCGTGCGCTACATGAACGAGCGGGTCATCGGCGGCCGTCCGTTGGCCGAGCTGCAGGGCCTGCAGTGGAAGCTGGCCGACATGGCGGTGCAGCTCGAGGGGGCCCGGCTGCTGCTGGCCCGGGCCGTGCGGCTCGCCGGTCCGGGCGGGACGCCGCCACCGCTGGAGACGGCGCTGGCCAAGACGGCGGCGAACCTGGCCGCCAAGTTCGTGTGTGACGAGGCGATGCAGATCCACGGCGGCTACGGCTACTCGCGCGAGTACCCCCTCGAGCGGGCCTACCGCGACATCCGCGGCCTGTGCTTCGGCGCCGGGACCGTGGAGGCGCAGCGGAACTTCATCGGCCTGCGGGTCTCGGCCGGCGCCCGGACGAGCTCGCCGGGGTGGAGGAACCCGCTCGAGTAGGAGCTCTCTTCCGCCCACCCCCGGCGGGGCCGTTCGCCTACTATGACGGCGGGTCAGGCCGGGCACGGGGGAAGTGGGATGGGGAAATTCAGGTCGCGGGGTTCACAGCTGGCAGCCGCGCTGCTCTTCGGCGCCCTGGTGGTCGCTCTGGTCTCCTCACCGCCGGCGTCCGCCTCGCCGTCGGCGACCACACCGGGGAGCAGCGTCCCGACGGTGCACGGCGGCCTGAAGGGGCAGTCCGGGTACCTCGTCTACTGGGATCAGAACGAGGAGGTGGACTTCCTGTCCGTGCCGACGGGCCTGCAAGGCCAGCTCCTCCCGGCATGGGACCTGAACGGGCAGGTCTGCGTGCTGCCCGACGGCCGCTTCGTCGGCGGCTACGACCCGACGCTGCCGAGCCAGCACAACCTCGGTGGGCTCAAGCCCTACAAGCAGCCGGCCGACGGCGAGGAGCTCGACGAGCCCAACGGCTCGTTCAGCGGCCAGACCCTGTACGTGCGCGGACCGTACAAGATGCCGGGCCAGTCGATCGGGAGTGACTCACCGCCGAGCTCGAACGGGGTCTTCAACAACAACCAGACGTACACCGGGTGCGCGATCGACAGCCATCAGAACATCTTCGGGAACGACATCGCGACCGCCCAAGGCGCGTTCCCGGCGCCCAGCAGCGGGCGGCTGGTCGAGTGGTTCGCGCCGAACTACACGACCGACTGCATCGTGTACGGACCCACCGCGGGTGGGTACGGGCCGCACCACACGGACGGCACCGGCGGGTTGGCCCAGCCGGGCACGATGGCCCTCGCCCCCAACGGCGACCTGCTGATCCCCAACGTGGGCACCTCCAGCGTGCTGCGCTTCGCCCACTCGTCGTTCCCCACCAGCGCGGCGCAGTGCCCGGGCGGGGTGTACCCGCGCCGCAAGGTCCAGGTGTCGACCTTCTACAAGGTCTCCTTCCCCGCCGGCATCGCCAAGGACCCCACCTGCGGCTGCTATGCCATCAGCAGCTACATCGGCGATCCCTCCATCGTCTGGGTCACCGCCAGCGGGCAGCCCGAGCCGGGACGGGGCTCGGTGCCCGGCACGACGGTGGCGGACCTCGGGAAGAGCCCGGGTCAGTACAACCCCTTCGGCATGGCCTTCGCACCCGACGGGACGCTGTACTTCGTCGACATCCATATCGCGTGCAGCGGCCCCCTGACGGGGTGCGGGCCCGCCGACTACGGGGGCCGGGTCATGCGGGTGACCTTTGCCAACGGCCAGCCGTCCACGCCGGCGGTCGTGGCGAGCGGCTTCGACTTCCCGACCAGCGTGACGGTGTGCGTCCCCGCTCACGTGCGCTGTCCGTACCCGTCGGGGAAGATCGAGGCGCCCTTGTCGGGGCCTGCCGAGAACCCGGCGCCGGCCAAGGGTCCCGCGTCCGAAAAGCCCGCGACCGCCGGCTTCGGCTGAGTCGGTTGTCGGGGCGGAGGGCGCTGCGGCACGCGCCGCGGAGGCACGGTGCCCGGTGGGTGCTCGGGGCCGTCGCGCTCGGCGCCGTCGTGTCGGCCGGATGCGGGGGCTCGTCCTCGTCGACCAGCGGCACCCCGTCCGCGTCGGCGGCCATCCCCACCCCGGTCAGCTCCTGGGACTGGCCCAGCTACGGGCACGACGCCCAGCACACCTTCCACGGCCGGACGACCCTGACCGAGTCCTCGGTCCGGAATCTGCGCCAGGCGTGGTTCTTCCCGACCGGCGACGCCGTGACGGCGACCCCCACCGTGGTCGACGGCACCGTGTACGCGGGCTCGTGGGACGATTTCTTCTACGCCGTCGACCTGCAGACGGGGAAGCTGCGCTGGAAGGTCCGGCTCGCCTCGCAGAATGCCATCACGCCCTATCCGGGCCAGCTGCCGCGCGACGCCACGTCCGACGGCGGGCTGGTCACCTCCTCGGCCTGGTTCGAGCCCGCCGCGGGGAGCCGGCCCGCCCTGGTCATCTTCAGCGGCGGCTACACGCTCTACGCGCTGAAGGCCGCCACCGGCGCTGTGTACTGGGAGCACGACTACCCCGGCGTGCCGGGGCCGCCCAACCCGGACAACGACAGCACGCGGATCTTCTCGTCACCGGTGGTCGCCGACGGCCGTGTGCTACTCGGCGTGGACGAGGACGGCCAGCAGCATTCGGCCGGCTATGTGGTCGCGGCCAGCCTCGACACCGGTGATCCGGTGTGGGAGTTCCAGACCGACGTCGGGGCCGACGGGCACGTGCTCGACGACAGCTGTGGCAGCGTCTGGTCGTCCGGCACCGTGCTGCCCGACCTGGGGCTGGTGGTGTTCGGCACGGCCGACTGTGACTTCTCGGGCAGCGCGACCTACGCCGACTCGGTGATGGCGCTGCGGATCGCCGACGGCACGCTGGCCTGGAAGTACCACCCGCTCGGCCACGCGCCGGCCTGTGACGACGACTTCGGGGCCAGCGCCAACGCCGGCCTGTCCGCCGGCGGGAAGACCACCTTCCTCGGGGAGGGGAGCAAGAACGGCACCTACTACTCGCTGGACCCCGCGACCGGGCAGCTGCGCTGGTCCACCAACGTGGTGTTCGGAGGCTCGTCGGGGGGATTCATCGGCACGACCGCCTACGACGGCCGCCGCGTCCTGGGGGTAACGGCGCTCGGCGACTTCCTCCCGACCTCACGCGGGACCTTGCCCGTGTGCGACCCCTCCGATCCCCGCGACGTTGCGCAGCAGAACCCAACCGACCACGCCTTCGACGCGGCAACGGGAGCGGTGCTCTGGCGGGCCAACAACACGGCGTCGTTCTCGGCCGCCACGGTCGCCGGCGGGATGATGGTCAACGGCCTTGCGCTGGCAGCCAAGGCGATCCAGGTGCGCGACGCCTCGAGCGGGCGCCTGCTGACGCAGGTCGGTCTGCCCCAGTTCAACTGGTCTGGCATCGCCACCGTTGGCGACGCCCTCGTCTTCGGCGTCGGCACGACCGCGTCTGCGAACTCGTCGGGCATCGAGGTGCTGACCCCGGGCGGGGCGCCGCCGGTGGTTCCGAGAACGGGCTGAGGGGAATCGGGACGAGCGGATGAGCGCGAGACTCGGGGGAGCCGCTGGGGCCGTACCTGCCTGATCGGCGAGCACGATCGGGGCACGGTGAGCGGAGGGACGGTTCACGACGTGGGTTTTCGATGGCGACGGCACGAATCCGGGACTGTGCTCGCCGCGCTGTTGCCGGCCATCGTCGCAGTGGTGGTCACGGCGCAGGCGGCCACCGGCGCAGTCGCCGCTCACCGGCATGGCCATCCGGCACCGCTTCACCACAGGTCGACCACCATCCCTCCCGTCGCCCGCCCTGCTCCACCGGTCCCACCTGGGATGGGGCCGCCGTTCGCCGTGCAGACGGAGACGATCACGCTGTTCGACCCGACCCGGCCGACACCGGCGCGGGGGTCAGTCCCGGCCTCGCAGGGGCGACGCCTGGTGACGGAGCTGTTGGTGCCGTCGGGTGCCCCGGGGCCGCTTCCACTCGTCGTCTTCGCCCACGGGTGGAACAGCGACCCGTCCTTCTACGCGCCATTGCTGGAGCAATGGGCCCGGGCGGGGTTCCTCGTGGCGGCGCCGGTCTTCCCGGATTCGACCGACCTGTACGCCGGATCGCCGGTCAGCGACTACGCCGAGCAGGCCTTGGACATCTCGTTCGTGATCACGTCACTGCTTCGGGGCGCCGCCGTGAAAGTCGACCCGACGCGCATCGCTGTGGCAGGCCATTCTGACGGCGGTACGGACGTCGCGCTCCTCGCTCTCGATCCGGCGTACACGGACACCCGGGTACGCGCCTACATCTGCATGGCCGGCGAGCTGCCATCGGGTGTTGCGCCCTACACCGTCGGCTCGTCGCGCGCCGCCCTCCTCGTGGCCGTCGGGTCGGACGACGAGTACGGACTCGACGTGCGCTCGCCCATCGTCTTTCAGGACGCCCAGACGTCGTCGAAGGCCATGATCATCGAGCAGGGCGGCGACCATCTGGGTTCCTTCGTCTCGGCCACGCCCGCCGCAGCCGCCATGCGCGAGGAGACGACGCGCTTCTTGGAGCTGGCGATCGAACCTCGGGCCCCGACCACCGCCGGGGTGCTGGCCGCCCTGGAGCCGGCGGGATCGTCGTCGCTCACCATCGTGCCCCCTTCCTGAGGCGGGCCCCGGCGTCAGCAGGTCTCGGAGGGAGCCGAGGTGCCCGTCCCGATCGCCGGCTCGTCGACCTCCCCACCGCCGGACCGCAGGATGGCCCCCAGGTGGACGACGTACCAGACTCCCCGCCACGAGATCATGGAGGCGATGCCGAAGGAACGGGTCTGCCCATCGAGTTGGTAGACGACGCGCGAATTGGCCACCTCGTAGTAGCCGATGCCATTGGCGCACACGCCGGGCGGGATCCAGTGGCCGTACTGCTCCGGCACCGACACGGTCGCCAGCATCGCCTGCGCGGGGTCTGGCCCGAGCAGCGCATGGGCGGCTCCGATGTCGAGCGCATAATCGGCCACCAGGCGGTTCTGCCAGTCGCCGGAGGGGTCGGCGATGCCGGTCTTGAGTTGCCCGTAGGCGGACTGCGGGAAGAAGGCCGGCATCGCCGGGGTCACCGAATCCTGGACGATGCCCTGCCACAGTGCGGTCATCTCGGCCGTGAACTGCGGCGTGCCCGACGACGGGAACTGCATGGTCTGGGGCAGCATCCCCGGATCGGTCGTGGTGGTGGTCGTCGTGGGCGGCAATGTGGTCGTGGTGGTGGTCGTCGCGGCGCGGATGGCCGGCGCCGAGCGGGCGTTCGTCGAGGACGAGGAAGATTGCAGCGCGTTCACGACGACGGCGGTGACGGCGGCCGCGGCGATCACCGCCGCGGCAAGCGCGAGTAGGCGCGTGCGCCGCCGGTGCCCTGCGGACCTCCGAGCGGAACGACGGGTCAGGCGGCCCGACCCCTCAGCGCTGCATCGACTTGGTCTCGACGTACTCCTCGAGGCCGTACCGTCCCCGCTCGCGGCCGATACCCGACTGCTTGTAGCCGCCGAAGGGGGCACTCGGGTTGAACTGGCCGCCGTTGATGTCGACCTGGCCGGTGCGCATCTGGCGCGCCACCTTCTCGGCCCGGGCCGGGTCGGCGCTCCACACCGCGCCAGCGAGACCGTAGGGCGTACCGTTGGCGATCTCGATCGCCTCTTCCTCGGTGTCGTAGGGGATGATGGAGAGGACGGGTCCGAAGATCTCCTCCTTGGCGATGGTCATGTCCGGGGTCACCTCGGAGAACACGGTCGGCTGCACGTAGAAGCCCTTCTCGAGCCCCTCCGGCGCCTCGGCGCCGCCCACGACAAGCTTGGCGCCCTCCTCGATCCCCTTGTTGATGTAGCCGCGCACCCGGTCACGCTGGACCGAGGACACGAGAGGCCCGAGCAGCTTGCCGGCCTCGAAGGGGTCGCCGGGGGCGAAGCCGGCCGCGGCGCCCGCCGCCAGCTGCTCCACCTCAGCCAGCTTGTCGCGGGGGACCAGCATGCGGGTCAGTGCCGAGCATGTCTGGCCCGAGTTCATGTAGCAGCCGAACAGCCCCGCCGGCACGGCGGTGGCGAGGTCGGCGTCGTCGAGCAGGATGTTGGCGGATTTGCCGCCGAGCTCGAGCGACACCCGCTTGATGCCCTCGGCCGCCAGCTCCATGACACGGCGTCCGGCCCGGGTGGAGCCGGTGAAGGAGACCATGTCGACCTTGGGGTGGGCCGCGATCGCCTCGCCCACCACCGGCCCGACGCCGCTCACGAGGTTGAACACGCCCGGCGGCAGTCCCACCTCGTCGATGACCTCGGCCAGGATGAAGGCGTTGATGGGGGCCACCTCGCTGGGCTTGAGGACGACGGTGCAGCCCGCGGCCAGAGCCGGGGCGACCTTCAGGACGACCTGGTACAGCGGGTAGTTCCACGGCGTGATGGCGCCCACGACGCCGACGGGCTCGCGTACGACCAGTGAATTGCCGATCTCCTCTTCCCACTCGAAGGTCTCGGCCGCCTTGGCGGCGTCGGCGAACGCGCCCGCCGGCAGGCCGACCTGGATGGCGCCCGACAGCGTCATCGGCATGCCGACCTCGTGCGAGATGACCTGGGCGATCTCGTCGGTACGGGCGGCCAGGGCCTCGCCGACCCGGGTGAGCAGCTTGGCCCGCTCCTCGCGTGAGGTGGCGGCCCAGGCGGGGAACGCGGCGGCCGCGGCCTGAACGGCCTTGTCGACGTCCTCGGGCGTCCCCTCGGGAATGGTGGCGAAGACCTCCTCGGTGGCCGAGTCGATGACCTCCAGGGTGCCGGTCCCGGTCGAGGGGACCCAGGCCCCGTTGATGTAGATGTTCTCGCGCACGTCCATGGGTTGTGCCCTCCCTCGTCGATGTTGAGCGCCTCCACCCTACCCAGACAGCGGGGCGGGACGCTCCGGCTTCGCCGACCGCCGGGTCCGGTCGGGGGTCAGTCCTTCTTGCCGAGCAGCGGGTGCTCGCCCATGCCGACGGGCTGGAGGTGCTGGCCGAGCACCTCGTGGAAATGGTCGGCCACCTCCTGGGGGGTCCAGCCACCATCGCTCCACATGGTGGCGATCTGCCGAGGCGTCTGGAAGAGCGTGTAGGCGAAGCCAGTGCGCCCGAGCACCTGCCCGTTGACGTAGGAGGCACCCTCGGAGGCGAGGAACGCGATCAGGGGCGCGTTGAGCGCGGGGTCCTGGTCGGCCGGCGGCTCCGCCCCGGCGTAGAGCCCCTCGGTCATGCGGGTGAAGCCCGCCGGCGCCACCGCGTTGACGGTGACGCCGTACTTGCCGAGCTCGAGGGCCCAGACGAACGTCATGCCCATGATGGCGGCCTTGGCCGCCCCGTAGTTGGTCTGCCCGAAGTTGCCCCGCAGGCCGGCCGAAGAGGTGATGTTGACGATGCGCCCGTAGCCGGCGTCCTTCATGAGGGGCGCCGCGTGGCGGACGGTGTTGAAGGTGCCCTTCTGGTGCACGGCGATGACGGCGTCGTAGTCGGACTCGTCCATCTTCACGATCGTCCGGTCGCGCACGATGCCGGCGTTGTTCACCAGGATATCGATGCCGCCGAAGGCGTCCACGGCCGTCGAGATGATGCGGCCCGCCGCGTCGAAGTCGCTCACCGAGTCGTGGTTAGGCACGGCGTTGCCGCCCGCCGCCTCGATCTCCTTGCACACCTGGGCGGCGGGGTCCTCCCCGGTGCCCTCACCGCCGAGCGAGACGCCGACGTCGTTGACCACGACCCTCGCCCCCTCGCTGGCGAGGCAGAGAGCGATGTCCCTCCCGATGCCCCGACCCGCACCCGTCACCACCGCCGATCGACCGTCCAGAAGTCCCATGGGCGAGACAGTAGCCCGCGACCCCGTTCCC
>Ga0310038_10001936_pt1 | contig 15322 bp, 15 predicted proteins | sample Sb_taG_6_FD_200461 | JGI IMG/M metagenome (GOLD analysis project Ga0310038, IMG submission 200461) | Peat soil microbial communities from Weissenstadt, Germany - Sb_50d_4_PS metaG (v2) (version 2) | ecosystem: Environmental > Terrestrial > Soil > Wetlands > Peat | place: Germany: Weissenstadt... | reverse complement strand
CGTCAACCCGGGGGAGTGCATCGATTGCGGCGCCTGCGTGCCGGTGTGCACCTCCGACTCGCTCCATCCCGCCGACGACCTGCCGGAAGATAAGAAGGAATTTATCGAGAAGAACGCGGCCTACTTCAACTAGCGATCCGCTTCCCTGCCCCCAGACGTGGAGAGACGCAGCCATGCTGCGTCTCTACCGCCACCCATGCGGCCAAAAAGAAAAGCCGCCCGCAGGCGGCTGCCGCAAAACCGGACCCCTGACCCTTGAAACGTCCTGACCGGCACGAGTCTTCTGGCTCGAGACAAGTGCCATGACTCTACAACGCGCCGATCGCAACCAGCGCGCGTGTTACTTCTTCAATGCCTTCCGCCGACAACGGTTCTTGCGGTTTGAGGGGAGCGCCAACCGGATATCCTTGAAGAACCAGTGCGCCTTTGATGCAGGCGGCAAGGTTGTACTTGGCAAAGGCCTCGTTCAAACTCCACAGGCGGCGCTGAAGCTCCATGGCGGATGTCCAATCCCCCCGATGACAGAGTTCATACAGTTGCACGCTCTGCCGCGGGGCAACGCAAGCCGGGCCGGCCATCCACCCCACCCCGCCAACCAACATCACGGCTGTCGGGATGTGCGCCGACGCGGCGAAGACCTGCAGACGTCCTTGCACACGATTGATAATGGAGAGCAGCCGCCCGGTGTTGGCGGAAGCATCCTTGATGTAGCGGATGTTGGCAACGCGACTGAGCCGCTCAATCACCGCCAGGCTCAGGTCGGAACGCTGGAAGCTGGGGTTGGTGTAAAGCACTACCGGTATCGAGACCGCTTCCGCAATCGCCTTGAAGTAGGCATGCACAGCCTCATCGCCCAGGGGGAAGTAGGCCTCAAGGATCGCCAGAATCCCACTGGCGCCTAATCGTTCGTACTCCCGGGCTTGCCGGGTGGCATCGGCAGTCGTGGTGGAGGCGACGCCGGCCACCACCGGAACCCGGCCTCGAGCTGCCTGGATCACCACTTCAACCACGCGCTGCTTTTGCGGCCCACTGAGATAGGCAAACTCGCCCGTCGACCCCAGAGGCGTAAGTCCGTGCACGCCGGCCTGAATGAGATCGTCACACAGCCGCGTCAGTACATCCGCACGAACCTCGCCGAACTCATCCACGGGAGAAACCAGATACGGAAACACACCGCGGAATTCGCTCATAAGCCGTACCTCCGCTGTTTCCCGCTGAAAAGAAAAGCCGCCCGCAGGCGGCTGCGCAAAAACTTGGAACGTGCAGGTTCCTAGCCGGCGACTTCCTCCAGTTGCTTCAGGTCGACGTCGAAGTTGGAGTAGACGTGCTGCACGTCGTCCTGATCTTCCAGGGCCTCCATGAGGCGGATCATCTGCGCGACCTGCTGCCCTTCCAGCTTGATGTAGTTCTGGGGCAGCATGGCGACTTCGGAGGTGGCGACCGGGTAGTTGGCCTTCTTCACCGCTTCGAGTACGGCTTCGTAGCCGTGGGGATCGGTGATGATCTCCCAGTTCTCGCCGTCGTCGCGCAGGTCTTCCCCGCCGCTCTCCAGCACCACGTTCGTCAGGTCGTCCTCCTTAGCCGCAGCCTTGGGCACGATGATGGAGCCTTTCTTATGGAACATCCAGGCCACCGAGCCCGCTTCGCCCAGATTGCCGCCGTGCTTGCCGAAGGCGTGGCGGATCTCGCTGACGGTGCGGTTGCGGTTGTCGGTGGAAAGCTCAACCAGCACCGCCACTCCGCCCGGTCCGTAGCCTTCGAGCTGAAATTCTTCGTAGGTGGCGCCGGGCAGCTCGCCGGTGCCGCGCTGGATGGCGCGCTTGATGTTGTCGGCGGGCATGTTCTCGGCCTTGGCGGCGGCAATAGCGGTGCGCAGGCGCGGGTTCTTGTCGGGATCACCGCCGCTTTTGGCGGCCATGGCGATTTCCCTGATCAGGCGGGTAAAGATCTTGCCTCGCTTGGCGTCCAGCGCGCCCTTCTTGTGCTTGATGGTGGCCCACTTGGAATGGCCAGACATAGGAAAACCTCAGAACGGAAGTCGTTTTTGCGGCCTCGGAAGCCGCCGGATAACGCAAGAAACTATGAAGGCAATTGCGGATTATAGCATGGCGGAATCGCGCCGCGACCGAGCTTCGGGCCGGGATGGTTCAGTGGATTACGATACGTCTAGCGGGCGAGCCTGTGATTGAGTCATTGATTCATTGGGTCACACGATTGTAAACCTTGGCCGCGGTAGTCCGTCTCACTCAACAGCGGCGCGGATGGAGAACACGCTGGAAATGGCGACCCTCGGGCGGGCGGCGGCGGAGAGTACGCCTCTCGATTTCGATCTATTGGTGCGCCAGCACCAGCAGCGGATCTATCGCGTGCTGCTGGGACTGGTGCGCGATCCCGACCTAGCCGACAACCTGACCCAGGACTGTTTCGTGCGCGCGTACCAGAAGCGGGCCAGCTTTCGCGGCGAATCCAGCGTCAGCACGTGGCTCATCAGCATCGCCATCAACCTGGCGCGCGATCAGGGCCGCAACCGCCGCGCCGGCTTCTGGCGGCGGCTGTTCGCGGCGCCCGCGGAAGAGACCGAAGCCGCGCTGGCCACGGCGGCGGACCTGGGCGCCTCGCCCGAGCGCTCGCTGATGGCGCGCCAGGAGTTGGGCCGGGTCTGGGAGATCGTGGACGATTTGCCCGCGCGCCAGCGCGAGGTCTTCCTGTTGCGCTTCGCGGAAGAGCTGCCGCTGGAGAAGATCGCATTGGCGCTGCGCATGGAAACCGGCACGGTGAAAGCGCACCTGTTCCGCGCCGTGGGCACGGTGCGAAAACGAATGAGGAAGCCGTATGGACTCGGTACATCGACTGAACGAAGCTGAGATTGCCGAAGCTCTGGCGGGCAAAGCCGCGGAGGAGCGGGTGGCCGACTGCCAGCACTGTGCTGCGGAATTCGCCGCCTGGAAAGACCTGGGCGGCAGCTTGCGGCAAGACCTGGAGTCGCGGGCCGACAGGCCGGCGTATTTCTGGACGCGGCAGCAGGCGCGCATCCGCGGACGGCTGGTGCCGCGGGCGGCGTCGCCGCGCTGGGCGGCGGCGGCCATCTGCGCGCTGATCCTTCTGGCCGCCGGACTGATCCAGCGCGGCGTCACGCCCAAGATGGAGATGGCGCGAACTGCGCCAGCCGTCCCCACCGTCCAAGTAGCGCAGGCCGAGTCCGATGATGACGCGCTGCTCGAGGACATCCAGGCTTCACTGGAGCGTGAGGTGCCGGCGCCGCTCGCTCCCGCCGCCGTGCTGGTGGAGGAAATGGCTTCAGCTTCCAAGCAAGGCAAGCAAGTAAAGGAGAACTAGATGAAACGTATCAGGATGGACTCCCTACTTTTGGTTTTCATAACCCTCATAACCGCAGCCGCCGTGGCCCAAGGTCCCGGACCTATGGGCATGGGCCCGATGGGGCCGGAACCCCACGGCATGGGCATGGGTCCTCACCACCGGCCGTTCGGAGCATGGTGGAAGAATTCGGAGGTGGTGAAAGAACTGCAGCTCAGCGACGCGCAGGTCAAGCAGATCGAGCAGACCTTCCTCGACTACCGGCTCAAGCTGATCGACCTGCGCGCCGACGTGGAGCGGCAGGAAACCAAGCTGCAGCCGCTGCTCGAAGCCGACCAGCCCAACGAACAGCAGGTGGGCTCGCAGGTGGATGCGGTGGTGGCGGCGCGCGGCAAGCTGGAAAAGACCAACACTATGATGATGCTGGCCATCCGGCACGTGCTCTCGGTAGAACAGTGGAAGAAGCTGAAGACCATCCAGCACCGGCGCGGCGAGAGGCACATGCATGACAGCATGGGTCCGGGCGGGCATGACGAGCACTTCCGCGGGCCGCGGCGCGGCGAGGCCCCCCCACCCCCACCCGATGGGCCGCAGGCTCCGGGAGCGCCGGGAGATAGGTCCGATTAAGCCATTGGGCCATTGGGCTGTTGGGCCCTTCGGTCATTGAAACCTCAAGGACGGCGAAGATGATCTGCGAGCAGATTATGGCCAAGATGGACGTCATCATCAACGCGTACCTTGCCTGCTGTCGCAATGCGAGTGCGGCCAGGGGTTTGCCATCAACCTTTTCAAGACAGACAAGGATGTGACGGTGACCAGGACGCCGGAAGGCTACAGGGTTGTCAACGCCAAATGCCCCAAGTGCGCGGAGACGTCATCGTGATGTGACAGCCGAGCCCGATTGAAAATCGGGTCATCGGGTGATCGGGCCATCTCCAGGGATGGCCCAATTTTTTGGGAGCGATCACCCGATCTCCGGATGACCCGATCACCTGATTCTTCGTGCTAGACTCGAATCGGAGCGTGAAGAAAATGAAATTCGGCGTGATCATCTTCCCCGGGTCCAATTGCGACCACGACGCTTACTACGCCGTCGAGGCGGTGCTGCGACAGCCGGCAACCTTCCTGTGGCATGAGTCGCATGATCTTGAAAACTGCGATGTCATCATCGTGCCCGGCGGCTTCGCCTATGGCGACTACCTGCGCACCGGGGCGATTGCGAAGTTCTCCCCGGTGATGGAGTCGGTGGCGCGCTTCGCCGCCGGCGGCGGCCTGGTGCTGGGCATCTGCAACGGCTTCCAGATCCTCTGCGAAGCCGGCCTGCTGCCGGGTGTGCTCATGCGTAACGTCGGGCTAAAGTACATCTCAAAGCCGGTCCAGGTGCGGGTCGAGACCACCGACACGCCCTTTACCAACGCCTGCCAGAAGGGCGAAGCGCTCACCATCCCCATCGGGCACATGGAAGGCAACTACTTCTGCGATGAGCCTACCCTGGCGGAGCTGCGGCGCGAAGAGCGCATCGTCTTCCGCTATGTGGAGAATCCCAACGGGTCGCTGGACGATATCGCCGGCATCTGCAGCCCGGGACGCAACGTGCTGGGCCTGATGCCACATCCGGAGCGGGCCAGCGAAGCGCTGCTCGGCTCGAGCGACGGGTTCAAAGTGTTCCAGTCGCTGGTAGGAGCGGCAGTGGCGCGGTAGCGGCTACTTTCGCGCGACTTCCTGGAGATACGATCTTGCCGTGCGCAGTTCGGGCCGTGCCGACACGGGATCGCTCACCGCGACCAGGGCGCTGTAATATTGGCGCGCCTTTTCTCGCTGGCCCGCCATCTGCGCGGCCCTGGCAGCACCGTACAGCGCATTGAACCGGTTCGGTGATCGTTGCAAGGTGCTTTCAAATGCGAGAAGCGCCTCGGCCGGCTTGTCGAGAGTGAGCAGGAATTCTCCCAGCAACTCGCGTGCGGGTACGACCGGGCCGGGCGTGACGGAATGCTTCTCTGAGGCGTCTTCCATGTCTGCGGCCGAGCGCAGCAGGTCCACTGCTTCGTCCTTCCTGCCTTGCGCGGATGCCAGCATTCCGGCGGCCTCGCGGCGCTGGATCTCTACCTGCCCCGCCCAGTAAGTTTCCTGTAGCTCGGTCAGTGTGTTGCGGGCAGCCTCAAGTTTCTGTATTGCCTGGCGTGTACCCTCCACATCGCCGGTGTGCGCGCTGCCTAGCGCCCGCGCGAAATAAACGGTCGCTTCCGCCCACGAGAGTTTGCCGCCGGGGGAACCGGACGGAACCTCGAGCTTTGCCGCCTCAGCCCAACGCCGTCTCTCGATGGCATAGCGCGCCGGCATGGCTGCCGTCGCGTACGCGCCTGCGAAATAACTCGGCAGGCCGGTCTTGTTGGCCGCCATCTGGTCCAACACCCTCTTCGCCTGTTCGTCCTGGCCAGTCTGGAGATACGCGTATACCAGGTAATCGCTGGCGTGCAGACCTTCGCCGACCATGCCAACCTTGCGTGCAGCGGCCGCCGACGCAATATTGGATTCGATCGACTCCTGCCATAGGCCCAGCCGGGTGAAGATGTGCGACGGCATATGCAGAGCGTGCGGCGCATCGGGAGCGATCTTGGCATAGGCGCGCGCCGCTGGCAGCGCCTTCTCGGCCAGCGGAGGATAGTCGTAGGCGTGGATGATGTAATGCGCCGCCCCGGGATGGTCCGGCTGGACGGCGAAGACCTTCTCCGCGATTTCGCCAGCCTTCTTCTGCCTTGCAAGAGTCTTGTCCACCGGTGACGCCGCCGCTGAGCCCAGCAGGGCGAGGGAGTAGAAGGCGGCGGCCTCCCTATCGTCCGGATAACGGGTGTACACGCGCTCCATGGCGGTCTCATAGGCCAACACCCGCGTACGATGGTCGAGCTTCTCGGAGTCTTTGTAAAAAGCCTCTATCGCCGCCACGTAATCGCGCTCACGCTCCGTCTTCGCGCCCAGCGACCTGGCTTTCTCCACAGCTTCCCAGCCCTTCTTCAGGATCGCCGCATCGGGCCCGCGCCCGTCCCATATGGGATGGAAGTAGCTCATGGCGAGGCCCCAAGACGCCATGGCACAGCCGGGATCGTCTTGGGCGACTTGGTTGAACGTCCGCTCCGCTTCCTCGTACCAGAACGAGTGCATCATCGCCACGCCACGCTGAAATTGTTTCTGCACCGCGGGGGCGCAAGAGGTGGGGAAGGAGACGCTTCCCAGCCTTTCCGGATCGCCGGCCGGATGCTGATGTTCCTCATCGGCAAAGGCAGGCGCCGCCACCAAGCAGCTCAGTAGGAGAAGAGAGAAGGCGTGTGAGAGGACACGCATATCACACCCCCATGTGAATCGTCCCACGCTACTCCCGCCGGCCGCGTGGGTCAACGCCTTGGGTTGATATTCACGGCTTGCGTTTTTCCGCGAAGAACGACTGCAGCAGCTCGGAGCAGCGGGCAGCCAGCACCCCGGAGGTAATCTCCATCTGGTGGTTGAGCCGGGGATGGTTCAGCACCTGCAGCACGGAGCGGACCGCACCCGCCTTGGGATCATCGGCGCCGAAGACCAGCCGGCGCAGCCGCGCGTGTACCAGCGCTCCGGCGCACATGGCGCAGGGCTCGATGGTCGAGAACATCTCGCAATCCGGCAGGCGATGATTGCCGACGGCGCGTGCCGCCTCACGCAGGGCGACAATTTCGGCGTGGGCCGTGGGATCGTTGTCCGCCAGGTTGCGGTTGCCGCCGCGGCCCACGATGCTCTCCCCGCACACCACCACCGCGCCCACCGGCACTTCGCCCGAGGCCGCGGCACGCTGCGCCTCGCGCAAGGCTTCTTCCATCCACCGTTCGTCGGAGACCATGGTTTCCCGCGCCGGCATTGTAGTCGAGCACACGCGCCCCGAGGTAGAATGTAGCGGTATGGCAAACTCCCGGCTGAGTCACGTGCTGCGCAAGATCTTCCTGGTGGACCTGCTGCAGGGCCTGGCGCTTACCTTCCGCTACCAGGACCCGCGGGAGATCTGCACCGAGCAATATCCCATGCAGCGGCCGCAGGTGGCGGAGCGCTATCGTGGCGCGCCCCGGCTGAACGTGAACCCGGACACCAACGAGACCCTGTGCATCGCCTGTGACCTGTGCGCGCTGGCCTGCCCCGAGCACCTGATCGTGGTCACCAGCGAACGCAATCCCAACACCCGCCGCAAGGAACTCACCAACTTCACCTACGACCTGAGCCGCTGCATGTTCTGCGGGCTGTGCGAGGACGCCTGTCCCACCGACTGCCTGGAGCTGACGCAGGACTTCGAACTGGCCAACTACACCCGCGAGGGCATGATCTGGGACCGCCAGACCCTGGAACTCGGGCCCAAGCCGACGGTGTACAAGAAATAAGTTTCACGTTTCAAGTTTCACGTCCAACCCGCTATGGGATTCGTCTCATGGAGCGGCTCTTATACAACGCCATGAAACACGGAAGGCACGGAGAGGAGATCATCTCGATCTCCGTGTCTCCGTGCCTCCGTGGTTAGGCCGGTCTGGCTACGGCACGAACAGGTTCGCGCAGTGGCCCGGTTCCGTGGGACTCTGCGAGATCGCGCCGCCCTTGGGAATGCACTGGCTGGGCGGCAGCTTCTCATGGTGCTCGACGTGGTCGACCAGCAGGTCGAAGGCGTTCTGCGCGTGTTTCTGGATGACGACCAGTTGCGGGAACACCAGCGCATTGGCCTCGATGTGGTTCCCGTTCTGGACTTCATACAGGCGGTAGGCTGGATGGTCACGGTCCTGGTGGTCGCCCTCACGATCGTCTTTGCCATCACCGTCGTGGTGGTGCCGGCTCGAGGCCAGCACGCGGGCCTCATAGGCGCGCGCGCCGCGCTTGATGGGCAGCAGCGCGTCCATGGTGCCGGCCACGGTGATGAGCGGCTTGCCAATGTCGCCGGTGGTTTCGACCTTGTCCACACTGCGGAACACGCCGTGTACAGTGTGGATACGCGACAGGTAGTCGTAATTCCCCAGTCCTGAGCCGTAGGTGTTATAGGTGGGATCGAAGCGCTCCTGCCACTGGCACGCCGTGACTTCCCAGAAGCTGTTCGAATAGCGCAGCCAGAGCGAGTCGGTCGGGGTCACGGTCTTGTTGACGATATCCGGCGGATACCCGGCAGCCATGATGTTCTGCGCCGCCTGGCTGTTGGGATCGAAGCCCGAGGCCACGTAGTCGGGGAAATTCTTGATGGCGGGCGGCAGGTCGATCAGGATGTTGGGCCCGCGCGGGTCGATGAAGGTGCCTTCCCAGTCCACGCCGCCGTCGAAGAGTTCGGGCGCCTCTTCCAGCGCACGGCGCACCTGGTAGCCGCCGTTGGAAGTGCCGACGGCGTAGGTGCGGTGCGGGTGGTGATGGTAATTCACCCTCACCGCCTCCTTTGCCAGGAAAGTGGTCAGGATCATGTACTGCGTCCACTGGGTGAAAGGCTTCTGCGGATCGTTGTCGTAGAAGTGGGCCCAGAGGGTCGAACTCGGATTCAGCCGGCAGGCGAGAGGATCGGTCGCCGGCTGGGTCGCCGAAGCCAGCGAGGCGAAGTACAGGTTGAGCACGCCCTTGTTCTGCGACGCATAAGCGTATCCCTGCGGCAGGACGTAGTCGCTCCAAGCCCAGTCGCCATTGAATTCGCTACGGGTTCCGGAAGCTCCCGCCACCACCAGCTTGCCGTTCCAGGTGTCAGGGAAGCGCAGCAGGAAGCGGGCCTCGTTTGTCGGATCATGCGCGAACCAGCCTTCCACCTGGATGCCGGGCACGGCGGAGGAGGTCGGCGCGGGGCCGTTGGAGATGACGCCCAAGTCAGTGACGGGTGTGAACGAGAAGGCCGAGAGGAACGCTGTCGGACCCGGCAGCGGAGTGCCGTCGGCGAAGGTAGTGATTGAATTGTTTGCCGGGGTGACCGGTGGGGTGGCTGGGTTCGGCACACGCAGGTCGTCGGCGTGGAAGCAGGTGGCGCCTACAGCCTTGTCGGCCAGGAACGCCAGGACCTCCGGGCAGCCTGCAGCCGCCGGACGGGGAAACGCGCACAGAAGCAGGGCGAGCAGCATTGCCAGAATTAGCGTACTTCGTGTACTCATTGAGACTTTCCTCCACAGTGAGCTGGTTGGACGAAAAAATACGATGGCAGCCACAAGAGGCTGCTGCGGTCGTGGGATCGGGTGCCGGGAGCCGCCCTCGGGGGAAGAAGGCAGGCGAAAATCTACGCAGCCGCTACTCCGGTGTCAAGCGAAATCGGCGAAGAACCTTGCTGGGCGAGGGAAGGCGCAGGTAGCGCCGGCGTCCCGCCGGCCCGGGGCACGGGCGAGACGCCCGCGAGACAGCCGCCGAGACGGCGGTGCTGCTTCAGGGCGCGGCAGGCTGCTGCTGCGTCATGCAGTGCAGCGCGCCTAAGCCCCAGACGAGGTCGCCGCAGTGAATTCCGACCACCTCGCGGCCCGGGAAGAGGCTGGCAAGGATCTCGAGCGCGCGGCGGTCGTTGGGATCGTTGAACGTGGGCACGAGTACCAGCCGGTTAGCGATGTAGAAGTTGGCGTAGCTAGCGGGCAGGCGCTGTCCGCGAAAAATCACGGGTGCAGGCATGGGCAGTTCGACCACGCGCAGCGGCGCTCCGTCCTGGTCGTGGGCTGCGCGCAGGCGGCCGAGGTTCTCCTGGAGCGGCTCGTGGTTGGGATCGCTGCGGTCCTGCTCGACGCACGCCACCACCGTATCCGGCGCAACGAAGCGCGCGATGTCGTCCACGTGGCCGTGAGTGTCGTCGCCGGCAATGCCCCGCCCCAGCCAGATGACGCGGCGTACGCCGAGATAATCCGCGAAAACCTGCTCCAGCTCGACCGGCCCCAGCCCGGGGTTGCGCTGCTGGGTGGAGCTGAGCTGGCACTCCTCGGTGGTCAGCATCGTACCGCGCCCATTCACGTCGATGCTGCCGCCTTCGAGCACCACCCCCTGCGGGCGGCCGTCGACGCTCGGGGTTGGCCGCCATTCCGGCAGGCGCAGGCGACGCGCCACTTTGCCGGCGACGGTCGCGTCTTTCTGCCAGTCGTTGTACTTCGCCCAAGCGTTGAAGCGCCAGTTAGTGATCGCCACCGGCTCCGGCGCGCGCGATTCCGAGACCACGAAGATAGGACCGCAGTCGCGAGTCCAGCCGCGATTGGTGGGCCAGAGGTAGAAGTCCACAGCCTCGGTGTTGGCGCCGGAGTCGGTCAGGATCTTCAACGCGCCGCTGCGGGCCTCAGCGTCTTCCACGATGATGGCTACGCGCTCGACGCGCGCCAGATGGCGGACGATCTCGGCATACACCCATGGGATGGCGGGAAATTTGCCCGGCCAGTCGGTGCGGTTGTGCGGCCACGCCAGCCAGGTGGCGGCGTGCGGCTCCCACTCGGCGGGCATACGGTAGCCGAGGGCAGAGGGAACTGCGTTTCGCGTTTCACGTTTCACGTTTCGCGCCGAAGACATGTGGTCAGTCGAGGAACCGCTGGGTGATCCCACCGTAGCTGTCCACGCGGCGGTCGCGCAGGAACGGCCAGTGGCGGCGCACCTCTTCGAGGCGCCGCAGGTCCACCTCGCCGATCAGGATCTCTTCGCGGTCGCTGCCAGCTTCGGCGATCACCGCGCCAAAGGGATCGGCGAGGAACGATCCGCCCCAGAACTCCAGGCCGGCGCCCGGTGCGACGTTGCCGTTCACGTTGCCGTTCTCGTGTCCGACACGGTTCACCACCGCCACGTAAACGCCGTTGGCGATGGCGTGTCCGCGCTGGACGGTACGCCAGGCGTCGTGCTGCGCGGCGCCGAACTCCTGCTTCTCCGCCGGATGCCAGCCGATGGCGGTGGGATAAAACAGAACCTGCGCGCCCGCCAGCGCCGTCAGCCGCGCGCCCTCGGGATACCACTGATCCCAGCAGACCAGCGTGCCGATCTTGCCGAACTCGGTGTCGAAGGCGCGGAAGCCGAGGTCGCCGGGCGTGAAGTAGAACTTCTCATAGTAGAGCGGGTCGTCGGGGATGTGCATCTTGCGGTAGATGCCTTTGATCGAACCGTCCGCGTCGAGCACCACCGCGGTGTTGTGGTAGATGCCGGGCGCGCGCCGTTCGAACACCGAGGCGATAACCACGGCCTTCACCGCGCGCGCGACCGCGGCCAGGCGCTCGGTCGTGGGTCCGGGCACGGACTCGGCCAGGTCGAACAGGGCCGCGTCCTCGCGCTGGCAGAAGTACTGCGTGCGAAACAATTCCGGCAGGCAGATCACCTGGGCCCCGCGTGCAGCGGCGTCGCGCACCATGTCGATGGCGCGGCCAACGTTTTTCTCAGGATCAGGGCCGCACGCCATCTGGACCAATCCGACTTTGAACTTCTCAGGCACGAGTGCATATTACCAGCCATCGGGTCATCGGGAGATCGGGACATCGGGTGATGTGCGGCTCGTTGCGGTTGACGATTGTGGCTCGACACGATAGCTTTCCCCTTCACTCTCCGCGAGGGCGACACTTGAAACACGGCAAGCATGAAGGCGTGGGAAGCGACCGGCAGCTGCATGACCCGGTCGAGGACAAGCTGATCCCCATCCATCCGCTGGACCTGAACCGGGCCAAGACGGTCAACGACCTGGTGCGGGCCATGGGGGAGACCGCGTTCACCGGCCGCCAGGTGGGCGAGGCTGCGGACGTGCTCGAAGCCATGGCCCGCGACCGCGACTGCTTCGTGGTGATGACGCTAGCCGGGGCTATGACCGTGGCCAAGCAGGGGTTGATCGTCACCGAACTGATCGACCGCGGCGTGGTCAACGCCATCGTCTCCACCGGCGCGCTCATGGCGCATGGGCTGGTGGAAGCCACCGGGCGCTCGCACTTCCGCTACGACCCCTCGATGACCGATGTCGAGCTCTACGAGGCCGGCTACAACCGCGTCTACGACACGCTCGAGCCCGAGCGCAACCTGGATGACGTCGAGACCGTCGTCTTCGACGTCCTGAAGCGGTGGGACCCGAAAGAGATCGTCTGCTCCTGGAAGCTGAACCGGGCTATCGGTGAATACCTGGGGAAGCACGCGGAGGGACGCGGCATCCTGAAATCGGCTTGCAAGAAAAAGGTCCCGGTGTTCGTGCCCGCGTTCACGGATTCCGAGCTGGGCCTGGACTTCGCGCTCACCAACCGCATCCGCACCCGAGAGGGCCAGCCGCGCCTGCGCTACGATCCCTTCGACGACCTTGAGTATTTCGCCGAAACGCTGCTCGCGCAGAAGCGGCTGGGAATCTTCACCATCGGCGGCGGCGTGCCGCGCAACTGGGCGCAGCAGTTCGGTCCCTACATCGAGCTGCGCAACCGGCGCGCCGGAGAAGACGTGCCGCTCAAGCGCTATCACTACGGCGTGCGCATCTGCCCCGAGCCGGTCTATTGGGGCGGGCTGTCGGGCAGCCCTTACACCGAGGCGGTTTCGTGGGGGAAGTTTGTCCCGCCGGAAGAAGGCGGGCGCTTCGCCGAGGTGTTTGTGGATGCGACGGTGGGGCTGCCGTTGATCGCGGGGGCGGTGCTGGAGAGGCTGAAGAAATAGCCATCTCTTTCGGTTAGAATCGACGCAGGCCACTCAGCCTTTGCCGTGGAGCGGAGAGGTGGGTGAGTGGTTGATACCACCGCACTCGAAATGCGGCATACCCGTAAGGGTATCGGGGGTTCGAATCCCTCCCTCTCCGCCAGAAAAGCAGCTCTTAGCTCCTGGCTGTTAGCTCTCAAGCGAGTTCAGCTCCATCAGGCAGACGAACCCATCGTTGTGTGAAGACCGCGTAGTTGAACTCGTCCACGCGTTTTAGGATCGTACAGTCGTCCGGATTCGGCACGTATCGCTGAACGGCACTCACCAGCTCCTTCATCTGCTTGGAGAACGAAATGTAGTTGTGGGCCAACATCGGGAATTGACCGTAAGCACCCGCAATCGGGTTGTCCCAAAGAGGCAGGAATCCTGGCGCGAGGAGATGCATCGCCTTAGCTGTTGCAACCGTGCTCTCCTGCTCACCTTTCTTTCCGCCTTTTAGAGCCGCAGTAAAGACACCGAACAACCAGCGCACATTGGACTCGTCATCAGGGGCGAAGGAATAGATCACCCTTTCACGCAGCGTGCCGAGGATCGGCATGTTTTCTTCAAGGCACGCCGCCAGACGGGCCGGGTCATGGGGTCCAAACCGATAGAAGGCGTTGTGCCAGCTTTTTAGAAGCAAGCCGATCCCGGTCGCCATCTCGCCTGCATCACCCCATCGGTCCATGATGTGCTGGAGCGCGCGAAAGTACATCGGTCCGCGGGTCTCCCGCTTGCGGTACGCTGTTATCGCAGCTTTGAACTCCGTTTCGCTCGGAAATCGAATAGCACTGCTCACGACACAGCGGAGTTTACCAAACTTTCTACGGGCACCAGGGAACATCCCAGTCGCCGCGATTCAGCTTGTCCAGAGCAACACGGCGGGCTGATAATGTTTTGAGAGAAGGAATGGCGTTCAAGAAGACTGAAACTCGCTACGACGAAGCGGACGACCGCCGCCTGTTGCCGGCCTAACGTGATACCATGTGATATCATTTTTCCCGGCACTGTGGCGTCTTGGAGAAACAAGAAGCAACGGTAGAAAGAATAGAAAAACGCAAGAAACGCTATATTGACGCGGCTTTTAGCGTGATGTTCAAGAGGATCAGGGGCTTGCGAGTTTCAGCGTAGATAGAATCCCTCCCTCTCCGCCAGAAAAGCGGCTGTTAGCTCTTAGCTCTCGGGGCTTATCCTTCTAGCCCATGCCCAAGCGTCCCAAAGACGAACCGCGCGCCATCCAGATGCCGGCAACGCGCACCACAACCCGCTGTGCTCTGTGCGGGGCGCTGATCCAGCCGCTGGACGAATCCTCAGGCCGGTGCGGGCAGTGCGGAGGGTCGCTGCATTCCTGCAAGCAGTGCACGCATTTCGATACCTCCGTGCGCTACGAGTGCCAGCAGCCCATCCCGGAACGCATCGCGCGCAAGGACGCGGCCAACCAGTGCACCTTCTTCGCGCTGCGGGTGCGGGTGGAGCGCGAGACCACCTCGGCCGGCGTCAGCCGCCCGGAAGACGCGCGCAAGGCCTTCGAGCGGTTGTTCAAGAAATAAATCAACGTTTATCTCTGTCGATCCGTGGCCGCTGAAGTTAAGCCACGAAGTACTTCGCATCCGGATGGTGCACCACGATGGCCGAGGTGCTCTGTTCGGGATCGAGCAGGAAGCCCGTGGTCAGGCGGACGCCGATCGCCTCCTCGGGATGGAGGAGCGCGAAGATCTTGGTCTGGTCCTCCAGATTCGGGCACGCGGGATAGCCGAACGAATAGCGCGAGCCGCGGTACTTCTGGTGGAAGAGATCGCTGATGCGCGGGGCGTCGTCGCCGCCGATGCCCAGATCGGCGCGCATCTGCTTGTGCAGCAACTCGGCCAGCGCTTCCGCCGACTCTACGCTCAGCCCGTGCAGATAGAGATACTTGGTGTACTCGCCGGACTCGAACAGGCGCGCGGTCTCGTGTGAGGCGCGCTCGCCGATGGTGACCACCGAGATGCCGATCACGTCCAGGCGGCCGGAGTCGCGCGGCGCGAAGAAATCGGAGATCGAGAGCTTTCGTCCCTCTTTTTGGCGTGGGAAGGTGAAGCGCTGGATCTCGCGGAGTTTTCCCTCAGGGGCTAAAGCCCCAGAGTTGTTGGCGCATTTATCGGCACGGCTAAAGCCGTGCCCCTTCACCAAAGCCTCCGGATCATAGACGATTACGTCGTTCCCCCCGCTCTGGCAGGGAAACCAGCCATAGACCACCTGCGGCTGGAACCAGCCCTGGCGGATCACCTCGTCCTCCAAGTCGCGCAGAATGGGACGGTATTTCTCCTCGACCAAGCGCGCGTAGTCGGCCTGCGACGCCGTCTTGAGCTGCCACTGGTTCTTGAACAGCGCGGTCTCGTTGATGTAGCCGAAGACTTCGCGCAGG
>Ga0310038_10001925_pt1 | contig 15366 bp, 16 predicted proteins | sample Sb_taG_6_FD_200461 | JGI IMG/M metagenome (GOLD analysis project Ga0310038, IMG submission 200461) | Peat soil microbial communities from Weissenstadt, Germany - Sb_50d_4_PS metaG (v2) (version 2) | ecosystem: Environmental > Terrestrial > Soil > Wetlands > Peat | place: Germany: Weissenstadt... | reverse complement strand
TCATCGTCATTGAGATCTGGGAGTCGCGCGAGGCTCAGGAAGCCGAAATGCCGAAACTTGGTGCCGCGATCCAGAAAACCGGCCTCCAAGAGAAGCCGATGCGGGCCAACTGGTCCAAGCTCAAGGCCCACGTCATACCGGACAAAGCGATAGCGGGCGGCATGGTCGAAGCTCAAGGCAGGGCATCTTCGGCGACTACGGCGGCTACGGCCTAGGAGCGACTCCGTGTCCAAATAGGGACACCACCTGAGCAACTTTAGGCTGTGCCGTTGGGTTTCTATTGGGACTCAGACACCAGTGGGCACGATCCGTTTGCGATCATGGATAAGGCGAAGCTCCTTGTATTGCAAAGGAAAACCGGAGCGAGAGGGATTCGAACCCTCGTGGCGGGTTACCCCACCAACCGCATTTCCAGGTCTCGGGAGGGAGGTGCAGGCAGGGGCATAGGCGGGCACCGCATATTCAGATTTCGTTGGTTGAGGGCACCACGAGGCAGGCGAAGGCACTCCCGTTGGGACTCCGTTGGGCCTGGATTTGCGAAAGCGACCCCAGGTGACAAGACGCTCGCCTGACCAAAGCTGATCGCACGGGCCGATATGGTGGTTAGCGACGAGCACCCTAGTTGTGCCCGAGCGCCGCCGACGCGCAGTCTGAGCGCTAGAGCTGCTGAGATTGCGTCAGAGAGGGACGATGGCGGGGAGATCGAACGGCCACCATCACGTGTCGCGCACCATAAGCGTGTGGACAAAGTCTCTCCACCTCCGGCGAAGGTCGCCTTCGACAGACTGCTCAGCGGCACCTTCCTCGTCATCACACTCCCCCTGTCGCTGGTAATTGCCGCTGCCATCGCCATCGAGAATGCCGTGTGCCCATCGCACCGCGGTGGGGTGTTTCATTCTGAGCTCAGGGTTTCAGCAGGCCGACCCTTCAGGCTCTACAAGTTCCGCATCCTGACTCCTGCCGGCGAACAGGAAATCAAGGCAGGAGCGATGCCCAAGCATGTTGAGAACACCCCCGGCAATCTCACCGTAGTCGGTGCGGTTCTGAAGAAGATTGGGTTGGACGAAATGCCCCAATTCCTCAATGTCCTAACTGGGAAGATGAGCCTTGTTGGGCCGCGACCCAAGCCGCCTGCAGAGTACAAAGAAGAGATCGAACGTGGCCATGAGTTCCGCGCCCAGCTTCAGGCAGGCTTGACCGGTCCGGCACAAGTGTTGAAGGGTACTGTTCGCACCGGCGATGACTCGGTTCGCGCCGACCTGGAGTACGCGGATCTGTTGCGCAAGGGATCACAACTGCAGATCCTGGCGTACGACGCAAAGACGCTCCTGAAGACCGGGCGCGTGCTGCTCAGGGCCACCGGCGAGTAGGCGACCTCACACGCCGCTCGAGGTCTGGACGATTTGGCGAAGCTGACCAGACCGTGACCCCTCTTCTGTCACGGTCGACATAGGAGCGTCTGCGCAGGAAGTCAGTTTTCAGTGGTTGAGGGCGCAGGACACCATCGCGAGCGACAAGGCACTCAGGTACAGAAATGCACCCGGAGACGGAGTGTTTTCGACGCCTGCGTCCCTACAGGATGAAAGGCACGAGCATCTTGGTCGAGCGCCTGTTCACCGGGTAGCTCTCATGGAACTGCGTGGTCAGGTTGCGCTCCTCGATGGTCGCGCCATAGACGAAGTAGACCCCGGCCAGGGCCACGGCGATCACCACGCCCACCGCGAAGTGCCTCGACCTCCGCGTGCGACTTCCGCAAGCCGTCAACAGATATCGCGATGGATGCTTCCTCTGGTGTGATCCGCGGCGTCCGCGTCCTGCGCCGATCACGCGACTTGTCGCGAGCTGTGGCGAACAACCATCTCTCCGTCGAGCGTAGGACTGGGTCCGGTGCGATAGGGCTGGTGGTCGCAGGTCAATCCCGAGGCGGTCGAAGCGGTCGGCGAACCGCTCGCTCGATCCAAAAGGGAAGATCTAGCAGTCCGATGAGGGCGAGGCCCAATGCTGTGGTGCCGAGGATGTACCAAGGCCACGGTCCGAACACGCTCATCACGCTGCCGGGAGCGGCGGTGCGCAGGTAGTCGTAGTTCCCCCCTGTGAACGCGTCGGCGAATCCGACCGCAACGAGGAAGAGAACGGTGATGACGATCACTCGCAGAGCAGCCCCTGGTCGTGGGTGGAGCCGGCGACCGAGGACAAGAAACAGCGCGGTGACCACAAGTCCGATGTGATTCCCGTAGAAGACCAGCCAATCGAATGAGGGGAACGAAATGACGTGGTCCGGGGTCAGCAAGCCCTGCACCGCGCCGCCGAGAGCCCAGAACCATGTGACTTCGATGAGCATCGGCTTCGGCCAGATCAGGGCCGCGGCACCGACGAACGCGGCAATGTCGCACACGTAGAGGGGGAGGCTCATGGCAGCGGACCAGGTGCCGTTGCGTGCCTGGACGATTTGGTACGCGACCTCGATGCTGACGAGAAATGCGGCGAGCAGCCAGGAAGCGGGAGTGACCCAGGGTCCTGGCCAGAATCGAGTGACGGGAACGAGAACGGCGATCGCTGCTGCAGTCGTGATGAGCGCGATTAGGTGACTCTGTGTGGTGAACTGCCCCACGGTTAGACGCTACCTGGAGACAGCACTGGTGTCGGGTGCCACAGAGCGACCGTAGCTCCTCGATGGGAATCGTGGCGCGTTTGACCAAAGGCTTCAACGATGAGGTCGGCGGTGCGGTCGCTGGCGGTGACCGGGGTCGCTGATGCTGCAGCGGTCCCGCCCCGGTGGCGACCTAGAGACGCGGAAACCCCGGTCGAGGTGGGGACATGAGCCGGACTGCCGGTACGGTCACCTCGCACCGACAGCACCCGGCAAGATCGCCTGCTTGGCCTCAGAGATCTCGCGGTGTGACGTAGTCGATAAGTTCAGCGGTTCCGGGCACGAGCTCGCGCCAGGTCGGCGCGGGGATGTGCATAGCGACGAGTGAGCAGGTCGGGAAACTCTTCCGAAGTCGATCCAGCCCTGGACCGTGTCCCGCGAGTGTCAGCGCGAGATCCTGAAGGCCAGGATTGTGGCCGATGAGCAGCGCTGATGGGAGCACATCGGGAATCCGGCCAAGACGTTGCAGGAGCGCCTCAGCCGGGGCGGCGTACAGCTCGTCTTCCATCAGGATCTTCGTCTTCCTGGGAAGCGAATGAGCGATGAGCTCGAGGGTGTCTCGACTCCGCCGCGCCGACGAGCACAGTACGAGCGCGGGCGCAACGCCGTATCGGCCCAGGTGCTTGGCCAACCGCCTGGCATCACGCTCCCCGCGGGGAGCCAGGGGCCGGTCGTGATCGGCGACCCCAGTGTCGGACCAGCTCGACTTGGCGTGCCTGAGCAGGTGGATGGTCTTCACGCGCGTCAACTCTCCGTGGAATGGGATCCCATCATCCTTCGTCGCCGAGGCTGCTGTCTGGGACCTTCGGCTCTGGACCGAGCCCGCCGACCTGCGGATCATCAGTGTGCGGCACCGAGTAAGGAGGTGATGGCATTGCGAACCCGAGGACGGCGACTGGGAATGTCCATGATGTGGGCGGGCCCCCTGCCAGGAGCTTGAAGCCGGAGACCGAACCGACACCGCAGGGCTCCGAGGACACGGTGCGACGGCGGCCCGCGGAAGGGTCGCCTCTGCAGCTGTCCCTGACGCGTCGAGCGATGCTTTTCTCGGGCTCGTGCCATCCTCAACTCGCGACAGCGATCGCCGCTGCGCTGGGCATCGACTTGGGTCCGGTGGAGGTCAGTCGCTTCGCGTCCGGCGAAATCTACGTGCGTTTCCTCGAGTCGGTGCGTGGTTGCGATGCCTACGTCATCCAGGCGCACGGGGCTCCGGTCAACGAGATGATCATGGAGCAACTCATCATGATCGATGCGCTGAAACGGGCCAGCGCTTCCCGAATCAACGCGGTCATCCCGTACTTCGCGTATGCGCGTCAGGACCAGAAGGCGCTTGCGCGCGAGCCCATCTCTGCCCGCTTGGTGGCTGATCTCCTCAGCGCTGCGGGCTGCGACCGGGTCATGGCTGTGGACCTGCACACGGGGCAGATCCAGGGATTCTTCAACGTCCCGCTCGACCACTTGACCGCTCTGCCGGTCCTTGCCGAGCACATACGCGCCAAAGGCTGGAGCGACCTCGTGGTCGTGGCGCCCGATCCAGGCCGGGGCAAGATGGCGCAGAAGTATGCAGCCCACCTCGAATGCGGCATCGCTTTCATGCAGAAAGCTCGCCGCCCCGATATGCGCAACGTGTCAGAGCCGTTGGGCCTGATCGGCGACGTCCGCGACCGTCGCTGCGTCGTCGTCGACGACATGATCGACACCGGTGGAACCATCGCGAACGTTGCTGCCGCCCTCCAGCGGGCAGGGGCGGCGGACATCGTGGCGGTGGCCACCCATGCGCTGTTCTCCCCTCCGGCGCGACAGCGTCTGGACGAGTCCGCGATCAGCGAGGTCATCGTGACCGACACGCTGCCCCTCGACCCGGCCGGCCGGCCCGCGCGACTGACCGTGGTGTCGATCGCTCCAATGATCGCCGCCTCCATTCGCGCCGTCTTCGCGGATCAATCGGTTTCTGAGATCTTCCACGGCGAGAATCTGGAGTCGCTGCCGCGGACATCGCCCCGGCGCGCCTGAGAACCCGTGGTCACAGCGGCAGGAAGGCCCGAATGAACATCGTCATGGTGTCCTCGTACGACTGCTTCTACCCCGGCGGTGTGGGTGAGCACATACGATCCTTGTCGGCTGCGCTGCGCCAGCGCGGTCACACCGTGACTGTCCTGGGTCCCAGCAACGTCGGCGACGCGCGCACCTTCCCCGGCCACGTGAGGACGGGCCGGAGCCATCAAGTCCCGGGCAATGGCTCGCGTGCCCACGTTGGCATGACTCCGCGGTTGCGGCGCCCTGCGAAAGACCTCATGCGGACTTCGCACTTCGACATCGCGCACTATCACGAACCGCTGCTGCCGACCCTCCCAATGCTCGTCATGCGACTACACGGCGGAGCCAACGTGGGAACCTTTCACGCCTCCGGGGACCGAAGCCCGGCGTATCGCTGTGCACGTCCCGTTCTCATGCCATTCTTCCGACGTCTGCACATGTGCGTGGCGGTGAGTGAGCCTGCCCGGGACTTTGCGGACCGCTACTTTCCGGGAGATTATCGAATCGTCCCCAATGGCGTCGATACCACGCGGTTCCGCCCGGACGTCGTGCCGGATGCGCAGCTCCGGAGCCAGGTGGCGTCGACGCTGCTCTACGTCGGGCGCTTGGACAGGCGCAAGGGTGTTCTGAACCTCCTGGAGGCGTTCGCCCGGCTTCGTCAGATGCGCGACGATGTTCGTCTGGTCGTCATCGGCGATGGCCCCATGCGCAGCCGGTGCGAGCGGTTCGTTGCTCACAATCATGTTCCCGGCGTAACGTTCGCCGGGTTCGTCGAAGCCGAACGGCTTCCCGGCTGCTATGCCGCCGGAGACGTGTTCTGCGCTCCAAGCACCGGCCAGGAAAGCTTCGGGATCGTCCTCCTCGAAGCAATGGCCAGTGGCATCCCGGTTGTCGCATCGAGTATCCCAGGCTACTCGCGCATCGTCCGTCACGAACGAGATGGGTTCTTGGTCCCGCCTAGGGACGTCTCCGCATGGACACGGGCGCTGCGGCTTCTCGTCGATGATCCTGTGAGACGCCACCGAATGGGATCGCTGGGGGTTGCCGACGCTGCGCGCTACGACTGGAATAGCGTTGCGTCGGAGATGCTCGAGATCTACACTGAAGCTATCTCGCGACGGCGACGGGGTCTGGTCGCCGCCGATGCGACGATGCGGGGTGCGGTCGCCCGCACGTATCCCGCATAACCGCCGGCTGACAATCTAGATCAGCTGAGTTTACATCGAAGGGCAACTCCTTATCCTATAAAGGCAATCCGGAGTGAGAGGATTCGAACCCTCGATGGGCGTTTCTACCCATACCGCGTTTCCAGGCCGTCCGAACGGAGTGCACGGTTGGGCACCGACGGGCACTCGGTATTCAGATTCGCAGCGCTTAGGGCACCACGAGGCAGGCGAAGGCACCCGCGTTGGGGTCTGCGTTGGGTCTGGACTGAAGGGCTCAGCGGCCGCTGTGGAGCCGCAGCAGCCACCACAGGTGACATCACGCTCACCACTATCTCACCGCCGCATTAAGCAGAGCCTCGGCGCCTTCGACGAGGGAGCGCACGAGGTGTGGCACGGGCAGGACCGTGTTGACGAGAGCGACGGATTCGCCTGCATACATGCACATCGCCTCGATGTGTCCGATCATCCCTCGCGTCGGCGGTATCCAAGAGCGGCGCGGCACGGGCATCTCCCCGTCGGCGCCCGGCATCGTGCCGACGACTTCGACGTCGATTGCCTCGACAGCGTCGATTGCCGAGATGAGCACGCGGGCGCGCGGCGACGACGCGCACAGCGGACAGTCGTTGAACGCGTCGGTGATGCGCGTGCTGTTGGCGCCTGCGGCGAGGATCGCCGCGACGTAGTCGGAGTGCGCTCCCGATTCCTCTGTGGCGATGAACCGCGTCCCCATCCGCACGCCCGAGGCTCCCGCAGCAAGAGCGGCGGCGACGCCTCGGGCGTCGGCGATGCCTCCGGCAGCGAGGACGGGCACGTCAATGGCGTCGAGCACCTCGCAGAGCAGCGGCAACAGGGAGGTGTCGCCACGGCAGTGACCGCCCGCCTCGACACCCTGGGCGCTGACCATGTCGGCGCCGGCCCCGACGGCGGCCCGTGCCTCCGCCGCCGAGCCGACCTGCCAGTTAACCAGCGCTCCACCCTTGTGGGCCACGTCGACGAGGTCCCGCCGGGGATCGCACCAGAAGAAGTCAACGATGCGTACACGGGATGCAGCATCCGCGACGGCGTTGGTGTCGATGTCGTTGGTCAGGAAGCTCACCGCCAGCACGCCGTCGGTCTGCTCGCGCATCTCGTCGAGGCGCTGCCTGAGGGTTTCGGGCGAAACGCCGAGGGTATTGATCGAGCCGATGCCTCCAGCCTCGGCGACGGCGACCGCGAGGCGCGGCGAGGAGACCGTGCCCATCGGAGCCTGCTGGATGGGCGCCGTGCATCCGACGAGATCCGTGAGTCGCGTCCGAATCATGCTGCCCGTGGCTCCCTACCGGCAATTCTTCCTATACGGGATCTGGTATCGCGGAGTGCCAGCTTATCGCGAGGCCAACCGAAGCGTGCCCGCGCCGCCTGCTCCCTTCGGTGGGCGCCCGGGTGTGCTCGTTGCTAAGTGCTCAGAAGCCCACGACGCTATCCGGCTTCTTGATCCGTGGCACATGCCGCCAGCCTGAGGGTGGAAATCTCGCCTCGCTATCGATTCACGTCATCGACGTCTTCGTACCACCTACTCCGCGCTCCGACCCGGGCCCTGAGCTTCCATCTGGTGCGTTGGGTCTCTATTGGGCCACAGACGCACGGGGCACGTCTTTCCGCTCGCCAGGTAAACCTAAGCTCCTTGTGCTGCAACAGGAAACCGGAGCGAGAGGGATTCGAACCCTCGTGGCGGGTTACCCCACCAACCGCATTTCCAGAAAGCGTACGTGACCCGACAGGACCCGTCCGGGACCGCCTACTGAATACAAACGGGAAAGCCAGACCGACAGCAACCGACTGGCTGTGACCTCCGGTTGGCATCGGCGTTGGCATCGGAGGATTGGCCATCGTGAATGCTTTAGAAGCTTGATAAGGGAGCTCGGCGACCGCGGATTCGACGCAATCCCCAAAGGCAAATCTCGCCGCGTTGAGTGCACCTCTCCTCCCCCACACCACTGTGGTCAGAAAGCCTGATATATCTCCTGGATGGTCAGACTCGCAGGGAAACTGACCTCGACGGGGAAACCGGCGCCTGCCTATCCGGCCGCGACCGATGCAGCTAGTGACCGGTCCTCGTGCTTCGTCTTCGAGCGGTGATTGGGATCCGACGGCAGCGACCGGTGATGGAGCATCAGGCGACGCGGTGACGAAGCGAGGCGAGGACCCCTGGGGTCGCAACCGACACAGGAGGTGCGTATGAGCCTGGCGGTGGGCATCGACGTGGGGGCATACAAGTGCGCGGTGGCGGTGTGCCGCGAGGGTGAGCGCGAGGCGGAGCGAAAGGTGCTGAACATCACGACCCAGCGCGGCGGCTTCAGTGATCTGGACGCCTGGATGGTGCAGCAGGCAGCGCCGATCGACGTGGTGGTGATGGAGTCGAGCGGCCACTACTGGTTCAACCTGGCCAGCCATCTGCGCCGCCAGGGGTATCCGGTGGCGGTGGTGAACCCGTTGCAGGCCAAGTACTTTGCCAAGAGCCGCATGCAGCGGAGCAAGAGCGACCCGGCCGACGCGCGCACACTGGCGGCGTTGGGAACGCACGACCAGCCGCGGATCAGCGAGCCCCTGGTGGGGGCCGAGCTCAAGGAGGCGGCACGCTTCGCGATGCGCCTGGTGCGCGAGCAGGCGCAAGTCTGCCAGCGCATCCAGCGCTTGGTGGACATCGGCTTTCCTGAGTTGCGCGAGGTCTGGGACGACCCGACCTGCGTGAGCGCGCTGGCGGTGCTCCGCCACGCGCCAACCGCGGCGGCGGTGACGCGCATGCATCAGGACCGCATCGCTCGGCTGAAGCGCCCGGGTGTTGGCGGCCGCGTGATCGGACCGATGAAGGCCGCCCAACTCAAACAGCTGGCGCAGACCTCAGTGGCGGCGCCGGAGCTCGAACAGCAGGTGCGCTTCGAGATGCGCTTGCTGATCGCCCAGCACGACCTCTTCGACCAGCAGATCGCCAGCGCCGACGCGCGGGTCGCCTCCCTGCTCGACGGCGAGGTGTCGCAGCGGTTGCTCTCGATTCCCGGCGTTGGGCCGTCCACCGCCGCCACACTCATGGCTGAGATCGGCGACATCTGGCGCTTCAGCGATGTCGACCAGTTGCTCGCCTGCGCGGGAGTGCATCCCAAGGAGCAGAGCTCCGGGCAGAAGGGTGCGAACCCGGAGACGAGTTGGACCATGGCCAAAACCGGCAATACCTATCTCCGTGCGGCGGCGTACCGGATGGCAGTGGTCGGGGTGCAGCACAACCCGATCCTCCGCGCCCACTACGCTCGCAAACGCGCTGCCGGCAAGTCCGCCATGAACGCCCTCGGGCACTGCATGAGCAAGTCGCTGGCCATCGTCTGGGGCGTCTGGCGCGGCGGCAAGGACTTCGACCCGGCGCATGCGAGCGCCGGATCAGCTTGACATCAACTTATGGGATCTAGCTGAGGATTGAACTCATGGGCTGCGCCCTGAAGCTCTCTGATGACATGACGCTGGAGTGCCCGATGGTGATCTCGCAATCCCCTGTCACCGCCATCGCGCAGCGAAAGGTGCCGTGCCGCTCTTGGCCCGTCTCTCAGCCGCCGTTATCGCGCGCCAGCCAAACGAGAGCGCTGGCGAGGCCGGGGTCGGTCGGCGCCCACCTCTTGCGCCGGGTCACACGGAGTGGTCGCCGATGGAGTCGCGACTCACTCGGTCGGCGCGCCAGCACGCGGCACGCATCGGGACGCTGATCTCGTCCTGATTGGGGAACCAACTGCCCAACGCCGCGCGCGTCCGCGCGAGCCCCGCGGCACGTTCCTCCGCACTCGCGATGATCACGCCACTGTAGGTGGCGAGCATCTGGGCCAGGTTGTCGACCGTCATGGTGGTCGCGAAGCGGAACGATGCCGTCTCGACGTGGTCGAACAGCGCGTTGTCGGGCAGGAGCACTTCACGCAGATGCCTGGTGCGTGTTGCGACGTCACCATCGTCCGGGTAGCGCTCGGTCGAGACGCGGAGCCGGTCGAGCTCTCGAATCCAATCGATGGAGCGGTCGCGGCTCGTCCAGACGACACCGAACCGACCGCGATCCCGGAGCACCCTCGCGACTTCGGCGGTCGCACGCTCAGGGTGCATCCAGTGCCACGCTGATGAGACCAGCACCGCGTCCTGACTGGCGTCGGGCAGCGGGATCGCCTCACCACGCCCCTCGACGGCGTGCACACCCGGGGTGCGTGCAGTCAGCACAGCAAGCATCCGCGCGTCGGGTTCGACGGCGATCACGTGGGCGACCTTGCCGGTGAGCGCCCTGGTGAGCAGACCGGTGCCGGCTCCGAGATCGAGCACGTGCGCGCAGCTCGGCGGAAGCAGCCATTCGATCGCTGCCGCCGACGGTGCCTGACGTAACCGGTCGTAGTCCTCAGCGATCGCCCCAAACGACATCGCGCGCGAGGGATGGGACGCCACGCGCCCATGGTAGGCCGCAAGACTTGGACGTCAGCGCCCCTAATCCATCCGGTCGACCCTTCCTCCTGCTCTCGATCGACGAAACATCCCTGCTTTCGTGGTCCTTCGCCTCTGGCAGGAGCGCCGCGCGAGGCAGAACGATGAGTCCAGCAGGAGTTGCGTCAACAGTTCCACGAGGAAAGGAGGACGGCGTGTCGAAAGAGATGCACACGGTTCGGGTCTGGGCCTGGAGAGAGGGGACGCGCGAGCTGGCGTTCTCGGCGGACACCCCGGACGCTCGGCGTGCCAGGCTGTCACACGTGCGGAAGCTGCAGGAAGACCGGACGGTCAACCGCATCGAGATGCGCGAGCACATGGTCACAGCCGACGGTGACGATGCGGAGCTTCCCAGCGGCATCCGCGGCAGTCTCGGTTGGATACGTGCCGATGGTCGGTGGCGCAGGCTCCGTAGCAGCGACGCGTACCTCGAACATCGCCACAGCTGAGGGCCGCGGAGGGACTGCGTCGGGGGTAACGATCAGCTCGTTCTCTCGCTCAACCGTGACGCAGTGAAGCGGCTGCCGGGGGTGGCGAGCCTCGAGGTGATTCCCGGAGCCACGCATCTTTTCGAGGAGCCGGGAGCCCTCGACGAAGTCTCTCGACTGGCGACGCGCTGGTTCTCCTCGCATCTTCTCCACGCGATCCGAACCTGGTCGGGACCACTCACCGCCGAGCGGCGTTTTCGCGACCGTGCCGAAGCGGGCCGCCTGCTCGCCGCCGAACTCGGCGACTTCGCTCACCGCTCCGACGTCGTAGTGCTCGGCGTTCCCCGTGGTGGCGTCCCTGTTGCGTCCGAGGTCGCCCGCGCGCTCGACGTTCTCATCGTCCGCAAGCTCGGCATGTCCGGCCACGTTGAGCTGGCCGTGGGAGCGCTGGCCGGCGGTGGAATCCGCGTGCTGAATCCCGAGGAGCTCAGGTTCGTTTCAGACAAGCAGATCGAAGTGAGGTGGCGGCCTGGAAGAGGAGCGATGCGTAGAAGAGGACGGCGGCGACCACTGCGAGCACCCACACAAGCCAGGCGGGCTGCGAGGGCACGCTCTGCGGGAAGACGACCATCGCCAGGCTCATGACGATGAGCCAAAAGATGATGAGCAGGCTCCAGTTGACCCTGATCTTCACCGCTGACGTGGCCGGCGGGGAGATCGCGCCTCGCGAATTCACCGACGTGGGCGAGGGCGGCTGAGGGCGGCACCTCGCCCAGGTGAGCCACAGATTCAGGCTGCTCGCGGCTGGGCGCCGAGCCCCCGAACGTGGGCGTCGCCAGGCCGGTCGAACAGAGACCATCGCACTGGTTTCGGTGTGACCAAAGTCGCCAGTTTGGGTCCGTGTTTCGGGGCTGCATCCGCTTTGCCATATAGTCGCTGAAGGGGAGACAGCCCCACCCCCGCACACAGCATGGAGATGATCGACCCATCCGGCACCGCGCTCATCGCCCCGTCGACGTCCAATCCGACTTCCTTCCTGGAGGAGCGCTGGCTGTGCCCGGGGCGGACGCCATTGTCCCTCCGCTGCGCGAGCTGGCGTCACATCTCAGTGAGCTTGTGGCGACGCGTGACTTCCATCCTCCGGGTCATTGCAGTTTCACCGCGCAGGGAGGCCCGTGGCCGCCGCACTGTGTCATCGCAACACCCGGCGCCGCACTCCACCCGGATATCGACGCCATTGCATACGTGATCGTGAGCAAGGGCACCGACCCAGCGCTCGAGCAGTACTCTGGATTCGACGGCACCGGCCTCGGCGATCTACTGCGCGCGCGCGGCGTTCGGCGGGTGATCATCGGGGGCCTTGCCACCGACTACTGCGTACGCGCCACGGCGCTTGCCGCGTGTCGCGAGGGGTTCGCCACCACAGTCGTACTGGACGCGGTGCGCGCGGTGGACCTCAAACCCGGCGACGGCGATCGAGCCCTCGATGCAATCCGTTCGGCGGGCGGACGGGTGTGCACACAAGCCGAGATCCTGAGGGCTTCACCGGAATAGGTCGCCTGCGGTACGACCGCGTGCTCACCCGGTGAATGTGACATTCGGCACTGTTCCAGCGCTTCGTCGCGCGCGATGCTGCCGCAAGCGCCCAATCAGGGGTCGAGATCGCCGCAAGGAGGTGGCACTGATGCCGAATATCTCTGTCTCGGGGATGGTAGGAACAGGCCTTTGGAGGGATTGCCGTGGCTGACGAGTATCAACCGATACACGGAGCAGGCCGCTCGAGGTTCGGCCTGCACGGTCTCTGGGGCGAGTTGTCGGCTGAATTCTTCGGAACGTTCGTGCTGATCTGCTTCGGCGACGGCGTTGTCGCGATGGCGGTCGCGGCACTGAACAGTTCGGGAAGGGCCGCAACGCCCACCACCATCTTCCAGGCGAGCGGGGACTGGCTCCTGATCACCTTCGGATGGGCCTTCGCCGTCATGATGGGCGTGTACGTGGCCGGTGGCGTCAGCGGCGCGCACATCAACCCGGCGGTCACCCTGGCTCTGGCGGTGAGGCGGCGCTTCCCCTGGAAACACGTCATCCCCTACATGGTCGTCCAGGTGGTCGGGGCATTCGTCGGCGCGGCGCTGGTCTTCTGGGTCTACGGCAGCGCCATCTCCGCCTTCGACCAAGCGGCGCACGCGGTCCCCAGCCTCGGCAACGCGCTGGGAAGCTATTCGATCTTCGCCACCTTCCCCGCCCAGTACTTCGGCGGCACCTTTGGAGGGCCGTTCGTGGATGAGGCGGTGGGTACCGCGCTCCTCCTGATCGGCGTGCTGGCGGTGACCGACGCCCGGAATATGGCGCCGATCAGCAACATTGGCCCGCTCATCATCGGCTTCGTCGTCTTCGCGGTCGGCACCTCGTTCGGAGCCAACACCGGATACGCGATCAATCCCGCCCGTGACTTCGGGCCTCGCCTGTTCGCGTTCTTCGCGGGCTGGGGCAAGGTGGCCATCCCCGGCACCTACAGCGTTGGCAGCTTCCAATTCAGCAACTACTTCTGGATACCAATCGTCGCTCCCCTGGTCGGCGGCGTGATCGGCGCTCTCGCCTATGACTTCTTCATCGGTGACGTGCTCCACGCTCGCCAATCGCGCACCGGCAGCGCCGGCGAGGCCCCGGCGGAGCCCGGGCGGGCCGCCCCAAACGTCCAGCCCGATCGGGTCTAAGGGGTGGCATGACGTCATGAAGCAGCTGATCAATCGCGTCGAGGACGTCGTCAAGGAGGGCGTGGAGGGTATCGTCGCCGCCCACTCCCACTGGGTGCGGGTCCACTTCGAGCCCAACTTCGTGGTTCGAGCCGACGCGCCCATCAGCGGCAAGGCGGGGACCGTCTCCGGCGGAGGTTCGGGCCACGAGCCGATGCAGGGCGGTTTCGTCGGGATGGGCATGCCCGACGCGGCGTGGGGCCGACCAAATCGAATGACATATGGCGAAAGGCGAAAGAGGAGTTATTGATGGCGAAATACGCAGCAGCAATTGACCAGGGCACCACCAGCACGCGCTTCATGGTGTTCGACCACAGCGGCAAGGTTGTCTCTGTCGATCAGAAGGAGCACGAGCAGATCTTCCCGAAGCCGGGATGGGTCGAGCACAACCCGCTCGAGATCTGGCAGCGCACGCAGGAAGTCGTGCGCGCCGGACTCGACAAGGTGGCGATCGGCGACATCGCGGCCGTCGGCATCACCAACCAGCGCGAGACGACGGTGGTCTGGGACCGCGGCACCGGCAAGCCCGTGTACAACGCGATCGTCTGGCAGGACACGCGGACCGACAAGATCGTTGACCAGCTGTCCGCTGACGGCGGTCAGGATCGCTTCCGCGCGAAGGTGGGCCTGCCGCTCGCAACCTACTTCTCAGGGCCGAAGGTCAAGTGGATCCTGGACAACGTCGACGGAGCACGCGCCAAGGCCGAGGCGGGCGACCTCGCCTTCGGCAACATCGACGCATGGGTGATCTGGCTGCTCACCGGTGGTACCGACGGTGGCGTGCACGTCACCGACGTGACCAATGCGAGCCGGACGATGCTCATGAATCTCGAGACCCTCGACTGGGACGACGAGATCCTCAGCACCATGACCATTCCGCGCTCGATGCTCCCCGCGATCCGGGCGTCGAGCGAGACCTACGGGACGGCCAAGGGTGTGCTCGCCGGTGTCCCCGTCGCCGGCGACCTCGGCGATCAGCAGGCGGCCCTGTTCGGGCAGACGTGCTTCGCGGTCGGCGAGGCCAAGAACACCTACGGTACCGGCAACTTCCTCCTGCTCAACACCGGCACCAAGCCGGTGCAGTCCAAGAACGGGCTGCTGACGACGCTCGCCTACAAGATGGGCAGCGCCGACGCGACCTACTGCCTCGAGGGCTCCATCGCGATCACCGGCGCGCTCGTCCAGTGGTTGCGCGACAACCTGGGCATGATCGAGAAGTCTTCGGACATCGAGGTGCTCGCCAAAACGGTCGATGACAACGGCGGTGCGTACTTCGTGCCGGCGTTCTCGGGCCTCTACGCTCCGTACTGGAAGTCGAGTGCCCGTGGGGTGATCGCCGGCCTGACGCGCTACGTCAACAAGGGTCACATCGCACGCGCAGCGCTCGAGGCGACCGCGTGGCAGACGCGTGAGATCGTCGACGCCATGAATGCCGACTCGGGAGTGGCGCTGACCTCTCTCAAGGTGGACGGCGGCATGGTCTTCAACGACACGCTGATGCAGTTCCAGTCCGACGTCCTCCACGTGCCCGTGGTGCGTCCGACCGTCGCCGAGACGACCTCGCTCGGTGCCGCCTACGCGGCCGGCCTGGCGGTCGGGTTCTGGGCTCAGGTCGAAGACCTCCGCGAGAACTGGGGCAAGGACAAGGAATGGACCCCGAGCATGGACAAGGCCACCGTCGACCACGAGTACGCACTCTGGAAGAAGGCGGTCACCCGTACCTTCGACTGGGCTGAGTAACTCAGCCCGGAGCTGAGCGCTCTAGACCAAGACACTTCCTCCGCGGGTGACCCGGCGGCGCCGATCCACACGGTGCCGACCGGGTTCCCCAGAGGACCGACGCGCGACCG
>Ga0310038_10001924_pt1 | contig 15371 bp, 16 predicted proteins | sample Sb_taG_6_FD_200461 | JGI IMG/M metagenome (GOLD analysis project Ga0310038, IMG submission 200461) | Peat soil microbial communities from Weissenstadt, Germany - Sb_50d_4_PS metaG (v2) (version 2) | ecosystem: Environmental > Terrestrial > Soil > Wetlands > Peat | place: Germany: Weissenstadt... | reverse complement strand
CTCCGGCAACGCCGGCCTGGTGGCCCGGGAGCTGCCGTCCGATGAGGTGCTGGCCTCGTGGCAGCACGTGGAGCAGCGGGCGCTGGACCTGCGCGCGGCCGGGATGCCCGGCACCTTGCAGGAACTGCGCGTGCGCGCCTACCTCGATCTCTTGCAGGAACGCGACAGCCGCGACCAGCCCGCCGCCCGCGAGGGAGCCGGTGACGCCGCCGCCCGCGAGGGAGCCGGCGACGCCGCCGCGGACCAGCCACCGCCGGACAGCGAGCCGTCCGCCCCGCCAGACCCCAGCGCTCCAAACGACTCCGGCCCCGGCACGCCTGGCCACGGACACGACGGTCCAGGTCGCCCCGGCGAACCCGGAGCAGGCCATGGGCCCGAAGGCCCCGGTGGCCCCGGCACTGGTCCCGCTTCCCGCCCAGACGCGGCTCGCCGCCCGGACGCGGCTCGCCGCCCGGGCCCGGCGACCGGGCCGAGCCTGGCCGCGCTGGTCACCCTCACCATCCCCTGGGCCACCCTGCAGGGCCAATCCGACACACCGGGCGAGGCCGACGGGTTCGGGCTGCTCGACGGCGACGACGCCCGTGACCTGGCCGCCGCCGCGGCCCGGCACCCGGCTACCCGGTGGTGCCTGACCGCGCTGAACCCCGACGGCACCGCCGCCGCCCACGGCTGCCTGCCCGGCCGGCACCCCCCGCCACCGGCCGCCGGTGGCGGTTAGGACTGCGGGCCGAGGTCCTCGATCCCGCGCTCGCGCAGTTGCGTCTGGGCGGGTTTCGGTTATATCCCGAGGATGTTCAGAAGGTCGCGGAGATCTGTGATCGTGTGGTCGGGCACGCAGTCCTGGTAGGCCTTCTTGCCCTGATCGGAATCGAACATCACGGTCTTCAGGCCGGCTTCCCGCGCTCCGAAGATGTCACGGTGCATGTCGTTGCCGACGTAAAGCGCGTTCTCGGCTGCGACGGCCATCTCGTCCAGCGCGGACTGAAACAGCCGCCGGTCGGGCTTGCGGTATCCGTGGTCGCCGGAAACGACGATCGGGTCGAAGTAGCCGAGCAGGCCGACCCGGTGCAGTTCCCCGCGTACGCATGTGCTCTGCGCATCGGTGACGAGCGCGAGCGGGTAGCGGCCGCGCAGGGCATCGAGCACCTCGTGGACATGCGGGTACAGACCCAGCTCGTGACGCGAGATGCCGCGGCACATCTCGGCCAGGAACAGCGGCATCTGCGTGAGCTTCCCCCTCGGCAGGGACCGGGTGAAGGCCGTCTGGTGCGTCCGGATGATGCTGCGCCAGATACCAGCGGCGTCGAATTCCGGATGCTCTTCCGGACTGGCCTGCCGCTGCTCGGACCTGGTCCTGAAGTAGAGGTCCCTGACCTGCTCTCGGCACAGGTCTATGCCCTGGTAGGTGAGGAAGTGCGCCGCGGCGCGGAAGATCTCGTCCGCACCGTCCTCAGTCTGGATCCTGACCAGAGTGCCATACACGTCGAACGCGACCGCTTCGATGTCCATGTTTGCATCCTGCCCGAACGAGACGTGGTTGGCCGACACGGGATCTGGGAGCTCAGGCGGCCTGAAGCAGCTTCTTCGCCTGCGCCACGAGCCTCCCGCCGTAATCCCGGTCGACGTAGTCGTTCCGGGCGATCCGCAGCAGGTTCAGCGCCATGTAGTACGGCGCGCGAGCCGTAACCGACGCGAACGTCCGCTGCTGGTCGGGGAAATGACGGCTGTACTCCCAGAAGAAGTGCCTGATGAACGGGTCCGCGCGGTGCCTGTCGCCAGCATCGCGCATGAAGGCGTGCTGGAGTTCGCCCGCGACCCGCCCGACATCGAACATCCGGTCCCCGCGCTTCATGCGTTCCAGGTCGATTGCCGCGACGTCCATGTGGTCGCCGAACAGGAAGTTCGCCGGGGTCGCGTCGCCATGCAGCCAGACCTGCTGGTCCTGCCACATCTGCGGCCTGTCCCGCCAGCGGTCGCGCAAGGCTGAGAGCTCGTCGACGTCGCACTGCCCAATGCGGTGGGTCTTTCTGAGCCTGCCCATGACCTTGCTGAAGTACGTGCAGTCGGCATCGAAATCGACATCAACCCCGTTGGCCGTCCGGTCGTGCTGGGTGGCGAGGAAATAGGCCAGCGCCTTCAGCCGCCAGAACAGATGCGCGTCGTCCAGGTGGTATGTCGCGCGCGTGATCGCGTGGCTGAATTCCTCGCCGGAATAGTATTCGACGGCGAGCACGCCGTTGATGTCGCGATTGAAGCCCAGCGGGCGGATCACGTGGTGCGGCGAGCCGATCAGGTGATACCGGCGCAGCGTCTCGAGCCCCTCGTATTCCTGGCGCGCCTTCCAGGCCGCCTTGTCCCAGTCGGGCGCGAACCTCGGCCCGTAGAACTTGCAGATGATCTTGCTGCCGCTGAACTTCTCCTCGTAGGCGTAGACCACGTTGCTGCCGGACAACCGGAAGGCGCGGAACGCCGGACGCGGCTCGCGCACATCCATGAGATCGCGGATGATCTTGCTGAGGTAGTCGTGCAGTGGATCATGACCTGCAACGTAACCGACATACTTCCCGTTCATCGGAAGCCGTTCCTTTCCCCGTCGCGCGGCTCCGAGTAAGCTCCCCGTCACCTGGAATATGCCGCGCCTTAACTTACCCGGAGGCGCCCGACTTGGTCCTGATACGTAGCTGCGACATAGGTAAGGCCCGGTTTCTGCGGAATGACCGCGCTGGCCGGCCTAGGGCCAGGGAATAGGCCCGAAGCCCATACGGGTTAAGCTCTGCTCCATGCCTGGTGAGCTGGATGCCCTGGTCGCGCTCCTGCCGTTTGCCGGGCAGCTGGGCCTGGTCCTGGACGAGGCCAGCGCCGACCGGGTGATCGCGCGGCTGGCATAGGCGCCGCACCTATGTACCACCGGCGGCGTCATGCACGGCGGAGTCCTGATGTCTCTCGCCGACACCGCGGGAGCCGGCCCGGCTCGCCGTCGACGGTGACCGCGACCCGTCCCGGCCGGGCGGCCGCCGACGCGGCGGCCAGCGCCGGGATCGTGTCCCGGCCCAGTCCCGCCGCGAACCCCTTGGCGTCGCCTACCCCCGGCAGGTGCTCCCGCCAGCCGGCCAGGCTCCAGTTGTGATAATCCTCGGGCACTCGAGTTCACCCGCGCCCAGGCCGCCCGGTTGACCTCGCGCTCGGCGCGCAGCCGGTCGAGCAGGCCGCCGGCCGCCATCACCGCCTTGACGCCGGCCCCCGGCCCGCGCGCGGCCAGCCCGGCGGCGATCTGCTCGGCCTGGGCCAGCGGCTCGCCGGTGACTTGGTTCACCAGGCCGAGGGCGAGCGCCTCGTCGGCCTCGACCCACCGGCCGGTCAGCGTGATATCGAGGGCCGCTCCCCGGCCGACCAGGTCGGGCAGCACCCAGGCGCCCACCGCCAGGTCCACTCCCGGGGGCCCTATCCACCGCAGCCGTGCACCCGGACCCGCGACCCGGATGTCCGACGCCGCGGCCAGCTGCGCCCCGCCGCCGACCGCCGCCCCGGTGATCACGGCGATCACCGGCCCGGGCCTGGTCACGATCGTTTCGCAAGTCTGGTAAATGTGATCTGAGACCACGGCCCGTTCGGCATCAGAAATGGTCAGGTCCGCCCCCGCGCAGAACACCTGGGGGTCGGCGCTGCCGAGCAGGACAGGAGCCCCCGGCTCGGTGGCCAGCTCATCGCGGATCGCGGTCAGGAATCGCGCGTCCAGGGCGTTCCGCCGTTCCGGCCGGGCCAGGCGCAGCCAGCGGTAGCCGGCCGGATGATGCTCGACCAGCAGATGCGGATGAGACATGCGGGGCTCCCGGAGCGTCTGAAAGATGGTATACCAAATGGACCTCTTGGCATCGTGGGAGCACATGGTGAAGTCAGGGCCGTTCGCCTACCACCGAGCGCACAGCGTGGATGAGGCGGTCGCGCTGCTCGCCGGACTCGGTGACAAGGCCAAGATCCTGGCGGCGCCTGGCGCTCCCGCGACCCGCGTTCCCTGAGCACGTCCATCATGACATCAAGTAGCTCGACGACTGCATCCAGTGATATTCGGGCTCGATTCCGCGCGTGAGTCCGGGAAATACGGGGGAAGATCAGGCCCAAAGCGCGCGGGAGCCGTTTCCGTGAAACTCATCCAGCTTTCGGTATCCTCACGACTTCGGCCGCGCCACGAGCGACAGCGTTGCTTCGGGGGGATCAATGCATCGCGCGGTCATGGCCATGGTAGTGAGCGGATACGCAGTCTGCGGCATCGCGATGGGGGGACACCACCTGGACGCCCCGGCCCTGAAGACCGCGACCGCCGCACGCCCACGGCCGGCCGCCCGGCCCGCCGCGACCGCTGCATCCGGCGGGCAGGACCGCCCGATGGCCGGTTTCGACACGTGCCACACTCCGTCATTGCGGACCATGCAGGTGTGGCGGGCGCGGTTCTCGGCCGCGGGAATCTACATCGGCGGCGAGAACGTGGCCCGCGCCTACGGCTACCTGTCCCGCACCTGGGTGCAGACCGTGAAGGCGATGGGCTGGTCGCTGCTGCCCAGCTACGTCGGCCCGCAGCCGCCGTGCGATCCATTTCCCGGGCGGATCCGCGTCGGGCAGGCGGCGGCGCAGGGCCGCGTGGCCGCCGACAACGCGATCGCCGACGCCACCAGTCTCGGCATCGGCCGCGGCTCACCGCTCTACTACGACATGGAGGCGTACAACCGCACCAAGGGCCGCTGCGTGACCGCGGTGCTGACCTTCCTGGACGCCTGGACCAGGCAGCTCAATGCCCGGGGATACCTGTCGGGAGTGTACTCCAGCGCCGACGCCGCGATCATCGACCTGAGGACCGGCAACTGGATCGACGGCCACCGACTGGCCAAGCCGCAGGCCGTCTGGATCGCGCTGTGGGACAACCGGAAGAACGTGAACGCACCCGGGTACCTGCCGCCTTCCTGGTGGCCGTCGGGCGACCGGTCCAAGCAGTACTCGGGGCCGCACTGGGTCAAGGTCGGCGGGATCAAGCTGAACATCGATTTCGACCTGGTTGATGGTCCCGTCGTGCGCGAGCATCACCGGGCGCCCAGGCGCCACCGGCGGAAGCGGCGTTAGGCCGGTGCCACTACCGTCCGGGATTCAGGCTCCGGGACCGCTGGTCCACGCCCAGCTCACCATAGGGGTAGTCGACCGGATGCGGGTCGCTGGCGGCGTCGAGCGCGGCGGTCTCGGCCGCGGTCAGGTGCAGATCGGCCGAGCGGAGGTTGGCCTCGAGCTGATCCAGCGTCCGGGCGCCCAGGATCGTAGAGCTGACCGCGGGCCGGTCATTCACCCAGGCCAGCGCGACCTCGGCCATGGATACGCCGCGGTCCTCGGCGACCTTCTGGACGGCGTCGATGACCTTCCAGGTCCGTTCGGTGCCGCGTCGGTCGTAGGCCTCCATGCCGCGGCCGGGGTCCTCGCCGAGGCGGGTCGCGCCGGCCGGCCGCTGGTCACGCCGGTACTTGCCGGACAGCCAGCCGCCGCCAAGCGGGCTCCAGGGCAGCAGGCCCATCCCGGCGTCGAGCACGGCGGGCACGATCTCCCATTCGATCTCCCGCGCCAGCAGGCTGTACTGCGGCTGGAGGGTCACCGGCCCGGCCACGTTCAGGGCCCGCGCCAGGTGCACCGCCTTGGTCAGCTGCCAGCCGGTGAAGTTGGACAGTCCGTAGTAGCGGATCTTGCCCGCCTGGACGAACTGGTCCAGCGTCCGCAGCGTCTCTTCCATCGGCGTCAGCGCGTCGAAGGCGTGCACCTGGTACAGGTCCACCGAGTCGCGGCCCAGCCGCCGCAGCGAGGCGTCCAGCGCGCGGGTCAGGTGGCGGGCAGACAGCCCGGCCCCGTTCGGGTGGTCGTAGCGCGTGGAGCCGAAACGGCCCTTGGTGGCCAGCACTACCGGCTCGGTGACGTCGGCCGGGCGGCTGGCGAACCAGCGGCCGATGATCTCCTCCGATCTCCCGTCACCGTATACGTCGGCCGTATCGACCAGCGTGCCGTCGGCTTGGATGAAACGGTCGAGCTGCTGGTGTGCGACGGTCTCATCGGCCTCGACGCCGAACGTCATCGTTCCCAGGCACAGGCTCGACACAGCGCAGCCACTGTTCCCTAGAGTTCGATAGTCCACACGGCTAGGCTACCGAGCGTCTCCGAGCCACGGGGTCCCCGGGAGCGGCAGAACGGAGGAGCACGCATGGTCACTGCGGACGGGCGCGCCCGGCTGCTCGCGGACGGCCACCAGATGCCCGTACTCGGCCTCGGTGTCTGGCAGGTGCCCGAAGGAGAGCTCTGCGTGAACGCCGTACGCTGGGCCCTCGACCTGGGATATCGCCATATCGACACGGCTCAGATCTACGGCAACGAGGCGAGCGTCGGACGCGCGCTGCGCGAGGCCGGCGTGCCGCGCGAGCACGTGTTCATCACGACCAAGTTCTATCCGGGTCATACGGATCCGGTGGCCGAAGCCGAGCAGAGCCTGCGGCGGCTGGGCGTCGACTACGTGGACCTGTACCTGGTCCACTGGCCCCAAGGCGGTCCGGCGTGGGCCTGGCCAGGGATGGAGCGGTCACGCGAGCGGGGACTGGCTCGTTCCGTCGGCGTCTCCAACTTCAGCGCGAGCGAGCTAGCCGCCGTGATGAGCGCCGGCACCGTCCCGCCGGTCGTCAACCAGGTGCAGTTCAGCCCGGTGTACTACCGGCGGGCCCTGCTCGACGCGTGCCGCCAGCGGGGTACGGCCATAGTGGCCTACAGTTCGCTGGGGACCGGCCGGCACCTGGAAGACGGGACGGTGAAGCGGGTCGCGCAGCGGGTGGGCCGTACCCCGGCCCAGGTGCTGCTGCGCTGGTGCCTGCAGCGTGACCTCCTGGTCATCCCCAAGTCGGTGCACCAGGACCGGATCCGCGAGAATGCGCAGATCTTCGACTTCACCTTGTCGCCGCGGGACATGGCCGAACTCGACGCGCTGGACCGCACCAAGGGCACCGACCGGGCGCGCGAACGTAACGTGTGGCGGGGCGGCCTGCGGCGCGTCCGCGCGCTCATGCCGGGTCCGCGGGCCTCCTGATCACGGCCAAGGTGATCAGAACCTGGCCCGAACGCCCTCGGCCACTTCCTCCGGGCTCAGGTCGATCAGGGCCTCGCCCCAGATGCGCTCGAAATAGGTGGCGTCGCTGCGGTAGACAGGCTCCGGGTTGGACCGGCTCAGCACCTTGAGCACGACCTGGTGCCCGTCTTCGTGCGCGTGCGGGCCGCCGCCGACCATGCCGAAGTTGAACGAGGCCAGGTTCCAGGCCCGGTAGGCGGCCAGGACCTGGGAGAGACCCTGGCCCAGCGCCCGGCAGTCACCGTCGGTCAGCTCGGTTATGTCCGCGGCGCCCGTGACCACGCCCCATACCTCCCCGAACCCGGTCGGCGCGAAGGGGGTCAGCCAGGCGACCCGGCCGATCTGCCCGACCCACCGGGGCCCGTCGGCCTCCTGGTCGACCAGCGCCGCCCAGTACGATCCGTGCCGCTCCTTCCAGGCCCGGGACCGCTCGACCAGCAGGCGCTGGCCGGTCAGGCCGTGCGCGTCGTGAGCGGACTGCAGGTGGGGATGCACCAGCGAGGAGCCCGCGGGCGGCAGGCAGTTGGCGTTGATCGAGCTCCATTGCGCTTGCGGATCGATCCGCCGCACGGCCCGGGCGTGGCGGACCATGGCGGCCAGGGCGTCGCCTACGAGCCCGGGCGTCATCTCGTCCAGGTCGATGAAGTGCCGTCCGGGATCATAGATGCCAACCGCGCTGTGGGTCGCGTAGGCCAGGATGTTCGGCACCACCACGGCCTGGCCGACGCGGATGCGGCCCTCGGCGGTGAGTTCGGCGGGAAAAGGCACGGTCGCCGTCTCGAGGTACTCGCTGTCGAACGGGCAGAAGGCAGGCTTCGCCGTGAGCTCGGCCATGTCGGGCCGGCTCGACGGCTGGAGTTTCACCCCGGTCAAGATCCGGGCGCTCGCCCCGGTGAGCGGATCGCGCCGCCAGCGCAGGCGCACCCGGGTCCAGGCTCCGCCAGCACCCAGATCGGGCACGCTGGCCTCGAGGTCTCGTTCTTCGAAGTCGATGGCCGTCACGGTGATGACCGTAGCAGGATGGGCTCATGCTGGTGGTTCATGTTCATGTCCGGATCCGGTCAGGACGGGCCGAGGACTTCCTGACCGCAACGCTGGCCAACGCGCGCGCGTCGCTGGGCGAGCCCGGGGTGCTGCGCTTCGACGTGCTGCAGGACCAGGCCGACCCGGAGCACGTGGTGCTGGTCGAGGTCTACCGGGACGACGACGCGTCGGCGGCGCACAAGCTGACGTCGCACTACGCGGTCTGGCGGGACACGGTCGCCGAGATGATGGCCGAACCCCGGCAATCGACCCGGTTCTCCGCGGTGTTCCCCCTTGGTATCGCGGGCTGGGCGAGCACCCCGCCATGACGGTGCCGAGCTTCGAGTTCGCCACCGCCGGCCGCATCGTGGCCGGTCCAGGGCGGGCGGAGGAACTGCCGGGAGTGCTGGCCTCCTTGGGCTCGCGGGTCCTGGTGGTCACGGGCGCGGACCCGGCACGGCACCGCGGGCTGCTGGCCGGCCTGGGGCCGGCGGCCGCGGTGTTTCCGGTCGACGCCGAGCCGACGGCCGAGCTGGCCCGGGCGGCGGTCGCCGCCGCCCGCCAGCACGGTGCCGACGTGATCGCCGCGATCGGCGGCGGCAGCGTCATCGACACCGGCAAGGCCGTGGCCATGCTGCTGGGCAACGGCGGCGACCCGCTGGATTACCTGGAGGTGGTCGGGTCCGGCCGGAGGATAACCCGGCCCGCCGTGCCCTGCGTCGCGGTGCCCACCACCGCGGGCACCGGGGCGGAGGTGACCGCCAACGCGGTGCTCGCCGTCCCGTCGCACCGGGTCAAGGCCAGCCTGCGCAGCCCGCTGATGATTCCGCGGGTCGCGCTGGTCGACCCGCTGCTCACCGTCTCGTGCCCGCCCTCGGTTACCGCGGCCAGCGGCCTGGACGCGCTCACCCAGTGCCTGGAGCCGTTCGTGTCGGTCCAGGCCACCCCGCTGACCGACGGGCTGGCCCGCGAAGGGCTGCGCCGCGCCGGCACGGGCCTGCGGACCGCCTACGCCGACGGCGCCGACGTCGCGGCGCGGGCCGACATGGCCATGTGCAGCCTGCTGGGCGGGATGGCGCTGGCCAACGCCAAGCTCGGCGCCGTCCACGGCCTGGCCGGCGTCATCGGCGGGACCGCGGACGTGCCGCACGGGATGGCGTGCGCCGCGCTGCTGGCCCCGGTCATCGAGGCGAACGTGCGGACTCTGCGGTCCGGGGTCTACGGGGTCCACGGCGTCCACGGGGTCCACGGGGTCCACAGGGTCCAGGAGCCCGGGCCGTCTGCCGTCGCCGTGCTGGACCGGTACACCGAGGCGGCCCGGCTGCTGACCGGGCATCCGGCCGCATCCCTCGAGGACGGCCTGGCCTGGATTCGCGAGACGCTGACCCTGCTCCGCGTGCCCGGCCTGGCCACCTTCGGCCTCGAACCGCAGCACGCCGGCGAAATCGCCGCCCAGGCGCTGGTCTCGAGCAGCATGAAAGGCAACCCCGTCCCGCTGAGCCAGGCCGACCTGGAAGCCATCCTCCTCCAGGCCCTATGAGCTGAAGGCCCGTGGGCTGAGGGAGTCTGGCAGGCGGCCCATCCCGCTGCTGGCGGCGCAGCGGCACTGAGGCGTATACGCGTAGTGTTACGGCTGAGTAGGGGCTGTTCAAGAATCCAGGGCGCTGATTGATGCCTTTTCGGGAGTAGCGTATGGACCTGCACCTCGGCGGCGGACGTGTTCTCTCTGAGGGCGGGCCATCCTCGTCCTTCTATGACTTCCTTTCCTGGCATGCCCCCGAGTTGCTTCCTGGCCGGTCGCTGCGGGGTTCTCCCATCGCGGGCGAGCTGTCGCACGGGACGACCATCGTCGCGGCCGTGCACGAGCGCGGCGTGGTCCTCGCTGGTGATCGGCGTGCCACCGCGGGAAACATGATCTCCAAGCGGGACGTGGACAAGGTGTTCCGCAGTGATGAGTTCTCTGCGGTGGCTATTGCGGGCACCCTGGGCCTGGGGCTCGATTTCGCCAAGCTGTTTCAGGTTGAGCTGGAGCACTACGAGAAGATGGAGGCCCGGCCGCTGTCCTTGATGGGTAAGGCGCATCGGCTCGCCGCATTGGTCAGGGGCAATCTTGGCGCCGCCATGCAAGGGCTGGTCGTGGTCCCGCTGTTCGTCGGTTATGACCAGGACAGCGGCACCGGCCGGATCTTCAGCTACGACCCGACTGGCGGTCCTTCCGAGGAACGCGGGTTCCACTCGATCGGGTCAGGGTCGGTTTTCGCCAAGGGAGCGCTGAAGAAGCTCTACACCGAGAACATGCCGGTGGAAGACGCCGTACTTTGCTGCGTGCAGTCCTTGTATGACGCGGCCGACGACGACTCGGCCACCGGTGGCCCCGATATGGCCCGACGGATCTACCCGGTCGCTGCCACGGTCACGGACGAGGGATTCAGCCGTGTGCCCGATGCCGAGATGGCAGAAATCGTGCAGCAGGTGGTCGAAAGCAGGATGAGTGCCCCCGACGGTCCGGTGGCCCGGCTGCATGACTGAGGAGCGGGCTCGGCAGGCCAGGCTCGGAACATCGGGCTGTGCCCGCCGGGTGTCCTGCTTGATATCCCAATCAGTGCTTGGTATAGTTAACACTGGAGTTGAGAAGGAGGCGGGACAATGGCTACCACCATCAGGCAGGAACTGCAGGAAGAGTTCCTATCCACCATCCGCAAGGGCGAGGACATCGCGCTCGAGGCGCTCAAGCCCCTGGTCGAGGCCGTGCAGTTCGTCATCCCCGAGATGCCCACTGTCCACGTGCCGTTCGCCGACCGGCTGCCGACGGCTCACGAAGTTGTGACCGACGGCTACCGCTTCGCCGAGCACCTGCTCGCCAACCAGCGGCAGTTTGCCGACCAGATGATCAAGACAGCGACCCCGCTGCTGCCCGGCAGGGCAGGGGCGAAGGCTATCGCCGCCAAGTAAAATCCAGACGCGCGGCAGTGACGCCGCGGCCGGCCTGGAGTGCGGCGGCGCCGGGAAGCGGCCACTTCCCGGTGCCGTCGCATTCCGTCATTCGGACGAAGGAGGCGGATCGTGACGGACCTGTGGGAAGCGCAGCGAGAAGCGCTCGGCGCCTTCATCCGCGAGCAGCGCTTGCGGGCCGACATGTCGCTTCGCCAGCTCGCCGGGGTGACCAGGCTATCCAACGCCTACCTCAGCCAGATCGAGCGAGGGTTGCACGAGCCATCGGTGCGGGTGCTCAAGGCGATCTCCGACGCGCTTAACCTGTCGGCCGAGACTCTGCTCGCTCAGGCTGGCCTCATCGAGGCGATAACGGGCAGCGACCGGGACGGGAAGCCGGCCGGCTCGAAGCCGGTGGCGCTGGCCACCGAGGAAGCGATCCGTGGCGACGAGCGTCTCAGCGACGATCAGAAGGCGGCTCTGATCGCCGTCTACCGCAGCATGCTCGGTGGGCTGCCGGCGAAGTCCGCGAACTAGGAGTCGAAGCCGAGACCGGCCACGTCCAGGGCCCGCAGCCAGAGGTTCCGGCGGCTCGGCCGCCAGGACCAGGCGGCTGAACTGGTCCTGCCTAACGCTCACAGGCGGCGGCGAAGGCGTCTTCGAGAACGGACAGGCCCTCATCGAGCAGGTCCTCTCCGATCACCAGCGGTGGCAGGAATCGGATCACATTGCCGAACGTACCGCAGGTCAGCGTCACCAGCCCGGCCTGATGGCAAGCCCTGGCCACGGCTGAGGTGGTGGCCGGATCCGGGTCCAGGGTGCCCGGCCTGGTCATCTCGATGGCCAGCATCGCGCCGCGGCCGCGCACGTCCGCGATCACCGGGTAGGTCTCGGCCAGCTTGTGCAGCCGCGGCAGCATGACCTCGCCGATCCGTCTGGCCCGCCCGGCCAGGTCCTCCGCAGCCATGGTCTCGATTGCGCCGAGCGCCGCCGCGCAGGCCACCGGGTTGCCGCCGTAGGTCCCGCCGAGGCCCCCCGCGTGCACCGAGTCCATGATCTCGACCCGGCCGGTCACCCCGCCCAGCGGCAGCCCGCCGGCGATGCCCTTCGCGGTGGTGATCAGGTCGGGGATCACGTCCTCGTGGTCGCAGGCGAACCAGTCGCCGGTCCGGCAGAACCCGGTCTGGACCTCGTCGGCGATGAACACGATCCCGTGCTCGCGGCAGAAGTCGGCCAGCCCGGGCAGGAACCCTTCCGGCGGCACCACGAACCCGCCCTCGCCCTGGATCGGCTCGATGATCACCGCGGCCACGTTGTCCTCGCCGACCTGGGTGTGGATCAGGCTCTTGATCATGGGCAGGGCGTCTGTCCTGCAGGCTTCCGGGCCGCCCGGCCAGCGCAGCGGGTAGGCCATCGGCATCCGGTAGATCTCGCCCGCGAACGGCCCGAACTTGTCCTTGTACGGCATGTTCTTCGCGGTGAGCGCCATGGTCAGGTTGGTGCGTCCGTGGTAGCCGTGGTCGAACGCGATGATGGCCTGACGCCGGGTGGCATGCCGGGCGATCTTCACCGCGTTCTCGACCGCCTCCGCTCCGGAGTTGAACAGCGCGGACCGCTTCTCGTGCGCGCCCGGCGTGCGACGGGCCAGTTCCTCGCATACCTCGACGTAGCCCTCGTACGGGGTCACCATGAAGCAGGTGTGCGTGAACCGGGCCGCCTGCTCGGCCACCCGCGCGGACACCCGGGGGGCGGCGTTGCCGACCGAGACCACCGCGATCCCAGCGCCGAAGTCGATGAGCGAGTTGCCGTCGGCGTCCACGATGACGCCGCCGCCGGCGTCGGTGACGAACACCGGCAGCACGGTGCTGACCCCCCTGGCCACCGCGCGCTCACGTCGGGCCAGTAGTTCGCGCGAAGCGGGTCCGGGGATCTCGGTGACAAGGTTACGGCGCTGCGGCAGGCGTTCATCGGTCATGATCCGACCATAGATCATCGGACGAGGAGCCGTAAGCAGGCATCTGACCCGCCGCGATCGGCGGATTTCATTTTCCGAACGGCCGTGGTTCCCCTCCCTGGGCATCGCATCGAGCTGTCCCATGATCATGGCCAGTTCGGGCCAAATGGCGCCCATTTCTGGCCACGATCATGACTGCGGAGAGCGCCCCCGTTTCCAGCCGGGGGTCTATCGTTGTGCCGGATACACCCGGGGGGTCCGGGGGGATGGAATCCCCCCGGGAAAGAGAGGACTGATTCCCGATATGGCCGACCATGAGGAGCCGAGCGCTCGGGGGCTGTTCGGGGGGGTCTTCGCCCGGGGCGGCGCCGATACCAGCGACGCCGCGTGGCTGCAGGCGATGCTGGATGCCGAGGCCGGGCTGGCCCGGGCGCTCGAGCGGGCCGGGCTGGCGCCCGCGGGCTCGGGCGCGGCGGTCACCGAAGTGGCCCAGGCCGGCAATTTCGACGTCGGCGAGCTCGGCGAGCTCGCGGCGCTGACCGGCAATCCCGTTCCCGCCCTGGCCCGGGCCTTGGCCCGGCGGGTTCCGCAGACCGCGGCGGGCGCCGTACACCGCGGTGCGACCAGCCAGGACATCGTGGACACGGCCGCGATGCTGCTGGCCAAGCGGGCCATCGACGTCGTGCTGACCGACCTGGCCCAGGCCGCCGCGGCCGCGGCCGGGCTGGCGGACGCGCACCGGTCCACGATCATGATCGGCCGGACGCTGCTCCAGCAGGCTGTTCCGGTCACCTTCGGCCTGATCGCGGCGGGCTGGCTGACCAGCCTGGACGAGGCCCGCGAAGGCCTGGCCGCGGTCAGCTCGCAACGGCTGGCCGTGCAGTTCGGCGGCGCGGCGGGCACCCTCGCGCCGCTCGGCGACGACGGCCCGCGGGTGGTGGCGCTGCTGGCCGAGGAACTGGGCCTGGCCCGGCCCGTGCTGCCCTGGCACACGGACCGGCTGCGGATCATCGACCTGGCCGCCGCCCTGGCCCGGGCCACGGCGGCGCTGGGCAAGATCGCCCGGGATGTCACGCTGCTCGCCCAGTCCGAGATCGCTGAGGTCAGCGAGGGAGGCGGCGACCCGGGCCCCCGGGACGGCTCGTCCCCGCGCCGCGGCGGTTCCTCCGCGATGCCGCACAAGCACAATCCGGTCGCGGCGATCGCCATCCTTGGCTGCACCAGGCAGGCGCCGGGCCTGCTGGCCACCCTGGTCGCCTGCGCCGAACAGGAGCTTCAGCGCGCCGCCGGGGCCTGGCACGCCGAATGGGAGCCACTGACCGCGCTGCTGCGGCTGACCGGGTCGGCGGCCAGCTGGGCGGCCGATCTCCTGTCCGGCCTCGCCGTGGACACCGCGCGGATGGCGGCCAACCTGGCCGCGACCAAGGACCTGCCGCTCGCCGAGCATGTCACGACGCTGCTGGCCGGCGTGCTCGGCGGCGCTCAGGCGCATGACCTGGTGGCCGAGGCGGGCCAGCGGGCGGTGAGCGCGGGCCTGCCGCTGCGCGACGTCCTGCTGGCCGTGCCAGTTATCGCCGGACGGCTGGCCTCGGCCGGCATCACGCCGGAGCAGATCGAGTCGGCCCTCGAGCCGGCCGGCTATCTCGGTGCCGCCGACGCGTTCGTTACCGCCGCGGTGGCGGCCCACGAAGCGGTAAACGCCCAGCTATCCGAGGGGGGCGACCATGGATGATGCCGAGCGTGCCCGGCGGGGCATGGCGGTCCGGCGGGCAGTGCTCGGAGATGAGCACGTCGACCGGGCGGTAGCGGCGACGACCTCGTTCACCGAACCCTTCCAGGACTTCATCACCCGTTACGCCTGGGGCGAGATCTGGTCCCGGCCGGGCCTGTCGCGAGCCGAACGCAGCATCGTCACGCTGGCCGTCATGGCCGCCCTGCAGCACGAAAACGAACTGGCCATGCACGTCAAGGCGGCGTTGCGCAACGGCCTGAGCGCGGAGCAGATCCAGGAGGTCCTGCTCCAGGTCGCCGTGTACGCGGGAGTCCCGGCCGCCAACCGGGCCTTCGCGGTAGCCCAGCGCGCGCTCGCCGAATACGCCGAGGCCGCGGACGGCGGCTGAGGCCGCACGCGCGCCGGCTGAGGCCCGCATGCGCGCCGGCTGAGGCCGCGTGCGCGCCGGCTGAGGCCCGTTCCTGGCGTGGTGAATCCCCGTGTACCGGTTGTTTGTTCCCCGGCATAAGCTCGCTAGCTGCGGAGTTGGCTCGGGGCCACAGCCGGCCGTCCGACAGGCGAACGTCTGTCCTTATGGCGAGCGCTAAAGCTGTATC
>Ga0310038_10001921_pt1 | contig 15383 bp, 13 predicted proteins | sample Sb_taG_6_FD_200461 | JGI IMG/M metagenome (GOLD analysis project Ga0310038, IMG submission 200461) | Peat soil microbial communities from Weissenstadt, Germany - Sb_50d_4_PS metaG (v2) (version 2) | ecosystem: Environmental > Terrestrial > Soil > Wetlands > Peat | place: Germany: Weissenstadt... | reverse complement strand
GTTGCCCTCGAACTTCGGCTGCACCGTGAAGGTCTCGACCTTCTCGGCGGCGTCCCAGGTAAGGAACGCCTTCTGCGCCGGTTGCAGGATGTCCTTGTCCTTCGCCGCGAAGTAGCAGCACGCCGATTCCGCCGGCTCCGGACCCACCGCCAACAAGGGCAGGGCCAGCAGCGGCACCGCAAACAAGAGTCTTCGCATCTCTTCATCCTCAAGGGGATCGACCAGGGGCGCCTCGTCGGGCGCGCAATCTATCCAGAGGAAGACGAGCCGGGCGGTGAATCGGATGAGTCACCCAGGCCGGAACGATTTTGGTTGAGGCAGCTCTCGGCGATGACTACACTGGGCCGCCACACCGCGGGTGACGCCACCCCGCTTTCTGCCCGGGCCAAGGCCGATGCCGATGCCATCAGCAGTCTCTTCACCGCCCAGCGCGGTTGGCCTTCCGGTAGCGATAGACCCAGGTCTCCTTCCGGGCCGCGTCGCCGCTCACGTTGATGGCCACGTTGTTCATCGGGTCGAAGGTCATGAAGCGCACCGCACTGCTCGACGGGGACAGCCTCGGCTTCATCTCCGTCCAGGCGTCCGCCTTGTAGTCGTAGACCCAGGTGTCGCTGTAGTGTTTCCCTTCGGTCCGCTTGGGGTAGACCTCGGCATGCCCCCCGAACAGGATCATCACGCCGTTGACGCTGTCGAAGCAGGCTTGCGCCTGTGCCCGCGGTGCCGGCGCCGTGCGTGGGTCCTTTTTCTCCCAGGTGTTGCTGTCGTGGTGGTAGGCCCAGGTCTCGTTGACCGTCTGGCCGGTCGTGTAGTTGCCGGTCTGGCCGCCGAACGAGAGCGTGACCTTGTTCACCGAGTCGTAAACCATGCTGTGCAGGAACAGCGGCGGCGGCGACGTCTTCGGCTTGAGGTTGCTCCACGTCTTCTGCTTGAAGTCGAAGGCCCACGTCCCCCGGTCCTCCTCCAGACCGCCGTAGAGGAGGGCGACCTTCGCGTCGCGGTCGTACACCAGCCCGTAGCAGCAGTAGGCCGCCGGCCAGTTGGGACCGCCGCCGTCATGCGTCCCCGTGCCCACGCGCTCCCAGGTCGCTTGCGGACGTCGAGAGTCCAGCTGTTGGAGTCCCGTCCCCGTCCGCCGCGCCCATCGGCGGTGCCGGAGCAGGCGCGGTGCTTGAAGTAGAGGCCCAGGTCGCTGTTGTAGGCCGCGCCGTAGCCGCATTGGCCGATGGGCTTGCCGGTGTCTTCTTCCTTGCCCTTGACCCAGGGCAGGATTTCCTTCCAGGTGTTGCTGCCGACGTGATAGAGCCAGACGGTGTTGCAGTAGCCCGAGGAGCAGCCGCCGAAGTAGACGACGCCGCCCACCCGCTCGTCGTAGACCAGGCCCACCTCGGTCTTGGGGTGGTCGAAGGCATCGCCCTTGGGCCGCATCAGCTTCCAGGTGTCGGCCGGAAGGTCCTCCAGGTCGGGATTGACCTCCGGCCTGAGTTTCGCCGTCCACTCCTCCCCGGAAGCGCGGCGGGCGCACGCGGTCAGCAAGAACAACGCGATCAACCCGCGTGTGATCGGCTTCGACCAATGGAGATTCATGAAGACACTCCTACGACCCGTTGTCCCGGTGGCTTCCGCCTGGCGACACGGTCGGACAGCACCAGCACGGCACATGCGCCGGGAGCGCTTGTCACGGCATCGGCGCTATCCCGCGCGCGGCACAAAGCGCTTCTGCTCCCGGTCCCAGTCACACGAGGCGAGTGTGCGGTTCAGGTCGGGGATGCTCCCCGGCGTGTCCTGGGGGCAAGGCGTCCAGCCCTGACCGGGCACAAGGACAGCGTACCAACCGAGTTCCACGGCGGCCTTTTCGGCTTCCCGCGCGCCCGTGAAGGAGATGCGGTCGTCCCGGGGGACAAGCCCGGCATGCTCGCACCCCAGCAGCTGCGAGCCACAGTAGGGGCAGTCCTCCCAGTCGCAACCGGGCTCGTGGAACTGCCCCACCTCGACCCCGCATTCCGGGCAGTTCGCGGCGTTCGTGGCGGTTCTCCTTGAGGGCCGAATCTTCTCAGAAGGTACGGCGGAATCTCGTTCTGGCCAGGCAGAAGCTGACCGTGGCGGCTGGGCGGCCGTCAGCGTCATTCGGACGGACCACCCCGCCCGAGTGCTGCGGGTGATCGGGCCACCGGCCGGGCGGAAGGGGTAGGAGGCCGGATGCTGTCACTTTGCCGAGCGCCGCCGCGCGGGTTCAATCGAACCACTCGTCATCGGGGTCGAACTTGGGAAGGACAACAAGCAGCACCTTCGTCGGCCCGACCGCCCGGTGACGCACGCCCGGGGGGATCAGGACACACATACCCGGTCGAACCGGGACCTGCTCGGCATCCAACTCCATCATCGCCCCGTCCCGGCACTCCAGGATGAAGTAGGTCTCGGTCAGGCAGCGGTGGTAATGCCGCCGGGCGTCCGCGGCGATCTCGGTCACGTGGACGGTGCCGGGGAAGCTCTCCACATCGGCGAAGGCCCGTCGGGCCGTCCCGCAGGGGCACGGGACCCCGGGAATCTGCGTGAAATCCACCACGCGATAGGGCTTCTGGGATTCGTGGGGCATTACTGACCTTTTTTCACTCGATTCGCTGAGACTCTCTTCTCCTCCCCGAAGCGGGGAGGAGAACCTGTCGATACCACGCCCCGCCAGGAGGCGAGGCGTTCGGCCCCCATCCCGGCTTGCTGCCGCCGTCAACGCGTCTCCCATCAGCCGGTAGACCGTCCACTCGTTCATCGGCACGGCGCCCAGGGAGCGGTAGAAGCGGATGGCGGACTCGTTCCAGTTCAGCACCGACCACTCCAGGCGCCCGCAGCCCCGCGTGACGACAAGACGTGCCACGGCCCGCAGCAGGGCTTTCCCGTGTCCCCGGCCGCGGTGTTCCGGCTCGACGAACAGATCTTCCAGGTAGAGGCCCGGCTCGCCGACGAACGTGGAGTAGTTGTGGAAGAACAGTGCAAAGCCGATGACCGCGCCGGCTTCCTCGGCCAGCAAGACGTCGGCGAAGGGGCGGGGGCCGAAGAGGTGTTCCTGGAGACGTCCTTCTTCGAGACGGACTCGGTGGGAAAGGCGCTCGTACTCGCAGCGCGCGGATGAGCCGGGCAATGGCCGGGGTGTCGGCGCTGGTTGCGGGTCGGATCATGGGTCATTCCCTCGGGGGCGTCGTCGTCGTGCTCGTGGCCGCCTTCTCCCGCGACGTCCTCGGCCCACGCCTTGCCCGGGCGCGGTAGCGGCCCTATCAACGTCAATGCCTCACGCCCGGACGCGCCACTTCGACCGGGTGCGATCCACCGGCAAGGACCAAGGAGATTCCGATGCCCCTGACCCCCTCGACCATGACTCCGCTCGGCACGCTGGCGCCGGACTTTCGGTTGCCCGACACCGACGCCAACACCGTGTCGTTGTCGGACTTCGCCGGTGCTCCGGCGTTGCTGGTGGCCTTCATCTGCAACCACTGCCCCTACGTCAAGCACGTCCGCACGGCCTTTGCCCAGCTGGCTCACGAGTACCAGGGCCAGGGGGTGGCCGTCATCGGCATCAACAGTAACGACGCCGTCAGCCACCCCGACGACAGCCCCGGGCGCATGGCCCAGGAGAAGCGGGCGGCGGGTTACTCCTTCCCCTACCTGTACGACGAGAGCCAGCAGGTGGCCAAGGCGTACGGCGCCGCCTGCACGCCCGACTTCTTCCTGTTCGATAAGGATCGCCGCCTGGTGTACCGGGGCCAGATGGATGGCAGCCGCCCCGACAACGGCAAGCCCAACGACGGTGCCGACCTCCGCGCCGCCCTGGACGCCGTCCTCGCCGGCAAGGCCGCTTCCGACACACAGGTGCCGAGCATCGGCTGCAACATCAAGTGGCGGCCGGGCAACGAGCCCGCCTACGCCTGACCCGCCGCGGAATCGGGCGGCCGGGTGGAAACGAAGCCGGCTGTTGGTGTGGAAGAAGGGTCGAACCGTGATTCATGTGATTGCGACGGTGGAGGTGGCGCCGGGGCGGCGCGAGGCGTTCCTGGCCGAGTTCCGCCGGGTCGTGACCCTGGTCCGGGCCGAGGCCGGCTGCCTGGAGTACGTCCCCGCCATCGATAGGCCGACCGGCCTCGCCGCCCAGGTCCCGGCCCGCGAGGACGTGGTGACGATCCTTGAGCGCTGGGAGTCCCTGGAGGCGCTCCGGGCGCACCTGGCGGCCGCACACATGGCCGAGTACCGCGCCCGGGTCAAGGGCCTGGTCGCCCGCGTGCAGCTCCAGATCCTCCAACCCGCCTGACCCCTCCGTGCGGGTCAGCGGTCGTCCAGGACACGGACCGTCGTCAGGGACTTGACCAGGTCATGGTCCTGGAACGTCCAAACCACCTTCTTGTCGCGGGTCACCTCGAAGGCGTGGGCCCCCTTGCCCTCCTGGCCGCGCAGGAAGTTCCCCACCACATAGTGGCCGTTCTTGAGCACCTGGAGGCTGGAGACCCAGGTCAGGTTCAGCTCGGGGGCATCCTTAACCCCGAACTCCCAGACGACCTTACCCTTGGGATCGACCTCGATAATGCGCTTCTGGGTGCCGCAGGCGATCAGCGTGTTGCCGCTCTCCAGCCGCAGCGCTTCTGGGGCGTTCTCGACCTTGGTGTACTCCCAGACCACCTTGCCGTCGGCATCGACCTCGCGGATCGCCCCCTCCCCTTCGTGGGCCGCCAGGATGTTGCCGCCGGGCAGCTTGTGGACGTTGCGCACCTGCAGGTGGTGACCCTTCTCGGTCGTGGTCAGCTTCGTCACGCGAACGACCTGGCCCTTGGGATCGACCTCGACGGCCTGGCACGGCCCCTGCTCGGCGACCAGGGTGTTGCCGTTGCGCAGCCGCTCGCAGCCGAGGACCTGCGGGCACTTGCTGACGTAGTTCCAGACGACCTTCTTGTCGCGATCGATCTCGGCGACGCCCGTGGGGCTGCCGCCGTAGGCGTACAGGACGTGGCCGTCGGGAAGAACCTGGAAGATGACGGCGATGCTGGGGAACTTGTGCTCCCAGACCACTTTGCCGTCGGCGTCCAGCTCGACGAGTCGGTTGGGCCCCTTGCCGTACTCGGCGAACATGATGCGGTGCTTGACGACGTCCGCGGCGGGGGCGCTCGAGGCGACCCCCAGCAGGACGGCAAGGGCAGCCAGGCAGGTGATCCGGCGCACGGCACGACCTCTCTCGCTCGGTTTCGTGGGGGAAGGCGGCGATGGTCTGGAGGATAGCAGGGCTGCGTCACCGAGGGAAGTGGGGCGCCTTCCGACGGCGATTCGGTCAGGCACGGCCGGACGCGGGCCGTCGAGACGTCGTTCCCCGTGAAGCTGACGGCGACGAAGCGCGGCTCGGGGTTGTGGAGGGCGGGCGCCTGGCGCTGGTCGCTGCTGGGATCATCGGACGAGTGTCCTTCGTCATCCTGTACAAGCCGCTGGCGGAGGTGACTGAGGAGGAATTCGACCCCCTGTTTGCGGTCAACGCCAAGGGGACGTTCTTCGCTTCAGGGCGCCGACGCTGGGCTGCGTTATTCCTTCCTCCCTTGGTGTCGGGCGTTACCCCGTCACTCGCGACCGCCAGCCAAGCCTCGTCTCGGTCTCGGCGCGGGTGTTCTCGGGGCGTCAGGTTCGATTAATCCCGCACCCCGGGGCCGCCCCCGGCGGGATGGCGTACCTCTTGGGGGAACCTGCGGCTCTCGGGGCGCGCCGGCTGGGGTAAGATCACGGGGCCTCCTTTGTCCGCACAACGAGGGTTCGCGCGTGTTTGCCGGGCTGACGATCCTGCACGTGGACATGGACGCCTTCTATGCATCCGTCGAGCAGCGCGACAACCCCGAGCTGCGCGGCCGGCCGGTCATCGTCGGCGGCGTCGGGAACCGCGGTGTAGTCAGCGCCGCTTCCTACGAAGCCCGCCGCTTCGGCATCTGCAGCGCTCTGCCCACCGCCACCGCCCGCCGCCTCTGCCCCCAGGGCATTTTCCTCCCCGTGCGGATGCCGCACTACGCGCAGGTCGCCCGGCAAATCCGCGACATCCTGCTGTCGGTCACGCCGCTGGTCGAGCCGCTGAGCCTGGACGAGGCCTTTCTGGACGTGCGCGGCCACGAGCCGCTCCTGGGGCCGGCCCCCGACATCGCCAGGCAGATCAAGGTGCGCATCCGCGCCGAGACGGGGCTGACGGCCTCGGTCGGCGTGGCCCCCAACAAGTTCCTGGCCAAGCTGGCCAGCGACCACGGCAAGCCGGACGGGCTGGTCGTCGTACCGCCCGAGCAGGTCACCGCGTTCCTGGCGCCGCTGCCGGTGGGCCGACTGTGGGGCGTCGGCGCGAAGGCCGAGAAGCGGCTGCACGCGCTGGGCGTCCGTACCATCGGCCAGTTGGCCGCGCTGCCCGAGAAGGTGCTGGCGGGCCACTTCGGCAAAGCGGGCCGCCACCTGGGGGCGCTGGCGCACGGCCGGGACGAGCGGGCCGTGACGCCGGATCGGGAGGCGAAGTCCATCAGTACGGAGACGACCTTCCCCGAGGACGTGGGCGACCGCGCGGCGCTGCGGGCGTGGCTGCTCGACCTGGTGGACGAGCTGGCGGGCCGGCTGCGCAAGGAAGGCGTGCGGGCGCGGACGGTCGAGCTGAAGCTGCGCTCGTCCGACTTCCACACCCGCACCCGCTCGCTGTCGCTGCCGGAGCCGACGGACTCGACCGACGCCCTCTGGCACGCCGCGCTCCAGTTGTTTGAGCGCTCGGTGACCGAGGAAGTGCTGCCGCTACGGCTGCTCGGCGTCGGGGCGTCGAGCCTGAGTCATCAGGGAATGGTGCAGGGCCAACTCTTCGACAACGAAGAGCGGAAGCGGGGCGAGGCCCTGGATCGGACCATCGACGCCATCCGTGGGCGGCTCGGGCCGGGCGCCATCCGACGCGGTAGCCTCCTTGACCTGCCGGGGCACGACAAGGACGGGAGTCAACACCGGTAGTTCGATGTGTTACTGGGATCGCTCGGCGATCCCAAGCACGGACATGACGATGGCCAATTGGACTGACGAGCTTGCAGAAACCAAGTCAGCGGGTGAGGGAACTCTAACTACGTTGCGCACTCAAGCTCACTGAGCCGCTTGCGAATTCGCTCGTCATCGTCGAAGCGCTCGGTGTATCGTAGGGCCGTGATCAGCATCCGCCGCTTTCCGGCAACATCCGGGAACCCATTCGCCAGCCGCTCCCAGATTTGCCAAAGGGTCAGGCCCGTCCGAGGGTCGGGGCGCCAGCCGCGGTCGGTGAGGAACGCCAGCACCTCGGCCAGATGGAGTGCTTCTGCCGATCCACAGGTTCCCTTGCTGCTCTGCACCACCGCCCGCCCCACCTCCTCGATGAGGGTGTGTCGTAACGGCTCCAACGGCCCCGTCCCTGGGACGTCGCGCGCCAGGAATAAGTCGTGCGCATTCAGCGTCACCTGATCCGCCAGCCAGTCGAGAAACCGCACCGACGCCTGGATGCGGCCCTCGGGCTTGTCGCCCGGCATGGCCAGCAGGTGAAGGCCTTTTCGTTCCCACTGCCGGGTCAGGAACGGACTCGTGGCGCTGCCGGCCTCCACGGTCAGAGCGAAGGCATCCCGCTTGGCGCCCCGGAGCATGTCCGCGATGCGGCTGTACATCTGACGGAAATTCGGGTCCTTCAGCCCGTAACCGGCGAACAGGAACGTCTGGTTGAGCAGCAACCCTTCCAGCAGCAGCGCCATGGCCGGACGGTTGCGGAAGAAGGCGTCGTAGTCGTCGCGGCACAGAACGATCCCCTGCTCCCGCTGAGCGTCCCCATGCAATTTGACCACGCAAACGCCGTCCGTCTGCCCGGTGAGGGCGACGTCCTTCTGTTCCACGACGGTGACCGGATGCCGGCGCAAGGCGCTCAGCGTCCGCTCCAGCAGGTCGTCGTAGTTTGTGGTGATGACCAGGCGGACCGGCAACGACATCAGGAGATAGTGGGCCAGCGTCGGCCTGGCCTCGGCACCGCCGAACAAGCCGGCGATGATGTGGGAGAGGGCCGTGGCCCCGCGCTTCTCGACGAACCACTGGGCCAGGTCCAGGTAGTAGTCGAGGTCGTCGCGCGGGCCGAGGGGGATGCCCAGCTCGGCGGCGAGCTTCTCGATGAGCTGGTTCCAGCCGGGCAGGCCGGCGCCCGCCGATACGCCGGCGCCTAGGAAGAGGACGCAGCGCCGCTCGCGAAGGGCCTGCAGGAGGCCGGGGGGCAGGGGTGCCTCCACCGGGCAGGTCGGCGCTAGTTCTACTGTAACCGATTCGCAGACCCGTGAAATGCTGAGCCTGAGCATTACACCTGAGAAACTCGAGGAAGACCGAGCATGAGCTTGAGCATCCCCACTACCGTTGAGGTTGTGTTACCGTGATGATAGCTCAAGCTCATGTGGAGCTTCTACTGACTTTTCTCGGCGCAACTCCTCAAGCTCAACTGCCCAGCAAGTCCCAGAATCGGTTACAGTAGAACTAGCACCAAACGGGTTTTCGGGTCATTGTAGTTAACAATGAGGGCCTACGGTCCTGACCGGGATTGGTCGTTGGGTGTCAACGAAACCACTACCTGCCGATCCCCCAACCAGGGTAAACGATGTCTCGCGGCGTTGAACTCATCTATCACTGGGATCAGGGCCTCCTGGCCCGCGAACCGCTCCAGGCGCACCACCAACGCCTCCGGCGTCTCATACAACGCCCCGGGACGATTGAAGAACCGCCGCCGCAATGTCTGGATATGGCTCCCCACATAGTCCCCCGCCAGCGACGACGCGAAGTCCCCTACCGCGTTGTACACCAGCGCCACCAGCCAGCCCATCATCTGCAACGGCCCCCGCTGGAAGCGCGGCCGCTTCGGGTCCGGGCTCTCCTTGTCGTAGCCGCACGGCACCGCATCCAGGAACTCGTCGTGGACCCCCACCCGGTACCCTTGCTCGTGATTCTGCCGCCCCCGGTACGCCGTCAGCACGTCCAAAGGGGGCGCCACGCCCGTCGTGTGCAGCGGATGCCAGCGGGCCTTCTTCGGCCCCGGCACCACCTCCCGGCAGATTATCGTCCGCACGGCCTGCTCAGGACTCTCGTCCTTCAGCACCGTGAGCGTCTCGGCCAGCCGGATCTCCTTCGCTGGGGCGCCGACGTACGGCCCGGGCTCCTCGAGCACCTCGAATTGCTCGGCCGGCAACGCCTTCCACAGCTTGACGCGATGGGGGTAGCGGCAAGCCCGCAGCGTCACGTCCAGGCGCGGCTGATACTCCTGGGCCAGGTCCCACAGCGCCCGCACGCCGGCGTCCGAGTGGCCCGCCCCGGCGTCGAACAAGGCGTGCAGATACTCCGGCTGGCCGCGCTCCAACGTCTGCCGCGTCAGCGGCACGGCCAGGTCTTGCAGCCCCCAGTCGCCCGGGGTGGCCCGCACCGCCAGGTAGCGGCCGCTGCCCAGGTCGTAGGTAGAGAAGAGCTTCTCGCAACGCCTGTGCTTGTTGCGGGTCGTGATATAACCCTTTTTGATATGGAATTTATGCGTCCAGCGCGGGATGGTGTGCTCGTCGTAGCTGGCCAGGGCCACGCCGCCCGCGATCAAGTGCCAGGGGCTGGTGCGGCGGCAGAAGGCATCGACCTCGTACCAGGGGAGGTGACGGCGCCAGCCGCCGACGCTGTAGCGCGACGGGCAGCGGCGGCCGCCGATCAGCCGCGCGAAGCCCGCGTCGTCCATCGGGTCGAGGTGGAAGACGCGCTCCAGGCCGATTACCGGGGCGAAGGCGCTGGTCAGCAGCCCGCGTGTCAGGGTGCCGTAGGGGTCGTCGAAGCATTGCCGGGCGCTGGCCAGCCAGCCCAGGACGGGGCCGAGCATCAGGAAGGCGCCCGCGTACGGCGTGTGCGCGACGAAAAGGGGGGCGCCGGCGCGGCGGCCGGCGTCACGGCGGGAAGCCGGTCGGCGGGGTCGGGCGGCGCCGCGACCGGGCCTGGGCGGGTGGGCACGGCTGGGGTGATCGCGGGGGCCGGGGCAACCGAGGCCCCAGTCGCAGGGGCAGCGCCAACCTGGTCGATGCCGAACTTCTTGAGGAACTTGTACAGGGCAATGCGTGAGACACGGACGCCGAAAGTCTGGTCGATGAAGTCGATCAGGTCGGGGCGCGTGGCCTTGGGGTGGGCCAGGAGGAACTCGATGATGGGTCCGGCGTAGCGTGGCAGGAGCTTGCCGTAGGGCCGTCCGTCCAGGCGATGGTGGGCCTGCTGGACGGCTTGCTTGGAGGACATCTCCTGCTGCCCTGAGGCGGTGGGCCGGCTGACGCCGGCGAGGCGGGCGAGTTGGGCAACCTTCAGGCCGGTGCCGCAGTGAAGCAGGAAGTGGCTGAGCAGGCGCGTGGAGTACGAGTCGGTGCCCCGGCCCTGTCGGAAGTGGAAGGCGGCGCGCAAGGCGCCGCGCTGGTCGGGCGTGAGGCGGAGTTCGGGGATGCGTGCCTGGCCTAGCCATGCGGAAAAGGTATCCGTTGTAGCGGCCATGGGAGTCCTCCCGGGCGATTACCGAGAGGTAGTATACTCCGTCACGGCGAAAGGTTAACCGTCAGGACCCGAAAACCCGTTTGGTGGTAGGCCCCGCGAGCCGAGTGCAGCTTTCTTGGGCGGGCCCCGCCCGGCGTCGCCAGGCCGCTGCGCGGCCTGGCGACTGACACCTTTTTCCGCCCGCGCGGCTTCCCAGGGTCAAGCCACGTTGAGGCCTCGTGACTGCACGCCCCCGGAACTGCCGTCGGAGACGGTCAGCGTGTAACCATTTCCGACGGGGACCCCCTGAAAGGTAACGAACCAGGAGGAGCCGTTTGCAAAGACGCCGCTATCGGCCACGGCATTCATCGTCCCGCCAGTGACCGTTCCAGAAGTCCCACCCCAGGCGATGAAGTTCTGGGGGATCGGGTTGTCGCTGGCATGGGGGTAGGTAATCTCCGTATCGAACCCGCCGCCCGTCACGTCCAGGTCCGAGATGCAGTCGATAACGCAGTCGTCCGCCGTATCCTGGAGCTCCAACCTGCAATGCTGCTCCACCCTCACGCCGCTGAAGGCCACGGCCCAGAAGGGGCTGTCCGGCCGTACCAGGGGGTGGCCCTTCTTACTGGTCCCGTCGGCGTGGAACAGGACGCAGCGAACTTTCGGGTGCCGCTTCCGATCGACGCAGCCGAAGGCGGCGAAGCTGTTGTTATTCCCCGCCCTGGCTTTCCCCGAACTTGGGTAGTCAATCTTGCCATCTGTCGGCACGGCTGAGGTCCTCCGAAACGCGTTCGTCCTCCTCGGCGAGCGGCTCCACCACCACCCGCCGGAAAGAGGCTGATCCCTTGACGACGTAGAGTCCGAATCCCCCGCCCTGGGAGAAGCCGGGCGGCGGAGCCTCTTCCCCGGAAGGGGCCTCCGCCTTCGGCCCGCGGAGGCCTTCCCGCACCGTCTTCGCCCACTCCTCGCCGGGGACCTCCCCGACGACGACGCCGTCGGCCCACTCCCCCCGGATGCCGCGCGGCGTAATCTCCACGGTAAGCGTCCGCCAATCGCCGCCCAGGTGGCCGGCGGGCTTGAAGAGGCGCGAACTTCGACCCCCGAGCTTCCAGTCGCGCGGGACCGGGTACAGTCCCGGAGGGCAGAGGTGCGGGATGAGGTAGACCGGGTTCTCCGTGGGCACGACCAGGAGAGGACGAAGGTGGGGAGGCGCCTTGTCCGCCTGGTCGGCCGCGCTGTCGATGTCGTTGAAGGTGAGTTGCCCGAAGCTGAACACGGGCCCGTCAGGCGTCGCCTGCTCCCGGAGCAGGAAGAACAGCCCCACCTCTCCCGGGGCGTTGCTCTGCTTGTGCCGCACCTGGGCGCGGATTCGGTATCGAGTGCGGGACGGGTTGCGCACCAGTTCCACCAGACAGAGGTCCCAGGAGTGGACTGAAAAGGTGCCGTCGGGCCCCATGGACAGGCGCGAGGCGCCGGCGCCGTTCCGCAGCCGGAACCACTCCGGCTCCCCCGTGTCGCCGATGAGTGTTCGTTTCTCGCCCCGGGAGAGCGCCGCTTCGATGCGCTCCGCGACGCGGTCCGGGTGGCGGGCGTAGCGGAACAGCGGCACCGCGGCCAGGAGGAGAGCGACCAGGAGAATCGCGGCGCAGGGAAGCGGGTGCCGTTTCAGGCTGCGCCAGGCGCGGCCCGGCCAGCGGCAGGGCCGGGTCAAGGTCGGCTCCCCCCGCAGGCAGCGGCCCAGTTCGTCGGCCAGCAGCGCGGCCGAGGCGAAGCGGCGAGCCGGATCCTTCTCCAGGCAGCGCAGGCAGACGGCTTCCAGGTCGCGGGGCAGGTCGGGCCGCAGCCGCTGCGGCGGCACGGGCGGGGCGTGCTGGATGCGCTCCAGGATGTCGGGGTCGCGCTCGCGCGTGAACGGCGGCCGGCCCGTCAGGCATTCGTAGAGGATCGCGCCCAGGGCGTAGACGTCGGTGGCCGGGGTGACGTCGCGGGAGCGGCCTGCCGCCTGCTCGGGCGCCATGTAGGCCGGGGTGCCGAGGATGGCGACGCTGCGCGTGTCGCCCGTATCGTCGTCCAGCGTCTTGGCCAGGCCGAAGTCACAGACGCGCGGCCGCCCCAGGTCGGGCGGCCAAGCCCCCGGCTCGAGGGGCGTCTCATCGCCCCCCGCCCCGTGCAGCAGCACGTTGGCCGGCTTGAGGTCGCGGTGCAGGATGCCCCGGCCGTGAATGTAGGCGACGGCGCCGGCCACGGCGGCGACCACCCGAGCCGCCAGGGCCCACGGCATCGGCGTGCCCCGGCCGCGCAACCAGTCGGCGAGGCTGCCGCCGGGGCAGTAGGCGCTGGCGATGTAGCAGATCAGGCCGTCCGCGCCGGCCTCGTAGACCGGGACCAGGTGCGGGTGGTCCAGCCCGGCGGCGGTGTGGGCTTCGCGCAGGAAGCGCCGCGACAACTCGGGCGTGACGAGGCCCTCGTAACGAGGCACCTTGAGCGCGACGTCGCGGGCGGTGGCCGGGTCGTGGGCCAGGTAGACGACCCCGAAGCCGCCGCGCCCCAGCTCGCGCCGAATGCGGAAGCGACCGACCCGCTCCGGGCCCGCGGGAGCCGCGGCCGGTCGCGAGGCGAGACGGTCCCGCTCCAGCCGCCGCAGAAGGGCGGCGGCCTCCTCGAGGCGCCGGCGCATTTGAGGTGCGACCGAGGAGAGGGACAGGTCGGCCGGCCGGCCCTGGGCCAGGGCCTCGTCGCAGGCCTCCAGTGCCGTGGTGAAGTTGTCGTCATCGAGCGACGGGTCATCGGGATTCATCCTGCGACTCCGTGAGCAGCTGCCGCAGCTGTTCGATGGCCCGCGCCCAGAGCTTGCGGGCCGCCTCCGCGGAACGTCCCAGGCGCCGGCCGATCTCCGCGAACGAACAACGCTCGTAGTTGCGCCATTCGATCGCCTGCCGGGCCGCCTCCGGCAGCCGGCCCAGGGCACGGCGCAGGAGGTCGGCCTCCTCCTCCGCCCGGGCCCGGGCGCTGGGCGGGTCTGCCGCCGCCTGTGGCGAGGGATGCGGCTGCTCCGGCGCCGTGTCGTCCAACGACACCTCACGGCCCACGTCGCGCTTGTCGGTGTTGTGGTAATGCCGGCGGACGTTGGCCACGTTGTTCAGCAGGATGCGCCGCAGCCAGGCGCGCAACTCCTCCCCGCTGGTCCCCGCGAACTGGCCGAAGCCGCGCTGGGCCTCGAGGAACGTCTGCTGGACCAAATCGGACGCGCCGATCTTGGCGTGAAGGCCACTCGGCAGCTCCTGGTTCGCCACCAGCAGGAGGTACTGCCGGAAGGCCTCCATCATCTGCCCCAACGCCTCGGTCGATCCGCCCCGCGCGTCCCGCATCCAACTCTCGACAGCCGGGGCGTGCGGGGCGGGGTCCGGGGGAGGCGGATCCATGTCTCTATCCTCCCAGGCACGATTCTGTCGCAAATCGGACAAAGGACACTGCGTTTTAGCATAGTTTGACCGGCGGGTGGATGCAACGACATTCTCTTGCGGTGTCGGCCCCTCGGCCTCACTGACAAACTTCCCGTTATTCGGGGGTAGGGAGAACGCGACGACACCCCACGACCCACGCCGGTTTGACAGAGGGACGAGCCGGCCGTAAGTTGAGGAACGCTGACGAAACAATGTCCGTGCCAAATGTCGTCGTGGTGCGCTGGAGACATCCGGCGCGACCCAGCTATGAATGCCGATGATCCAGTGCGCGAACCGCCTTCGCCGGACGAGGAGACGATCCGCTTCCTGATGGCCCACGAGCGGGCGCTGGAGGAAAGTCGGCCGCCCCCCGACCCGCCAGACTCGCTGCTGGGCCGTCTCGACGCGGCCGACCGTGCGCGCCTCCTCCGTCTCCTCGCCCGGCAGTGCCGGTTCGTACCACCGACGGCGCCGGCCAACGATCCCCTCGCCGGGACGCTGCCGCACCCCGATCCGCCTCCCGGGCCCAGGCCGCTGCCCGCCGTCCCCGGGTACGAGGTGCTGAGCGAGGTCGGCCGCGGCGGCATGGGGGTAGTCTACGAGGCGCGCGAGAAGAGCCTCAACCGCGTCGTCGCCCTGAAGATGATCCTGGCGGGCGGCCACGCCGACCCGGAGCACCTGGCCCGCTTGCGTGCCGAGGCCGAGGCCGTCGCCCGCCTGCGCCACCCCAACATCGTGCAGATCCACCAGGTCGGCGAGCTCGCGGGCTTGCCGTTCCTGGCCCTCGAATTCATCGACGGGGGCAGCCTCGACAAGACCCTGTCCGGCGCCCCGCAGCCGCCGCGCTGGGCGGCGGGCGTCGTCCAGGTGCTGGCGCGGGCCGTGCAGCACGCCCACGAGCGGGGCATCATCCACCGCGACCTGAAGCCGGCCAACGTCCTCGTCGGCAAAGACGGCGTGCTAAAAGTCACCGACTTCGGCCTGGCGAAGAAGGTGGACCAGGCGGGGCAGACCGTCAGCGGCACCCTCATCGGCAGCCCCGAGTACATGTCGCCCGAGCAGGCCGCCGGGCGCGTGCGCGAAATCGGCCCGCGCGCCGACGTCTACGCCCTCGGCGTGATCCTCTACGAACTGCTGACCGGCCGGCCGCCGTTCAAGGGCGCCACCCTCGTCGAGACGCTCGACCAGGTCCGCGGCCAGGAGCCGGTGCCGCCGCAGCGCCTCGTCCCCCGCCTGCCGCGCGACCTCGACACGATTTGCCTGAAGTGCCTCGGCAAACTCCCCCGCGACCGCTACGCCACGGCGGGGCAGCTCGCCGGCGACTTGCAACTGTTCCTCGAGGACAAGCCGATCACCGCCCGCCCGGTCGGCCCCCTGGCACGAGCCGGGCGCTGGGCGCGGCGCAACCCGGTGGTGGCCGGGCTCGGCGCGGGCGTG
>Ga0310038_10001906_pt1 | contig 15445 bp, 11 predicted proteins | sample Sb_taG_6_FD_200461 | JGI IMG/M metagenome (GOLD analysis project Ga0310038, IMG submission 200461) | Peat soil microbial communities from Weissenstadt, Germany - Sb_50d_4_PS metaG (v2) (version 2) | ecosystem: Environmental > Terrestrial > Soil > Wetlands > Peat | place: Germany: Weissenstadt... | reverse complement strand
CGGCGGGGCGGGTGCTGCGGCTGGCGCCGCGGCCGGTGTTCCTGGCTGGGCGGGAGGGGCTGCTGGGCGAGCTGGAGGCCCGGCTGGGCGGGGAGGACGGTGCCGGGCCGCGGGTGGTGGCGTTGTACGGGCTGGGCGGGGCGGGCAAGACCAGCGTGGCGATGGAGTATGCGCACCGGCAGCTGGCCGGGGCCGGGGTGGCCTGGCAGTTCGGTGCGGAGGATCCGGCGGTGCTGGCGGCTGGGTTCGGTGAGCTGGCCGCCCTGCTCGGCGCGGCTGATGGCGGGGATCCGGTGGCCGGGGTGCACGCGGTGCTGGCCGGCGGCGGGTCGCGGTGGCTGCTGGTCTTCGATAACGCGCCGGATCGGGCCTCGGTGGCGGCGTTCGTGCCGCCGGCCGGGCCCGGCCGGGTGCTGATCACCAGCCGGAACCAGATCTGGCCGCCCGGTCAGGCGGTGGAGGTGCCGATGCTGGACCGGGCGGTGGCGGCGGAGTTCCTGGCCGCCCGGACCGGGGACGCGGACCGGCGGGCGGCGCTGGAGCTGGCTGGCGAGCTGGGCGGGCTGCCGCTGGCGCTGGAGCAGGCGGGCGCGTACATGCAGGCCTCGGGCCGGGGCATCGCGGAGTATCTGGGGCTGTTCCGGGCGCGGCGGGCCGAGCTGCTCGGTAAGGGGATCCGGCCGGGTATGACAAGCGGGTCGCCACCACCTGGGCGGTGGCGTTCACCGCGCTCGGCCAGGCGGGCCCGGCAGCGGGGTTGTTGCGGCTGGTGGCGTGCTGCGCGGCCGAGGACATCCCGCTGCCCCTGCTGCTGCGCCCCCGCCTGGCCGCGGAAGACCTCGATGCCATGGTCGCACCAATGCTGGTGCCGCTGCTGGGCGATGAGCTGGCACGAGATGAGGCGGTGGCGGGGCTGCGGCGGTTCTCGCTGATCAGCGGGCCACGGGGCGGCCTGGTGTCGGTGCACCGGCTGGTCCAGGCGATCACGCTAGATCAGCTCCCCACGGAGGAGGCGCCGGCCTGGCGGCGGGCCGCCGCCGCGGTGATCCAGGCCGCGCTCCCGCGTGATCCGGAGGACCCGGGGTGCTGGCCGGTGTTCGCGGCGCTGCTGCCGCACGCCCAGGCCGCGCTGGACCCGGCCAGCTACGGCACGTACCAGGTGGCCCGGTACCTGTGCGTGAGCGGCAGCTATGCCGTGGCGATGGCCGTGCAGCGGCAGGTCCTGCATGCCTGGGAGGAAACCCGGGGCGCCGAGCATCCCGACACGCTCACCGCCCGCGATTACCTGGCCTACTGGACCGGGGAGACCGGGGATGCGGCCGGGGCCCGGGACCAGTACGCCGCGCTGGTGCCGGTCCGCGAGCGGGTCTCCGGCGCCGAGCACCCCGCCACGCTCACCGCCCGCGCCAACCTGGCCCGCTGGACCGGGGAGGCGGGGGATGCGGCCGGGGCCCGGGACCAGTTCGCCGCGCTGGTGCCGGTCCGCGAACGGGTCTCCGGCGCCGAGCACCCCGATACGCTCACCGTCCGCGCCAACTTGACCCACTGGGCCAGGCTGGCACACAACCCTGAGTAATCCGCGGCCAGGAATCCTGGCCCGTATCCGGACCGGTTAAGGGCGTGACATCAGAGCGGATACACAGCCCCACCAAGCCAGCCATGGCTGGCCGCTCCCGTCAGGGCACTGGGAGCGGCCGAGATGTCAGAGCGGATACGTGGCTTCGATTATGAGTCTGCGTCCCAGATTCACAGAATCGATGTGCGACTTCGTCAAGCCGTCCCTTCCCAGCAGGATGCCGGATCCACCTGGTTCCGGGCGAACCCTCGCAGGCGCGTCAGCGCAGGCTGGAAGGGCCGGACCGAGAACGCGGCGCTCGCTGCCTGCACGGGCGGGCGCGGTTGTCCTGGTGAGGCCTTCCCGTCTGACGCCATGAGCTGAACTGAGTTGCGCGGGGCCGCTTGGCGGGCATCGTGACGGGCGTGGATCTGGGTTTCAGCGGTGAGGTAGTGGAGTTTTACCACAAATACCGGCACGGTTATCCCGATGCCGTGATTGACGTGCTGGCGGATGTGTTCGGGCTCAGTAGCCGCGACCTTGTGGTGGATCTGGGTTGCGGGACGGGGCAGCTTGCCCTGGCCGTGGCCGGCCGGGTGCGGGCTGTGCTGGGCGTGGATCCTGAGCCTGACATGCTGCGCCGTGCCCGGCAGGCTGCCGGGGAGGCTGGCATCGGCAATGTGGGCTGGTTGCTCGCCGCTGACACCGACATGCCGGGGTTGCGTCGGCTGCTGGGTGACGGTTCGGTCGCCGTGGTGACGGTCGCCCAGGCTCTGCACTGGATGCGGCGCGAGGAGCTCTTCGGTGCGGCTGTCCCGCTGGTGCGGTCGGGCGGGGGCATCGCGGTGGTGACCAACGGGACGCCGTTGTGGCTTCAGGACACGGACTGGTCGCGTGCGCTGCGCGGGTTCCTGGAGCGGTGGCTGGGCGTCAAGGCGACGTACGCGTGCGGGACGGATGAGGACAGCCAGCGGGAGTATCAGCGGGCGCTGGCGGCCGCTGGGTTCGAGGTGGTGAGCGCGGCGGTGGAGTATGTGGCCCAGCTGGATATGGACCAGGTGGTCGGGGGCGTGCTGTCGGCGATGGGGGTCGGCCAGCTGCCTGCTGCTGATCAGCGGCCGGTGTTTGCCGAGCAGCTCGGCCAGGCGCTGGGCGGACGTGATCATTTCAGTGAGCAGGTCCGGGTCGCGGTGGTAGCTGGTCGTGTCCCGTAACGGCGCCTCCGGACGGCGGGCACCGTGTACACCGCGCGGGTTCGCGCCGCGTGGTCCGTGGTCCCGGCGCTCGCTGCGGCCAGCGTAAGCTGACCGTCATGGTTGCGGCCGCCGCCACAGACCCGGCCTTCAACCTAAGCAAATAATTATCTTAGGGATTCCTTTCGACGGACCCGCCCCACCGGTACCGGTGATACCTGTACTCACAGGGACCTCAACCCCGGTATCTGTAGCGGGAGGGCGGCTGACCATGGCGCCGGATGCTGGGCCGCTGGCCGTGCCGGGATGTGCCGGACGCTGGAGTGCTCCCGTGACCGGCCGGGCCGCGGGCCGTCACCGCGTTCCGCCGCGCGGGAGCCAGGTCCGGCCACCCAGCCTGCTGCTCATGGACTACCCGGGCGGTGGCGGGCCGCTCGCCGGATCCCAGGTCCGCACCTTCGCGCCGGTCACCGGCCGTCGGCCCGGCCTCCGGCCGCCCAGCCTTCGGCCCGGCCTCAGGTCGGTCGGCCGCGACGGGGCCCTGGCCGTGGCGCTGTCCTGCCTGGCAGCCGCCGTTCTGGTCGGCATCGCGCTGCACTCATCCGGCGCCGCCGCCGGCGGCCACGCCGCACCCGGCGCCCCCGGCGGCAACGCCGCCCCCGGCGTGCCGCAGCCCGGATCGCTGCTGCCGCAGCCCGGCGCGACCTCTCCCGGCCCGGTCACCTCCCCGGACCGGGCCCACCGGAGCGCCGGGCCGGGCCGCCGCACCGCGACGATGCGGGCCCGGCCGCAGCCAGTCACCCAGGCGCGCCCCTCGGCGGCCGCCCGCCAGATGGCCGCCCGCCAGCCGTCTGTGGTGGTCAGGTACCTCGTCGCCAGCAAGGGGCCGGCCGGTTTCCAGGGCGAGATCCAGATCACGAACAACACCGCGCAGCCGATCTGGAACTGGCAGATCGTCGTGACGCTGTATGACGACGCGGTGACCTCGTTCACGAACGCGGACGGTTTCTTCAGCAACGGCATCCTGGTGCTGAGCCCGGCCAGCCCGGCTCAGGCCGCGCCCCCCGACGGCGGCGTGCTGGATGTCTTCTTCACCGCCGCCGGATTCCAGACGAACCCTGCGGCCTGCGCCTTCGACGGGACCGATTGCGGATACTGAGTGTCTTAGGCAAAAGTCGCGTCAGGCAGAGAACCCGCTGAGGTTGCTGTCCGGATAACGCTCCGGGGCCGACGCGCTGCCCGCCCGGTACGCCGGGCATAATTCCGGTCAGGCCGAGCCGAGACCGGATGCAGCTGGAGATGGGATGAGCGACGAGGTACTGGTGGAGCGCCACGGCGCGGTGCAGGTCATCACGATCAACCGTCCGGAGGCCCGCAACGCCCTGAACGGGGCGGTGGCGGTGGGCATCCGCGACGCGGTCGACGAACTGGACGCGGCCGCCGAACTGCGGGCCGGAGTGCTCACCGGAGCGGCCGGCACGTTCTCTGCTGGGATGGATCTCAAGGCGTTCCTGGCCGGGGAAGTGCCGTCCTTCCCCGGCCGCGGCCTGTGCGGCATCACCCAGACTCCGCCGCGCAAGCCCCTGGTGGGCGCGGCCGAAGGCTGGGCGCTGGCCGGGGGATTCGAGCTCCTGCTGGCCTGCGACCTGGTGGTGGCGGGCGCGTCGGCGCGTTTCGGCGTCCCCGAGGTCAAGCGCGGGCTGGTGGCCGGGGCGGGCGGGGCGCTGCTGCTGGCCCAGCGGGTGCCGCGCGCCCTGGCCCTGCAGATGCTGCTGACCGGCGATCCGGTCGACGCCGCCCGGGGTGCCGAGATCGGGCTGGTCAACCTCGTCGTACCCGACGGCCAGGCGCGAGACAAAGCGATCGAACTGGCCGAACGCATCGCAGCCAACGCCCCCCTCGCGCTGATCGCCACCAAGCAGATCGCCTACGGCGGCGGCGACTGGCCCGCCGGGCAGCGCTGGGACCAGATGCTCGCGCTCATGGCGCCAGTGTTCGCCTCCGAGGACGCCAAGGAGGGCGCCCGGGCGTTCGCCGAGAAACGCCCGCCGGTGTGGCAGGGCAGGTAAGTCCGCCGAGTCGTCGAAGTACCCCGGCATCCACCGCAGCACCTCGGCCCGGAACTCCCCTTCGCATTCCAGCTGGCACAGCACGCCGATGCCGGCCGTGGACATGCGGTGGATGAGCACGTACGACGGGGGCAGGTTGAACTTGCGCGTGATGTTGCTGGTGTTTATCCCGGTGACGCGGGCCGCCTCGCCGCGCAGCCACTCGCGGCTGAACTTGAACGAGTCCACCTTGGACGGCTCGGCCAGCGGCGCCAGGAAGGCGCGCAGGGCCTCCAGGTCCACCTCGATGCCCGGCCGCAGGAACCCGGCGGCGCGCAGTTCCCGCTCGACCACGGAGATATCCGGCTCGTCCTGGTGCATGATCCGCAGCAGGCGGCCCAGGAACGGCGGCAGCCCGTCCGGCAGCCGGTCCACCGCGCCGAAGTCGAGCACGCCCAGCCGCCCGTCGTCGAGCAGCCGGAAGTTGCCCGGGTGCGGGTCCGCGTGCAGCAGCCCGGCCCGCGACGGGCCGGAGAACAGGAACCGGGTGAGCAGGACGCCGGCCCGGTCCCGTTCTTCCTGGCTGCCGTCGCTGATGATCCGGGACAGCGGGGTGCCGTCCATCCACTCGGTGACCAGCACCTGGCCGGTGGCCATCACGACCTCCGGCACGTAGATGTGGGGGTCGCCGGCGTACGCGGACGCGAACGCCTGCTGCGACGAGGCCTCCAGGGAGTAGTCGAGCTCCTCCGCGACCCGGTCCCGCAGCTCGTCGAGCAGCGGCTTGACCTCCAGCCCCGGCATCAGCAGGCCGAACAGCCGCCCGGCCCGGCTGAGCTGGGTGAAGTCGCTGATCAGCGCACGTCCCGCCCCGGGGTACTGGATCTTCACCGCGACCCGCCGGCCGTCGTTCCAGACCGCCTGGTGGACCTGCCCGATGGACGCCGCGGCCGCCGGGACATCCTCGAACGAAACAAACCGAGACCGCCAGTCCTCGCCCAGCTCCCGGGCCAGGACCTGGTGCACGGTCCGGGCGGGCAGCGGCGGCGCGGACTCCTGCAGCCTGGTCAGCGTGGCCCGGTACGGCCCGGCGAGCTCCGGCGGCAGCGCCGCCTCGAAGATCGACAGCGCCTGGCCCAGCTTCATGGCGCCGCCCTTGAGCTCGCCCAGGACCCGGAAGATCTGGTCGGCGGTGCGCCGCTGGATCTCCTCGGCGACGATCTCGGCGGATCGCCCGCCTATCCGCTTGCCGACCCCCAGTGCCGTCCGGCCCGCCAGGCCGATCGGCAGCCCGGCCAGCTTGGCGGCCCGGGTCACCGAGTTGCGCGGCACATCGTTCACGTAGACATTGTCCCGCACGCCGCGCAGCGCGTAGAACCTCCGCGCGCCGGGGACCGCCTCGATCTCCGCCATCCCGTCCTCCCTCACACCTGTGCTCTGCCTCCCACACTAGGGAGCACCCGTTACTGCATCGTTACGGCGCAGGCGGTTCAGCGAAGACCGTTGCGCCCGGCGGGTTCCGCGGGCCTTACCGGGCCCGCCGCACCGCACGCGCAGGCCGGGTGCGGCGGCCAGGTCCGGCGCCGCCACTGCCAGTCCGGGAGAACCACCTCCAGCGTCCCGTTCACGGTGACCGGCCCGTCCGGCGGCGAGCCGGACCCGGGGCCGCGGTCGATGAGCGCGAGCGCCTGCGCGCAGGCGAGCGTGGCCGCCATGGCGGCCAGCACGGTGTCGCAGGCCTGCGGCTGGACCCGGGCGAAGGTGGCCTGGGCCGCGATCTTCGGCCACTGCGGGTCGGCGTCGGCCTTGCGCAGGTCGACGCAGCGCAGGCAGGCCGAACGGCCCGGGCGGACCAGCGGGCCGATGACGCCGATCGCCTCGCCGGCCCAGACGGCCAGGTGGGGCACGCGGTTCCGCACGAGGCCTCCGGCCAGGTCGGGCAGCGCCGGCCGGGTGAGGATGACCAGGTCGGGGACTGCGCCGTCGTCGCGGGTCCGGACGTCGGGCGCGGCCCGCTCGACGGCCCGGGCCGCGCCGTCCTGTCTCGGCTCGCCCAGATCCGCCTCGATCAGCCCGGCGGGCGCGAGGTCGGCGGGCTCGGCCGGCTCCGGGTCGGCGCACGCGACGTGCCCCACGCCGGAGGCGGCCAGGAAGCTGGCCACGCACGCGCCGGGCCGGCCCGCCCCGTGTACCCGGACGAAGGCCGCCCGCCGCCGGGCCAGGATCCGCGCCCCGCCGTCGCCCTCGGCGTAGGCCAGCGCCGCCGTGGCCAGTTCCGGCGCGAGGCGGGCCCGCACCCGGTCCGGCAGGCAGGCGTGCAGGCCGGACGGGAAGTCGTCCAGCACGCCCGAGGAGGCCAGCAGGGCCAGCACCCGGCTCACCGCCTCCGCCGGGATGCCGTACGCCTGTGCCGTGGCGATCAGGTGATCACGGTCCCGGCTCCCGTCCAGCAGGCTGATGACGGCGGCCGCCGGCCCCAGCCCGCCCAGCGCCACCGCCCGCCGCGGGTCCACCCCGAACTGCAGCGTGTCCCGGTCCCGCCACACCGGCAGCAGTCCCGCCTTCAGCGCCGGCCGCACGCCCGGCCCTCCGCCCGCTCACTCATGGCCACATGCTGGCACCTGCTAGTGACATTCCGCGCTCCGCGTCAGGCCTCCTCCGGAGCCTGAGCCCGTACCCACGGGCGCGGTCGCCGCCAGCCCGGCCCGGTGGCCACGACCAGCGTCGTGACCAGCGCGGCCAGCGGCAGGGCGGGCACCCCGTCGGCCGCGACCGCGACGAACATCCCGGACAGGAGGGCCCCCGCCGCCAGCCCGATCAGGACGCCGATCCGCCGTATTCCGTACGGCGTGTCCTGGCCGGGGCGGACCAGCGAGGACACCAGCCCGGTCAGCGTCCCGGTGAGGTAGGTGGTCGACACCTGGGCCAGGCCCATGTCGTTGACCGCGGAGGACTGCACGCCCATCGCGGCGGCCAGCGTCGCCAGCAGGCAGAACTGCGCCCACCCGGCCGGGCTGGCGCCGCTGACCTCCCAGCCCGCCGCGAACCCGGCCAGCAGCGTCAGCTCCGTCAGCAGGACCCAGAGGACGTGGGGCGGCAGCACGCCTTCGGTGTCAGACGAGTCCGCGCGCGCGCCGTGAGCGACCCAGGTGCCCACGGCCACGCCGGCGACGTAGCCCCCGACCGCGACCGCAGTGTGGCTGGCCAGGGTCAGCGACCCGCGGGCCACGGCCAGGCCCCACAGCACGATGTTCCCGGTCATGACGCTGGTGAAGACGCCGCCCAGCCGGGTGAAGCTGGCCACGTCCGCGGCGCCGGACCCGAAGGTGAGCGCGATCGCGATCAGGGTCAGGGTCTGCTCTTTCGGCCTGGTGTTCATCGCCCGATAGGCTATTCCCCTTCGACCCGGACCGAGCGCGCCCAGGCCGGCGCGCCCGGGGCGCCCGGCCCGAGCAGCCCGGCCACCACCCGCATCCCCTTCGGCGCCCGCGCCGGCCACGGCGTGTACCCGTCGGTCAGCACGACCGTGACGGCGGGCCTGGGCCGCAGCGCGGCCGCCGCCGCGATGCCCGTGCCCATGTTGGTCCCGCCGCCGCCGACCAGCTGCACCTGGCGGGCGGAGTTGACCCGCTGGGCGGGCCCGGCCGCGGTGTCGCAGGCCAGCACGCGGACCTGGCGGGCCAGGCCGAGCGCCCGCAGCAGCCCCTCGACCTCGGCCAGCGCCGCCGCCAGCAGGTCCTCGGTCATGCTGCCCGAGGTGTCGCAGACCACGGCCACCTCGGGTACCGGCCGCCGCAGCGCCGGGAGCACCACGTCCCCGGCCACGGCGGCCCGCCGGGACGGCCGCCGGTAGGAGTAGTCGACGGCGCCCGAGACCTCGGCCACGGCCCGGCGCAGCTCGGCCGCGAGCACGGCGCGCCAGTTGACCTTGGGGCTCAGGATCTCCTGCGCCCAGCGCAGCAGCCCGGCCGGCGCCGTCCCGGCCTGCTTGCTGTGCGCGATGACGTCCGCCGCTACCTGCCGGCGGAGCAGTTCGGCCTGCCAGCCGGGCAGATTCGGCGGGCCGTCGTCTGGCCGGGGGACCCCGTCGGCGCCGCTCCCGCAGTCGAGCCAGTGGCCCGCCGCCTCTCCCATTTTCTGGGCCGAACGGTCCGTGGTGCGTGCCACCTGGAAATACTGCTCGGCCAGCAGGCCGTCCGGCGCGCCGAGGTCGCGGGGGAGGACCGGCCGGCCCGGCAGGTCGAGCCCGGCCGGGATCAGGTCGTCGTTGATCTCCGCGTCGGCGGCCCGCACCCAGTCCCGCGCCTGCCCCGGCCCCACGCCGGCCGAGGCGGCCCGCTCCCCGTGGGTGCGCAGCAGGTGGCAGACGTGATGCACGAGCACGCTGCCCAGCTGGGCCGCGGTCCAGCCCGCGACCAGGTCCGGATCCGCGCGCATCCGCCAGTTCTCGTCCACCGACACGGTCCCGCTGCCCGCCGCCGCGACCACCTGCGCGCCGAACAGCCCGGTGGCCAGGTACGGGAACCGGTCGGTCGCCCACAGCCGCGCCGCGGCTATTCCCTCGGGGGGACGACCCCCCCAGACCCCCCCGCTCATGGGGGGCTGCCCGCCCCCCATACCCCCTGGCCCCCCTTGGGGGGGCTGCCCGCCCCCCATACCCCCTGGCCAGGCATCAGCCCCGCGGCCTTCAGCACCGGGGCGAACATGCGGACCTCCTCCGGCAGCGCCGCCCCGTCCGGACGGCACTTGGCCAGCACGCGCGCCGCGGCGGCCGCCATGTCCAGGGCCGCCTCCGCGGCCAGGCCGAGGACCTGCCAGCCCGCCGTCCAGCGCTCCGGGGTCGGGTTCGACGCGACCGCCGAGGCGATGGAGGCCAGCGCGGCATAGGCCCGGTCGCCCCGTTCCGGCAGCCGGAACGAGGCGGGGTCGGCCAGCACCTGCTCCGGATCGGGCAGGTCCATCTCCACCAGCCAGGCCAGGAGCTCCACTCCGGCCCCGTCGCCGACGGCGCCCCTGATCAGGGCCGAACGCGCCTCGTCGGACGTGCCCGACGCACCGGCGGCCGCCATCAGGCGGCCCGCCATCTCCCAGGTCCGCGGCGACGGCCAGCCGCGCCCGGCCGACGAGGCGTCGGTCGGCGGAGCGCACGCCAGCGCGGGCCGGACGTGCAGGAACGCGGCGACCAGGCCGCGGGCCAGGATCTCCTCGGCCTGCCAGCCGTCGGGGAGCAGCGGGATCACCGGCGCTGCCCAGCCGCCCGCCAGGCCGTCGGCCACCGAGCGGGGATGGGCCTGCCAGGACAGGTGGCACAGCCGGTTGGCCAGCGGCGCGGACAGGTCCCAGCCGTCCGCGGCCTGCTCGGGCGGGTTGGCCGCGGCCACCACCGCGACCTCGTCCGGCAGCGTGAGGTCGCCCACGGCCCGTTCCAGCACCACCCGGAGCAGCGCGGCCTGCACGGCGGGCGGGGCGGTGGACAGCTCGTCGAGGAACAGCAGGCCGCGTCCGGCCTCGGCCAGCCGCCGCGCCCACGCCGGGGGAGCGAACCGCACCACATCGCCGACCACGATGGGCAGCCCGGCGAAGTCGGAGGGTTCCCTGATCGAGGCGATGACCGTCTCGCAGGGCAGGTCCATGGCGCGGGCCATGGCCCGGATGGCGGACGTCTTGCCGGTGCCGGGTGCCCCCCACAGCAGCACCGGCACCCCGGCCGCGACCGCCACCCCGAGCGCCTCGGCCGCCGGATTCTCGCTCATACGGTCCAGTCTGGGACATCGCCGGAGCGGGCGTGCACGTCCAGCGGCTCGGGTTCGGCGCCGGGCGCGCGCAGCCCGAGCACCCGCGCGTCCGGCCAGCCCGGCTGCTCTACCGCGACGACCAGGTGCCGCCCGATCCGGGCGAGCCCGCAGGCCCAGACCGAGGCCAGCCACCCGGCCGGCAGGCTGACCCGCAGCCGCCGGTCCTGGCCCCGCCCGGCCAGCTCAGCCGATCCCCAGCCGGGTCCGTGGTGCAGGCTCACCTCCACCTGGTCGGGGTCGATCCCGAGCCAGGCCTCGGCCACCGGGGCCAGCCGCCCGGCGATCGCGGCGACCAGCGCGGGGTGCCCCCCCTCGCTAGCTTCGGGGCGAGCGGCGTGCGCGGCGGCCACCTGCCCGATCAGCCGGACCTGGAATCCGTACCCCAGCGCGAGGAGCGACAGCATGTCGGTCCGGCGGCGATGGGCCGCCAGCATCTCCTCCTGCATCTGCCGGTGTCGGGCACTCATCCGGGCCAGCGTCGGGCCCGGCGGGCTGGCCAGCCCCGGCACGCGAACGCGTTGCGGTCCCGGGGCGTCCTGTGCGGCGGCGGCCACGTCGTCCCAGCCGACCGCGATCTCGTCGGCCGGGCCGCGGGGCCCGATGGCCAGCACCGACAGGTCACCGGCGTGCCTGGCCCAGGCCTCGGCCAGCTCGACGCACCGGGCCTTCTCCCCGCCCAGGGCGGCGAGCACGAGCTCGCCTTCGGCGTCGGGGTGCGACGGCAGCCGCAGCGATCCGGCTTCCCATCCGACGGTGTGCCGTCCCGCACCGCACGGCACCTCGGTCTCGCAGCTGGGCAGGCACGTGAACCACGGCCCGTACTGCGCTGAATTGTCCCGGGGGGACGGCCCCCCGGAACCCCCCGCCAAGCTCACGGCGGGTACCCCCAGCGGAGCGGCACCGTGACGCGGGCCTCAGCCGACTGCCAGGCGGCCCGCACCTCGATCCAGTCCGAAGGCCGGGTCAGCGGCGGCGCCAGCCGCAGCGTGAGCGTGGCCTCGCCGGCGTGCTCGGACCAGCTCACCGGGCGGGTGACGTGCCAGCGCCCGGCGTCGTCGCGGACCCAGACCGACAGCGGGAACGCCTTGTCCATGCGCAGCGGACCCGGCTGGTGGGGCGGCAGCTGCCCGCAGGCCAGCGTGTTCATCCAGGTGTCCCCGTCGCAGTGGTGCAGGCCGAGCAGAACCAGCCGCAGGCCGTCCAGTTCCGGCAGCGCGGCGGCCACGGCGGCGAAGCCGTCCCCGGCCGGGGCGCTGTCGGGCTTCCTGCGATGGTAGTGCGAGAGCATGCTGAGCCACGGCTCGGGCAGGTCCGGCGCGGGCGCCGCGGTGATCCCGTGGCCGCGGGCGCCCAGGCTCGCGCATAGCGCGGCCAGCTGGCCCGGCACCGGGCTGAGCGGGGACAGGACCTCGGCCGCCTCGAGCGCCGCGATGGTGACGCCCAGCCCCGCGGCCAGGTTGGCGAGCGGCCCCGGCGTCACCTGCGGCGGGAACTCCGCCACCATGGCGAGCAGCCGGTCCGCGATCCGGTTCAGCAGGTGCTCGCCAGCGCTGAGGTCCCGGTCACTGACCACCGGCGCGGGCGGGTCGGCCCGGCCTACCAGGTCGACGCGGACGGCCTTCTCGCCCGGCGCGGTGACCTCCAGCCAGCGGATGTCGGGCGGCGGGTCGGGGCGGAGCGTGAGGTCGCAGGTCGGGTGCGACCGCCCCTTGGGGTCCAGCAGCAGGTCGTAGCGGTTCCCCCGGTCGTCGGTCACGGTGAACTCGTCGATCGGCGGCGGGCCGCGGCGCCGCGAGGTCAGCAGGTCGCGTGTCTGCCAGGCGGCGACCAGGCGGGCGCCGGCCGCGGTATGCGCGTACGACATGAGATCGAGCTCGCCGCTGACCGTCTGGTCATGGAACAAGATCATGAGGCCGGCCGGGACGTACCGGTCCGGTGCGTCCCGCGGCTCAGCGGCGCTCGCCGGCGGCGTCCGCTGGCCGGACCGGACCGGGAGCCTGGCTCTGGCGAACCGGCGCGAACCCGGCGCCCCGGCCGCCCGGCCCGGGCCCGCGGAACTGATCACGCCCGCCTCCGGCGGGCTTTGGGGCTCGGGGCGGCGCGCGGCCAGGGCCAGCTCCGCGTCGGCCAGGACCGCTTCGGCGGTCTCCGGGTCCAGCGCGCCCACCGCGGTGAGCGCCCAGGCCGCGTGCGCCAGCGCGACCGGCATCACGACGAACGGGGCGTCGGGCGACCGGACCGCGGGCGGCCGCCGCAGCGCCGGGTCGCGCAGCTCGGTCTCGGCCAGCAGCCGCAGGAAGATTTCCGCGCGCTCGCGGTTCATATCCTCAAGTGTCGGTTATTTCCCGACCGGCACTGCCACTAGCCGAAGTCGCCTGCCAGCTTGGCCAGATCCGGGTAGCCCAGGCCCGAGCCCGGGTTGAAGATGTGGCCGGATGTGCCGGTGTAGTAAAGGTTGTCGTTGCCCGTGCCCTGGGCGGACAGCGGGGTGAACGGCGAGTCAGCCGACATCGCGAAGGCGTAGATGGACGGATTCCACAGGCCCACGCGTTGGCCGGCGAACTGGTTGATGAGGGCCGCCGCGCCGTTCAGCTGCGACGCCCCGAAGCTCGTGCCGCCCCAGCCGCCCTGCAGCGCCGGCGAGGCCAGCGGGTCGTAGAGGAGGTAGCCGGTAAACGGGTCGGCGTCCGTGGCCAGGTCGGGCAGGCCGCGGCCGGTTCCCTCGCCGTGGCGCACCGCCGGCGTGGCGTCGAAGTTCCACCGCGTGGGCAGGTAGAGGCCGTCGACGGTGCTGTAGGCCGCCGGCGTCAGGTACTGGACGTCGCTGTAGCCGCCCGCGCCCTGGTCGTTCAGCCCGTCCTGGTACAGGGGCATCGGCTCGAAGCTGCTGAAGCCGCCTCCGCCGCCGGCCACCGCCGCGGCCGCGAACGCCGCCTCGCTCGGGAAACCGAACCTGGCGTAGTCGGGCCACAGCCAGTCCCAGCCCCAGGTGCGCTGAGCGGGAATCGTCGCCTTGACGCTGGCGCCGCCGACCGTCGCGGTGATCGTGCCGCCCAGCCTGGTCCCGCCCACGCTGGTGACGAACGGGCTGTCGTCCGGGTTGCCGACCGACACGTTGGTGGTCCCGATGCCGCCGGACGCGTCGTAGGCGCCGGAGTCGCCCGCCGCGACGAACGTGCTCTGGCCCTGCGCCGCCAGTTCGAGGAACGCCTCGTCGAAGGCCTGCACGTAGGCCGGGGCCTCCGCGCCGGCCATCGCGGCCCCCTGCAGCATGGTCTCCGGCTCGCCCCAGCTCGAGGACAGCGTGCCGGCCAGGTTCTGGCTGGCCGCGGCGAAGAAGGCGTCCGCGTAGCCGGCCTCGGTGTTCGGCGCGGTGTAGACCACGACGTGGGCGTCGGGGGCCAGCGCGCCCGCCTGCTCGACGTCCAGGTCGCTCTCGGCCGAGCCGGCCGCCTGGCTGGGGGCGCCCGGACCATCGTCCACGTTGTAGACCGTGATCCGGTCCGGATTGGGCTTCATGCTCAGCACGTTGTCCCAGAAGTAGTACGCGGTGCTCGGGTCGAAGCCCGCCAGCGTGACCAGGCCGAGCGTCTGGCCCTGGCCGGCGAGGCCGAGGCCGTACAGCGGGCTCAGGTTGTAGTTCCTGGCGAAATCGGCGGGCGTCAGGTTGCCGGTGTGGGTGGCGGCCGGCGTGACGGAGTTCGACGCGGTCACGCCCTTGGGCGTGTGGATCAGGTCATCGGAGAACGGCGCGTAGCTGGTCAGCCCGAGGATGGCCAGCACGCTGGTTCCGACGGCGGCGGGCAGGTACGGGCTCTGGACGGTGCCATGCACCTGCTGGGCCGGGATGGCAGCCAGGCCGCCCTGCGCGGCCATCGCCGGCACCTTGTACTGCTCCTGCTGGACCGACAGCGCGCTGTCGAATTCCGCCGCGGTGCCGCTCGCCGTCACGACGAGCCCGTCCGGGTAGATGCTGGTGGAGATGCCGTACCGGTTGAGGTAGCTCTCCAGGGCGGTGATCGCGGTGGCGGACTGACCGTAGCGGCTGGCGAACTGGGCCACGGTCAGTTCGGGGGACCGGCCCTCCTGGACGGCCGATTCCAGGCCGAGGAGGTTACGCCCGCGCAAGATGAACGAGACGATCTCCGGGGTGGGGGGCGGCGTGCTGGCCAGCACGGTCGCGTCCTTCAGCACGACCGGCCCGAGGCCCTGCGCCACAGCCACCTCACCCGCCGGCGCCAACGACGGCGGGGCCGCGAACGATGATGCCTCGAACGACGGACGTCCCAGGGCGGCCACCAGCACGCCCGCCGTCGCCAGCGCCACGGCAATGACCGCGGCGGTGATACGCCGTCGCGGTGAAGGCTCAGCTCGCTTCACTGAATGGTCCCCCCCGAGATTTACCGAATTCCCCCGACTCCCGTACACCTTTCCAGGCACGATGGTAGAAGCCCTGCGTATCGGCACGTTTGAACCACGCGGCGCGGCGAGTAAAGAAAAATTAACGACACCTTTATCTGCAGCCAGAAAATGCCGCTAAATCGGCATCACCGCAATTTGTGACGTCCATCAAGCATCCGCGATATCACCTCAGAGGGCAAGGCCTCCGTTACCCAGCTGGGACAGCACGTCGTCGTGCAGGTGGCCGTTGGTGCAGACCACACTGCCGCCGTCGGGCCTGGCCTCTCCCTCCAGCGAGGTGAACCGCCCGCCGGCCTCGGTGACGATGATCTGCAGCGCGGCCAGGTCCCACAGGTTTACCTCGGGTTCGGCGGAGATGTCGCAGGCACCCTCGGCGACCAGCATGTGCGACCAGAAGTCCCCGAACGCCCGGGTCCGCCACACCGCCCGGGT
>Ga0310038_10001881_pt1 | contig 15585 bp, 16 predicted proteins | sample Sb_taG_6_FD_200461 | JGI IMG/M metagenome (GOLD analysis project Ga0310038, IMG submission 200461) | Peat soil microbial communities from Weissenstadt, Germany - Sb_50d_4_PS metaG (v2) (version 2) | ecosystem: Environmental > Terrestrial > Soil > Wetlands > Peat | place: Germany: Weissenstadt... | reverse complement strand
GGTTAGCCGATGGTCCGGTGCGGCAGGACCCGGATGCCAGTCTGCCGATGCACCGCGAGGATCTCGGCATGTCATTGACGGCGCGATCGCGGCCGCATTGGGACCGCTGATCGGCGGCCTGTTCACCACCTACGCATCGTGGCGGTGGGTGTTCGCCGGAGAGGTGGTCATCGTGCTGGCGATCCTCGACCCAGCTTGCAAGCGGCGTGCCGTTCATGTCCGAGGCCGACGCCCAGGCCGCGCTGAAAAAAGCGAACGTCCCCACCGCAACCGCCGACGAGATCGTCAAGCAGAACAAGAAGAGCCAGATCGACGGACTGCGCGCCGCGGAAGCCATCCTCGCACTCCTCGCACTGATCGCGCTCCCGTTCACCCGGGGCATCCCGACCGTCCAGCCCGGCGCCCAAGCCAAGCCCAGACCATCCCCGGCATAACCGGCTGAGCCACCCCACCCTCCGTGGCTTCGTCGCTCAACTTCGCGCCACGGCACAGCGATAAGACCATGAGCAGCACGGCGAACCACGTGCCGATTGCCAATAACGCGATCACTTCCAAGCTCACGGACACCTCCGGGAGGCACCTGTGTCGGCGCTCCTTGTCGCGTAGCCACGAACATCGCGGGAAGTACCCACTTCCCCGATGAGTATTGAAACTGTGACTTCCTGTCAGTGCAGTGAAATACGCGTGCAGACCGCTTCCACGCCACAAGCGGACGAATGATCTACGCGTCCGCGACCATGAATGCGAGCGTGTCGCCCGCGACCAGCGGCAGTTCCGGGTCGCGCGTGATCTCGTCACCGTTGAGAGCTGCGACGACATGCTCGTCGAGGGTGACGCCGGCGGCCGCCGCGGCCTCCGCCAGCGACCATGCCCGGACCGATTGGCGGCGCGCCCCGGACCCGGCGGTGGCCAGCGATCCGAACCGCTCGACGACGGTCTCGGGCGCCGGCAACGCGTGAGCGCGCTCGTAGTCGGCAGGCTCGTTGAGGTTGCTGACCGAGGCGAGCTCGGGGTCGAGCCGGTTCAAAGTGCCGTCCTTCAGGAGGTCGGCTTCACCGAGGTGCAGCACCCACGACCGTTCGAACAGGAACGCCGGGCGCATCCGGTCGGCCGCGACCAGCTCCTGGACGGTGTTCGCCAGGGCGACTCGGTACGCGGCCGAGAGGGGCTGGCGGTAGCCGCCGACGTCGGGAAGCGCCACGTCGAACCCGTCGTCGACGGCACTGACGACGCGCTGGACGAAAGCCGGGTGCAGCAGCGGCACATCGGTCGAGGACACGTAGGCGACCTCGGCGCGATCGCCGATCGCCGCCAGCCCCGCCGCCAGGCCCTGGAGAGGCCCGCGGCCCTCCCGCTCGTCGGCGACGATCTCGACCGCGCCGTCGAGCGCCGGCAACGCCTGGCCCGGCGCCGATACCACGACCACCGGGCCGTCGACCGACCGTGCGACGATCCCAGTCACCCGCCGCAGCAACGTCGAGCCGTGCCAGTAAAGCGCCGCCTTGGGCGAGCCCATGCGCGAGGACCTGCCGCCCGCCAACACGATCCCAGCGGCGCCGTCGACCATGGGCGCGATGGTAGAGCCCGTACTATTTCTGTCATGGCGCGAACGGGTCGGGTGACGACGGACGAGGTCATCGAGATGACGGTAGGCGAGGTGATGATGCCCGAGCCCAAGACGCACCCTGCCGATGCGCTTGTCGGCGACGTCCGGCGCGCGTTCGAGAAGCCGAGCGTGCGGACCGTGCTACTCGCCGACGGCGGCGTCTTCCGCGGTGCGATCGAGCGAGATGATCTCCCCGAAGACGCGCGGGAGGATGAGCCGGCCGCGCAGTACGCGGACACGCAGCCCGTCACGGCCACGCCGGCGATGCCGATCAGCGAGGCGATCAAGCTGCTCGACGACCAGCCCGAGCCGCGGCTGATAGTCCTCGACGAAGACGGCGCCACGCTGCGCGGGCTGCTGTGCTTCAACCGCAGCTCGAGTGAGTTCTGTGTTCGGTAGCTTCGCTGCCGTTTGCACCACTTGAGACAATAGGTTCAAACCTGTCTGCGGAGGAGGGCGAGAGGTGGCCCCCGAAGAAGTGGCGGCCCGATGGCGACGGTCTCATGGCTCGAATGACGCTCGCGCGGAGCAGCCGCAGCGGCGCCCTTCGCTCGTGGACAGCGCCGAGGAGGCGCTCCACATCTGGCTGGCCGGTGGCCGCTACCGCCAGGGCGACCGCCTTCCGCCCGAGCACGAGGTCGCGACGATGCTCGGCGTTTCGCGCGGCACGCTGCGAAGCGCGCTCCGTCGCCTCGAGGAGCGGGGCGAGATCGTACGCCGGCAGGGGAGCGGCACGTTCGTCGGGCGCAGCGGGGTGCCGGCCGCCCTCGGCGAGCGGCTCGAGCGCCTGGAACCGTATTCCTCGCTGGCCGAACGCCGGGGGCTCACGCTGGTTTCGGTTGACCTCAACATCGAGCGCCGCGCGGTCGGCGCCGAGGTGGGCGAAGCGCTCGGGATCGCGCCGATCGCGCAGGCGATCGCGGTCTCGCGGACGATCGTCGCCAACGAGGCCCCCGTGGCGGTGATGTTCGACGTCGTCCACCCGAAGGTGTCACTGCCGGACGACGCCCAGCTCCGGGCCTCGCTCGAGCGCGGCCAGATGGTGCTCGACGTGCTGATCGGCCTCGGCGTGCCGGTCACGTACGCGCGCACGCGCGTGATCCCGTCGCTGCTCAACCCGCGCGAACGCGCCGGCAAGCTGCTGGGGGTGCGGCGGACCACGGCGGTGCTCGAGCTCGAGGAGCTGATCTACGCCGGCCGCGACGAGCGCGTCGCGTACTCTCGCGACCTGTTCGCCCCCGGCGGGCTCGACGTGGCCGTGACCCGCTCGCTCGAGTCGACCCGTCCCACGCCGATCGCGAACTCCCGCGGCTCCCGCAACTCCCGCGACGCCGGCGCGCGCACGCGCCGTCCGTGAGCGCGGGATCGCGGCAGCGGGTGGCCTCGGTGGCGCGCGCGCTGGCGCTGCTCGACGAGGTGGCGGGCAGCGACACCGGCCTCGGCGTCAACGAGCTGGCGCGCCGGATCGGGGTCAACGCCAGCACCGCGTCGCGACTGCTGGGGACGCTCGAGGAGGGCGGGTTCGTCGAGCGCTCCCCGGACGGGCCGTATCGGCTCGGCCTGAAGTTCGTGGCGCTGTCCGACCGCGTGCTCGGGCAGCTCGACGTGCGCGAGCGGGCCCGTCCGTGGCTGACCTGGCTCGTGCAGGAGACCGGCGAGACCGCCACCCTGTCGGTCCCGGGCGGGGGAGAGGCGATCACCGTCGACTTCGTCCCGTCGTCGTCGAGCGTGGTCAGCATGGCGCGGCTCGGCCGGCCGAGCGTCGCCCATGCCACCGCCGCCGGCAAGGTCATGCTGGCGTTCGGCACCCCGGGCCGCGCGGGCGACCGCGCCCCCACGAGCGAGTTGACGGCGTTCACCAACCGGACGATCACCGACCCCGGCGCGCTGGCGGCCGAGCTCGAGGCGGTCCGGACGTGGGGGATCGCCGAGGCGGTCGGCGAGCGCGAACCGGACCTCAACGCGCTGGCCGTGCCGGTGATCGGGCGCGGGGACGAGCTGGTGGCGATTCTCGGGCTGCAGGGGCCGGCGGCGCGGTTGCCCGCGAGCACGCGCCGCGCCCTGCGCGCGCCACTCCGCAGGGCGGCATCCGAGCTCGGGCGATCGCTCGCGGGGCCGGGATAGGATTGGCCATGCTCGGATCGCGCGGCCGACTGCGCTCGGCGGACCGGCGTGCCCTCGCCGACGAGGAGCTGATGCAGCTCGTCCAGAACGGCGAGGTGGACGCGTTCGAGGTGATCTTCGACCGCCATGCGTCGGCTGCGTTCTCGCTTGCCTACCGGATGTGCGGGCGCCGCGCGACTGCGGAGGACATCGTCCAGGACGCGTTCCTGTCGCTGTGGCGGAGCGGCAGCGGCTACGACCCCAGGCGGGGCAGCGTCAGATCGTGGGTGCTGAGCGTCGTTCACAACCGTGCCGTCGACGCGATGCGGCGGGTCGGGTCGAAGGCCGGTCGCGACGTGCCCGACGAGGGGATCGCCGACCGGCTGCCCGCCGCCGAGCGCACCGACGCCGAGGTCGAACGCCGCGACGACGCCCGGCAGCTGCGGACCGCGCTCGACGAGCTGCCGCCCGACCAGCGCCGGGTGATCGAGCTCGCTTACTTCGGCGGCTTCACCCACAACCAGATCGCCGAGATGCTGGATCTGCCGCCCGGTACCGTGAAGGGGCGGATGCGGCTCGGGTTGACGAAAATGCGCTACGTCCTCGGGGAGGGATCGAGGGTGACCGTATGAGCGGCGAAGACCGGATAGCGAACGGCCACCGGTGCGGCGAGGATGCGGCGGCGTACGTGCTCGGGGCACTCGAGCCGTCGGAGGTCGAGGCGTTCCGGCGGCACCTCACCGACTGCGCGGCCTGCCAGAAGGAGGTGGCGGAGTTCGAGCAGATCACCGGTGCGCTGCCCGAGTCGGCCACGCAGTATCAGGTGCCGAAGGACCTGCGCCGGCGCGTGATGAACGAGGTGCGCGCGACGCCGAAGGCGCAGGCGGCGCCTCGGAGGACGCCCGCGCGCTCGTGGCGTCCGGCGATCGCCTGGGGCGGCGCGTTCGCCGCGGCCGTGGTCGCGGTAATCCTCGCGGTCGCACTCAGCTCCGGCGGGTCCGGCACCCGCACGATCCAGGCCTCCGCCGGGAACGCGGTGCTCCGGATCGCCGGCGGCCACGGCGACCTGATCGTGCACCGTCTGCCGCAGCTCCCGTCCGGCCGCATCTACGAGATGTGGGTGCAGCGCGGCACCGCGGCACCCACCCCGACCGGGACGCTGTTCGCCGTGACCTCGAGCGGGACCGCGGCGGTCGGCGTGCCCGGCAGCCTGAGCGGGATCAGCGCCGTGCTGGTCACGCAGGAGCCGGCCGGGGGGACACTCGCGCCTACGTCCGCGCCCGTGATCGTCGCGCACGTGACCTGAGACACGAGGCCCCCGGGCCGGCGGCCCTAGCCCTACGTTTCAGGCGGCTCGGAGTGGCTTCGTCTGATACCCGCCGACGGGCGTTCCCAGGTACGGGAAGTGCGGCAGGTAGCGCGTGCTCGCCGCGGTCAGGCCGTCGGTCACGAGCGACGCCGCGGCGTCGGGCGTGTAGGTCTTGTCGACGAGCGGGTAGGTGACGCCGGCGATCGCCCGCAGCTCCACAGTGACGACGTCGTCGAACACGCGACGCCCGTTCGGGAAGCCCGCCGGGTCGCCGCCGATCAGCCCGAGCGCCTTGGGGTTCTTGCGCGTCGGCGGGATCGCGATGTTCAGCCGCAGCTGGTCGGCCGGGTTGGATCCGGTGAAGTTCTGGAAGCCCGGGACGATCCCGGCCGGGATCCCGGTCATCAGGATCGCGACGAGATCCGCGCGCGCCGTGGTCAGCCTCGCGAGGTTCGGGAAGACGCCCGGGTACAGCACCGGGAGCAGCGACGCGAGCTCCGGGTGCGCGACGTAGTGAACGAACTGCGCGTCGGCCTGCGCCGGCAGCGAGTTCCAACGGTCCTTGTCGCCGAGCGGCACGATCACCTCGTTGAACAGGGGGTTGCCCAGGCGCGACACCTGGACCCAGTTGCCGGTCTCGTGGTTCAGCCCGGTCCCGGCCTCGCGGATCAGCGCGTGGCGACGGCTGGCGGCGGTCCACACCCCGAGCACTGACTTGCTCGCCATCGGGTTCTTGGGGTTCGAGCCGTCGCGGGTCAGCTCGTGCTTGGGGATCTTCAGCGCGATTGAGTGGACGCTGAAGTCGTTGGTGGCGTCGACTCCGTGTGCCGCCGCCATCGCCGCGAGGTGCAGGTTCTGGAACGGACGCAGGTCGCCCAGGTCGAACACCGCGCCGAGGTCGACGTAGAAGCCCTCGAGCCGCTGGCCGGCGAACACCGTGTGGCCGCCGGCGATCTTGTGGACCGCCTCGGCGGCGAGGCTCGCGTAGTTCGGGGTCGAGGCCGGCCCGATGTTGCACGGCGGGCAGGCCAGGTTGGTGGCGAGGGTCTTCCGATGGCCGTTCTTGACACGGGTGACCGAGTAGAACTGGCGGCGGTTCCAGTTCGGGCTCGCGATCGAATCGATCGGGCCGGTGTTGTAGAGGAACGTGTCCGAGTTGCGCACCTCGGTGTGGAACTCGAACTCGTAAGTGATCTCCGGGGCGCCGTCGGCGTCGTTGTCGATGTGAATCTCGTAGCGGACGTCGTCGCCGAACTCGAAGAAGTTCGGGCCGCCGAACGGCGCCTCGAGCGGCAGGTAGTTCGAGATGATCGTGACCGTGTCCGGGTCGTCGGGGGAGACGAACGCGTACGTGTCGGTGTTGTCGGCTACCGGGTCCTTGCTGATCGCCGGCGCCTCGCGGTGTGACGACATGGGCTCTCCTCGGTTGAGTGTTGCGCCCTATACGTCACGCCTTGCGAAACGGATCAGTCGGGGCCGCCTGCGGCGGCATCCATGGGGCCGTGCGGGCCCGTCCGGTCAGGGATCGCGTACCGCCCGCCGGGCATGGACGCGGGGAATTCGGCCCCGGTACGTCCGCTGAAACTAGGGCGTCGAGCCGAATTCCCTTGGCGGAACGGCCCCAGGGACGCCGAGCGAAGCGAGGCCCATCAAGACCAGGGGTACGGGCTGTGCGAGACCGGGTGCAGGTCCCCGGTCTCGAACCGCTCGAACCGGAACGGGTGCAGCAGCGACGAGTGCTCGCCGGCGAGCACGCGCGCGATCTCCCGGCCGACCGCGATCATCTTGTAGCCGTGGTTGGAGTCGGCGGCGACGAACACGTTCGGGCGCATGTAGTCGAACACCGGGAAGTTGTCGACGGTGAACGCGCCGGCGCCACCGCTCCGGGTCTGGCGGTACGTCGGCCGGGCGCCCTCGAAGCGGCCGAGGCAATGCGACAGCGCCGCGCACCACATGTCCGCGAAGCCGGGCTCGACGGTGCCGGTCGGGTACGGGTCGATGTCGATCGCGTGGCCGAGCCTGAGCGGCTGGGCGCCGCCCTGCACAGTCTCGCGGTCGGGCTTGAAGTACACGCCCCAGGGCTCGCTCGTGATCAGTCGCGCCGCGTCGTCGCGCAGCGTCTGATCGCTGTCGACGTGGAGCACGGGCGACTCCTTGCCGTCATCGGTGACGAACAACGCGGGGTCGAACTCGATCTCGCCCTCCTGTAGGTACCAGTAGGTCCACATCGGCAGGTCGGGCTCGAGCGAGCCGTCCGGCTGGCGGACGTCGATCCGCGCCGGCAAGCCGAGCATCGCCCAGATCGAGGCGATCCAGGGGCCGACCGCGACGACCACCTGCTCTGTGCGAATCGTCCCTGCCGTGGTGTGGACGGCCGTGACCGCGCCCGAGTTGTCCTGGTCGAAGCCGGTGACCTCGACGCCGGTGACGATCTGCGCTCCGGCCTCCTCGGCCTTGCCGGCGAGGCCGAGCATCGACTCCTTATTGAAGGCGAAACCGCCGGCGCGCTCGTGCAGGCAGACGGTCAGGCCGGGCGCACGCCAGTCGCCGTACAGCGAGCGCATGTGCGCCGCGACGGCCTCCTCGCCGACGTACAGCTCCGACGGGTAGCCTATCCGCTGCTGGCGCTCGTGGACCTCGATCAGATCGCTCTCCTGCGCCGGCGGGCCGAGTGCGATGTAGCCGCTCCCGTGGTAGTGGAGCGCCTGCGGATCGGACTCCCACACCTCGACGCACGCCGCCATCAGCTCGGACATCGCCGGCTGGAAATAGTTGTTGCGGATCACGCCGCACGCGATCCCCGAAGCGCCGGCCGCGACCCCCGTCCTGTCCACGACCAGCACGCTCTGGCCCTGCTTCGCGAGGTGCCAGGCGGTCGAGAGGCCGTGCACGCCGGCGCCGATGACGAGGACCGGGACCGAGTCGGGTAGGGGTTCTGCCATCGTTGCGCTCCTAGTGTTGCATGATGCGCAACGCTATTGCGTTCTGCGCTTGGTAAGCATACGGCCGGCGCGCGGTGCGGTCAAGGCGGGGCGCCTGGGGAAGGGGAGCGCGCGTTTCTCAACCCCGATAACCAGACACTCGACCGGCCGCGCTTGGCGAGAGTGGCCTAACCGGTGCCATAGCCCCGGTGAATGCGCATTCACCGGGGCGTGGGGCTCGAGTGTCGGGTTATCGGGGCTGGATCGCCTCGCCCGCGCGGCTCTCCGCCGGCGCCGCCCGAGCGAAGGGTTGCCTCGGGATTCGGCAACTGATATAACGACCGCTGTACGAATTTGTACAAGGGTCGCGGGCGCGCGCGCCGGCGACCGGGTGGGAGGCGTCCGTCGCATCGCTCGGCGAGGGTGCAGAGAAAGGAGTGGAGGATGGCGGTAGCAGTCGACGGCGGCGACCCGAGTGCGGTGACGGTGCCGCTTGGTGGAACCGTCCAGACGGTGCTCGACAGCCCGCGGATCGCGCCGGCGCCGGCGACGCTCGAGGAGGCGCGGAACGCTCCCGGCCGGCGCGAGAAGATCGAGGCGATCACGCGGCGGATCGAGGAGCAGGGCATCAAGTACGTGTTCTTCCAGCAGGTGTCGGTCACCGGCCGCGTGATGGGCAAGGGCGTCGTGTCGACGTTCTTCCCGCAGGTGGCGGAGAAGGGCTACCAGCTCGTCTACGGTGCGACCGCCAACCTCTTCACCGATCGCCTGGGCAACTACATCGGGTTCGGCCCGGAGGAGTCCGAGCTGGCGGCGGTGGCGGACCTCGACACGTTCGCGGTGCTGCCCTGGGACGAGCGGGTGGCCCGTGTGTACTGCGACTGCTACGACACCGAGACCGGTGACCTGCTCGACGCCGACTGCCGCCAGAACCTCAAGCGGGTCGCCCACGAGTTCGAGCAGGAGCTCGGCTACCAGTTCCTGATCGGGATCGAGCCCGAGACGATGTGGCTGAAGAAGCCCGAGGACGGCAAGCTGCCCGAGGGCATCACCAAGCCCTACTGCTACCACATCCATCAGTTCGAAGAGCTCCGTACGGTGCTGCTCGACGTCGTCGACTGGGGCCAGCGGCTCGGCCTCGACATGAGCTACGGCGATCACGAGGACGCGCCGGGCCAGCTCGAGCTGAACTTCCGCTTCGACCGCCCGGTGCGGACCGCCGACAACCTCACCACGTACCGCCAGGTGTGCGCCGCGGTCGGGCGCAAGCACGACGTGCTGCCGACGTGGATGCCCAAGCCGTTCACCGGCGTGTCGGCCAACGGGCACCATCACCACTTCACGCTCGTCGACGAGAACGGCGTCAACGTGTTCCACGACCCCGACGGCCCCGCGCAGCTGTCGGAGATCGCGCGGAACTTCCTCGGCGGGATGCTCGAGCACTTCGGCGCGCTGATGTGCATTGGCAACCCGACCGTGAACTCCTACTGCCGCATGTGGGACACCGGCTTCTGGGCGCCGATCTACAAGAACTGGGGCTGGCAGAACCGCACCACGACCGTGCGCGTCGCCACCGGCGGGCGGTTCGAGTACCGCGGCGTCGACTCCTCGTGCAACCCGTACCTGACGACCGCGGCGCTGCTCCAGGCGGGGCTCGACGGCGTGCGTCGCAAGCTCGACCCCGGGCCGCCGCAGCAGGGCAACACCTACGACCTGCTCCAGCAGGGCGTCGAGATCGAGCGCGTGCCCGAGAGCCTCGGGGCGGCTTTGAATGCGCTCGCGGCCGATGAGCTGATCCAGGCCGCGATACCTGGTCGGCTGTACAAGGTGTTCGACTGGTACAAGCGCGACGAGTGGGAGCGCTACCTGGCGGCGGTGACCGACTGGGAGCGAAACGAATACCTGGAGGTGCTCCCCTAGTGTGCGGAATCGCCGGAATCATCTACAGGGACAAGGATCCCCTCCCAGCCAACGGCGCCCACCGGTTGGGCGCGGACATGACGCGCATGCTCCAGTCGATGAAGCACCGCGGTCCGGACTCGACCGGGTACGCGCTGTACCACCGTCCGAGCACGGACCTGATCATGCGGATCAAGCTCGGCGACGGTGGTGGCAACGGGGACATCGAGTACGCCGACCGGCTGCGCCGGCGCCGGCGCGAGGTGGAGGCGCGGCTGCGCGCGGCCGGCGCTCGCGTCGAGTCGATCGAGGACATCAACGAGTACACGATCGCGGCCGCGCTCGACTACGACGGCGAGCTCAAGCACCTCGCCGACTACGTCGAGTCGGTGCCCGGGGCGGAGGTCCTGTCAGCGGGCTCGGCGCTCGAGATCATCAAGGATCTCGGCGACGCGCAGACCGTCGGCGCGGCCTACAAGCTCGACAACTACGTTGGCACGCACGGGATCGGGCACGTCCGGATGGCGACCGAGTCCGACGTCGATATCTCCAACGCCCACCCGTACTGGGCGTATCCATTCTCGGACGTGGCCGTGGTCCACAACGGGCAGCTGACCAACTACCACCAGTGGCGCCGGCGCCTCGAGCGACTCGGCCACCGGTTCGCCTCTGATTGCGACTCGGAGATCATCGCTGTGTACCTCGCTCAAAAGATGTCCGAGGGCGCGACGCTCGAGGAGTCGATGCGCCGCAGCCTCGATGACCTCGACGGCGTGTTCACCTACATCTGCGTCTCCGACGATGCGCTCGGGATGGCCAAGGACGAGCTCGCGGCAAAGCCGCTGGTGCTCTACGAGGGCGACGACATGGTCGTGCTCGCGTCCGAGGAGATGGCGATCCGCGCGGTGATCGACCACGAGATCGAGACGTATGACCCGTACGAGAGCCAGGTGATGGTATGGACACGGTAGAGGCGCCGGGCGCGGTTCCGCAGGCGCGGTTCGACCCGCGCGGACTCGTCGAGCTCGATGAGACCGTCCCGCGGATCGCCGAGATCGACGGCGAGCGGGCCAGCTTCGACGCTCATCAGCTGACCACGCGACAGATCAACCTCGAGCTGCGCCGGCTCGTCTACGGAGAGGGCGTGCGCGAGGTGACCGTGCGCAACCCGGGCGCCAAGCACTCGCTCGGCGTCGGGATCCTCCAGCGCTGCAAGATCACGTTCGAAGGGAGCCTCGGCTACTTCGCGTGCGGTCTGATCGACGGGCCCGAGGTCCACATCACGGGCCGGGTCGGGTGGTCGTCGTGCGAGAACATGATGTCGGGCGTGTGCGTGATCGACAGCAACGCCGGGTCGCTCACCGCGGCCGCGCTGCGCGGGGGAGACGTGGTGGTCCGGGGACAGGTCGGGGCCCGCACCGGGATCGACCAGAAGGGTGGGACGATCATCGCGCTCGGCGACGCCGGCTCGATGACCGGGTTCATGATGCAGCGGGGACGTCAGATCATCTGCGGCAATGCCGGCCACGGCCTCGGCGACTCCATGTACGACGGCACGATCTACGTGGGAGGCAAGGTTGCGTCGCTCGGGATCGACTGCGTCCCGGGAGAGTGGACCGACGCCGACACGGAGTTCGTAATGCGGAAATTCGGCATCTACGGCCTGGGTGCCGCGCCCGAGCTGCAGAAGTTCGTGTGCGGCAAGAAGCTCTACAACTACGACTCGCTCGAGCCTTCGGAAAGGAAGCTGGTGCTGTGATGGCTGCCGACGAGAACGCCCCGATGGCCCGGAACCGGCTCGGGCACAGCCGGATCTTCACCCCCGAGGTGATCGACGACATCCACGTCAAGGCCGAGCTCGGCCGCTACCGGATGCGCGGGTTCTCGATCTTCAAGCCGATCCCGCACTGGGACGAGCTGATGTTCCTGCCCGGAACGCTCACCCGGTTCGTGATCGAGGGCTACAGGGAGAAGTGCGTGACGAAGACCGTGCTCGGCGCGCGCTTTGCCAAGAAGCCGATCGAGCTCGACATCCCGATCTACATCACCGGCATGAGCTTCGGGGCGCTGTCGCTCGAGGCCAAGATGGCGCTCGCCAAGGGCGCCTCGATGGCCGGCACGGCGACGTGCTCGGGCGAGGGCGGGATGATCCCGCCGGAGCGGGACCTGTCGACCAAGTGGTACTACCAGGTGATCCAGAGCCGCTACGGCTTCAACCCGCATCATCTGATGCTGGCCGACGCGGTCGAGTTCTTCATCGGCCAGGGATGCAAGGTCGGGCTCGGCGGCCACCTGATGGGCCAGAAGGTCACCGAGCAGGTCGCCGAGATGCGCTCGCTCCCGGTCGGGATCGACCAGCGCTCGCCGGCGCGCCATCCCGACTGGCTCGGCCCCGACGATCTGTCGCTGAAGATCCAGGAGATCCGCGAGGCCACCAACTACGAGATCCCCGTCCAGCTCAAGCTCGGCGCCGCGCGCGTGTACGACGACGTGCGGATGGCGGCCAAGTGCGGCCCGGACATCATCTACCTCGACGGCGCCGAGGGCTCGACCGGCGCGGGCCCGCACATCGCCACCGAGGAGACCGGGATCCCGCTGCTGGCGGCGATCCCGGAGGCGCGGCGCGCGCTCGAGGACGTCGGCATGGCCGACGAGATCGACCTGGTCGTGGCCGGCGGGATCCGCAACGGCGCCGACGTCGCCAAGGCGCTCGCGCTCGGGGCGACCGCGGTGGCGATCGGCCACTCGGCGCTGATGGCCCTGAACTGCAACAAGGAGATCCCGGGCGTCACCGACTACGAGGGCACTGTGGGCGTCCCGGCCGGCCAGTGCTACCACTGCCACACCGGACGCTGCCCGGTCGGGATCACCACGCAGGACCCGGAGCTGCGCAGGCGGCTGGTCGTCGACGACGCCGCCCAGCGCGTCTACAACTTCTTGCACACGATGACGCTCGAGTGTCAGATGCTCGCGCGCGCGTGCGGGAAGACCGACGTCCACAGCCTCGAGCCCGAGGACCTGTGCGCGCTGACCGTCGAGGCGTCGGCGATGGCGCGGGTGCCGCTCGCCGGCACGGACTACATCCCGGGCGTGTCCGAGGAGCGGACGCTGGAGCGGATCGAGCGGCTGCTCGAGCGGCACGTCGAGAATCCGATCGACTTCCTGGAGTCGGAGGCCGGGAGGTTGGGAGTGGGGGCCGCCGGGCACGAGGGGGTGGCGTCGTGAGCGAGACCGAGTACACGATCTCGATTGACGCCGAGTATCTGGCGGGGCGGCGCTTCCCTTACCAGGAGGACATCTCGCTGGTGGAGGACGTTGACCTGCTCGCCGCCACTCCCGGCGCGGACATCAACTGGCTCGAGGATGTCGGCCTGCTCGAGGAGGACGGCGTGCCGGCGGTGTTCGATCGCTACTCGAACTCGTTCCTGAAGATCTACTTCCCGATCCCTTCGGGCCGCGAGAACGAGATCGCCCGCAAGGTGCTGATCAAGCACCTCCAGTCGGGCAACTCGTACGGGATCGCCTTGAAGGAGCGCCACTGCAAGTTCCCCCAGCCCGAGCTCGGCCCGTGGGTCGAGGGCTCGCGGACGGTGGGGACCGACTGGAAGCCGAGCGTGCTCGAGGGATGGGAGCCTCCGGCGCACTGACGATGGCCGGCGAGCCCGCGAGCAGCGACGCGGCTCTTCCGAGATCGGTCCGGCGCGGCCCGCCGATCACGATCGGCTGCGAATGCGGCGAGCAGCGCGACCTCCACTACGGGGAGCGGTGGACGTGCGAGAAGTGCGGAAAGACCTGGGACACGCGGCGGATCCCGCTCGACGATTACGCGCAGCTGTGTCGCACCCAGGCCCGTTTTCGCTGGATTCCGCTGGCGGCCGCCGTGCTCGTGATCGCTTGCCTGATCGCGCTGGTCGTGCTCGGCCGGGCGTTCACCGGCATTCTGCTCGCGGCGATCGCGGCGATGGCATGGAGCACGTTCGGGCGACCGCAATGGAAGCGGCGCTACCTGAAGGCGATCGAGAACCGGCCGAGCTGGAACATCAAGCCGGAGTAGCGGCGTCGTCGTGCGGGTGATCGTCGTCGGCGCGGGGTTCGCTGGGCTGGCTGCGGCCGACGCGCTGGCTCGCGCGGGCGTCGAGGTCGAGGTTCTCGAGGCGCGCGACCGGGTCGGCGGCCGGGTGTGGTCGGTGCCGTTCGCGGGCGCCGTGGTCGAGCGTGGCGCCGAGTTCATCCTGCCCCATGACAAGACGGTGATCGCCACGGCGGACCGTCTCGGGCTCCGGCTCGTGCGCAAGGGAACCCGTTACGGCAACCGCGAGCCGCGCGGTGGCGAGCACGTGACGCGCAGCCAGGTAGCGGCGGCGCTTCGGCGGATCGGGTCCGAGCCGGCGGCGGCCGGCGACGGGACGCTGGCCGGCGCGCTGGGCGCGTACGGGCTCGAGCCGGGCGTCGTCGAGGCGATCCGGGCCCGGATCGAGGTGAGCTGCGGATACCCGGCGGACGACCTCGACGCCGGCGCGCTGTCCGAGGGTGCCGCCTCGTTCGGCGATTTCGACACGTTCACGGTGGAGGGCGGGAACGACCGCCTCGCCCGCGAGCTGGGCGCCGGTCTCGGTGGCGAGGTCCACCTGAGCGCCCCGGTCTCCGCGGTGGCGTGGTCTTCGGAGCGTGAGGTCGGGGTGCGCGCCGGCGCGCGCGAGTGGGTCGCCGACGCCGCCGTGATCGCGGTGCCTGCGGCGGTGCTCGATGTGATTGCGTTCGATCCACCGATCCCGCGCGCGAAGGCGGCGGTGCGGTACGGGCAGGCCGCCAAGCTGTTCGTCCGGCTGCGGGCGCCGTCGCCGCCGAGCGAGGTGCTATCGGTGCCGGAGCGGTACTGGTGCTACACGCAGCTTGGCCCGGACGGCGACCCGGCCCCGTTCTTGGCGGCGTTCGCGGGCTCACCACGTGCGCTCGAGGCGCTCGACGTCGAGTCGGGACCGGAACGGTGGCTGGCGGCGCTGGGCCGGTTGCGCCCGGACCTGGAACTCGACTTCGACACCGTCATGCTCTCCACCTGGGCTGACGATTCGTGGGCGCGCGGCGCGTACTCGGCGCGGTCGGCGACGTCGCCGATCGACACCGAGGCGCTCAGGCGGCCGGTCGGACCGCTGTTCTTCGCAGGCGAGCACACCGCGGGGGCGTGGCACGGGCTGATGGAGGGCGCGCTGCGGAGCGGGGCGCGGGCGGCGCAAGAGCTGCTGCAGACCGCGCTTCGATGAGATCGGGCCGCGGGTGCGGTCTAACCTGGCATGACCGTGGCCACCGACTCACGCAAGGCCGTCGAGCTCGAGGTCGACGGCAGGACCGTCCGGATCTCGAGTCCCGACCGCGTGTACTTCTCGGCCCGCGGCGAGACCAAGCTCGACCTCGCCCGGTACTACATGAGCGTGGGGGACGGGATCGTCCGGGCGCTGCGCGAGCGGCCGTGCATGCTCCACCGGTTCCCTGATGGGGTCGACGGCCAGAAGGTTCATCAGAAGCGGCTACCGAAGGGCGCGCCGCCGTGGGTCGAGACCGTGGAGATCTACTTCCCGCGTTTCGGCCGGACCGCCGACGAGCTGTGCGTGACCGAGCTCGGCAGCGTGATCTGGGCCGTGCAGATGGCCACGGTCGAGTTTCATCCGTGGAACTCGCGGCGAGCCGACGTCGAGAAGCCCGACGAGTGGCGGATCGATCTCGACCCGATGCCGGAGGCCGACTTCGAC
>Ga0310038_10001874_pt1 | contig 15626 bp, 12 predicted proteins | sample Sb_taG_6_FD_200461 | JGI IMG/M metagenome (GOLD analysis project Ga0310038, IMG submission 200461) | Peat soil microbial communities from Weissenstadt, Germany - Sb_50d_4_PS metaG (v2) (version 2) | ecosystem: Environmental > Terrestrial > Soil > Wetlands > Peat | place: Germany: Weissenstadt... | reverse complement strand
TCGGATTGATATCGATTCCTCTCCAGCAGTACGCGACCAGCTTATCGCCCTTTTGCACGCGCCGCATCCGAGGACAGTGAGCGTTGACTTGTCGGGCGTCACCCATATCGACAGTTCAGGCGTTGCCACTCTGATTGAAGCGTTAAGGATCGCACGAAACTGTGAAACCGAGCTTAGGCTGCAGGGATTGCATGACCGCTTACATCGCCTGTTTGAGGCGACGGGCATTCTATCGCTCTTTAATGAGGGTGTTGAGAGATGAACCACGTCTGGTGTGAGGCGGTCTGATGGCCAATTTTCTCGAAAATGCCGGCAAGGAGACTCTCAGTCAGCTCGACTACGTTGGGAGCCTGAACATTCAGTGGTGGGCCACCCTGCGTGGGATGCGCGCGGCTTTGCCCCTGGTTGGAAATCGACTTCGGTGGCGAGCAGCCGTTCGCCAGATGCTGGACATCGGGGTTGACGCACTCCCAATGGTGGCCCTGATGGCGACGTGCAGCGGATTCATCCTTGCCATGCAAGGAGCGTCTGAGCTGCGGCGGTTCGGGGCTTTGCACTATGTAATCGATTTGGTCGCGCTCGGCTTCACGCGCGAACTTGGTCCGCTGCTGACTGCAGTCGCCGTCAGCGGACGCTCTGGTTCTGCATTTGCCGCCGAGATTGGCACCATGAAGGTGACGGAAGAGATCGATGCGCTTAAGGTCATGGCCTTCGAGCCGGTGGAGTTCGTGTTAGCGCCAAAGTATTTGGCGGCACTGGTGGCAGTCCCGTGTCTCACTATCGTCTCCGCGTTGTTCGGCATTCTCGCCGGGGGACTATTTATGTTCTTCAGCACGCACCTTAGTCTCCTGCTTTATTTCCGATGCGTGCTGACCTCAATTGCGTTGCGGGATGTGGTCGCCGGGATGATCAAGAGTTTGGCATTCGCCACCATCATTACTCACGTGGGATGCCTGGAAGGACTTCGTGTACGGGGCGGGCCCGACGCAGTAGGCCGCTCGACAACTTCGGCGGTCGTGCGATCAACGTTCATGGTCATCGTTGCCGACGCGATATTCACCACCATCTTTTACTTCGTAGGAAAGGCTTAAATGTCCATCATTTCAGTGCGCGATCTGGTTGTGGAATATGATGGCCGGCGTGTGCTCGACGGCTTGAACCTTGATATCCAGCCAGGCGAGATCACGGTTCTGCTGGGCGGCAGCGGTTCAGGAAAGAGCACACTCTTGCGGCAAATTCTGGGTCTCGAGCATCCGAAATCGGGCAGCATCTCGATCAAAGGAACAGATATCACTACCTGTTCACAGTCGGATTTGAAAACAATCCGCCGGTCGGTTGGGGTGGCCTTTCAGAGCGCTGCTTTGTTCAATTCACTGTCGCTGGAAGAGAATGTTGCGCTCACTTTGCGGGAGCACACCGCACTGGCCCCTTCAGTGATCGACCTGATCGTTTGGTTGAAGTTGGCAGTGGTGGGCCTAGCCGATTTCGGCAAACTGCGCCCGCAAGAACTCTCGGGAGGCATGAAGAAGCGTGCGGCAGTTGCGCGGGCTCTTGCAATGGATCCCGAAATCCTTGTGCTGGACGAGCCTTCGGCCGGCCTTGATCCGATTGTGGCGGCAGAGCTAGACGAACTCATCGTATTTTTGAAGGAGACTTTTCAGATTACGGCTCTTGTAGTCACCCATGAGATGCACAGCGCCTTCCGAATCGCCGACCGCATCGCAATGCTCTTCGATGGAAAGCTCCTTGCAGTCGGCACAAAAGACGAAATACGCGCAAACCAGAATCCACGCGTGAGGCAGTTCCTCAACCGTGTGCCGGCCAGCCCGATGCATACGCCGGCATTGGCCTCCTATCTGGAACGGTATGTGCAAAGTCAGGAGGCAAAACCATGACCACCGAAGCAAAGGTCGGTGCGTTCGTCCTCAGTTGTTTCGCGGTGCTCGCGTTCACGGTCATCTACCTGTTGAATGCGCAGTACAGTGGCGGCACCGTGCACTATCGCACTTACTTGCGATACGCCGGGGGGCTTGAGCCCGGAGCTGTCGTGCTGTATGGAGGCATGAGCGTGGGCAAAGTTACAGCCGTGCGACCCTGGGCTGCGGATCCAACTCGAATCGAGATTCTGCTTGAAGTTAAGAAGGATACTCCGCTGAATGAGAAATCAGTGGCCAAGCTAGGATTCGTCAGCGTGATGAACAGTGCGGCCCTTTCGATCACAACGGGCACTATTGATGCCAAGCGTCTTCCTCCAGACTCAACCGTCGCCTCGCAAGAAGCGGCCAGCCTGGATGAGATTGCCGGGAAACTGGCGACCGTTGCGGACAGCGCGAATACGCTGATCACGCAGGCCCAGGGGGAACTTAACGATGTCAGCGGCAACGTGAACCATCTTCTCGTCAACCTGGACACGATGACCGGACCACAAAATCAGAGGAAGGTCCAAGCCATTCTGAACAACATTGATCAATTGGTGGCGGACGAGCGCCCAAAGATTGATCGCCTGACGGACCAGCTCGCCAAGGTCAGCGAGCATGCCGATGACACCATTCAGAATGTGAACGGCACGGTGACGGTTCTGCGCACTCCCGTGCAGAAAGATCTGGCTGAATTACAGACCACGTTAGAGCAAGCCAACGGCTTGCTGCAGTCGATGCAAGTCATAGTACGAGCCAATGACTCCAAGATCGGCGACACGGTAGAAAATCTGCGTGACGCGACGGACAACCTCAACCAGTTCACGAATTCATTAAAGCAGCGCCCCTGGAGCCTAATCCGCACTAAGCAACCCGGGGAACGGCAGGTTCCGAAATAAGGCGGACAGAGGAGAATCGACGATGAAAAGGCTTACGACGGCGCTTGTTTTGATGGTGACGCTGTTACCCGTTCTGTCCGGATGCGGCAGAATGAGGTATCCCGCATACTACACGCTGAATCTGCCGGCTCCGCCGGACCCGCCCGCTGCGGAAAACGTCCGGACCTCAATCGCGGTACGGGAATTCCAATCTCCCAATTATCTAAGGCAAGGCCCTATTGTGTATCGAACAACGCCTGAGGAAATCGGATTCTACGAATATCACCGCTGGGCGGCAGATCCGCGCACGCTTTTGACTAGCGCCGTAATCGATCATCTGCGCGCTGGCGGTCAGTTCTCCATGGTCTCTATGTATGACGGCCGTCCGAACAACGACTACGTTTTCAGCGGAAAGTTGGAAAAGCTGGAGGAAGTCGACTACCAAACCGGGGTCAAGGTGGAAGTTGCAATGTCTGCACAAATCACCAAGGTGGCGACCGGTGCAACGGTCTGGAGCAATGCTGTTTCCGAAACCCGACCGGTGTCTCAACGAAATGTACCCGGGGTCGTGTCCCAAATGAATCGGACTATGGAGGTAGCCATCAACAAACTCCTTTCTACGGTTCCACAGTCTCTGGGGAGTGAACGATAGGAATTTAGAGCGGAACCCCGCGCTCCGAGGTTAGAAGGTCGTCCGGAATCATCCGAATCTCGATTGCAGCGGGAACACGGTTGGCAGATACTTGAAAGCGCGAAATCAGGGCGCAGCAAGCGGTGAGCATTTCAGCGTTCGCGCAAGGCGTAACACGTACGATTTCGCGGACGTAGTGCTGCACAACGACCGAAGTTTCGTTAGTAGATCCTCCGACCGATAGATCGCAATCTGTACGAAGACCAGCTCGCATCTGTAAACCGAGAACTGCGGAGAACTCACGAGTCATGACCATCACCGACGATCGATATCGACTGCTGCTAGGCGCCTCCAGCGCTCTAGCCGATCAGCCCACAGTGAAGGCCGTCCTGCAAAGTCTGCGAGGTGTTCTGTCGAGCACGTCCCGATTGCACGGGGCCGATCTTTACGTGCTGAGCGATGACGGGGAGAGCTTATCCGCCTTCGAATTTGATCGAGATCCGGATGCTCCGGCAATAAAACGTGGAGCCAAATTATTGCTCACCGGCCTGGTGGCGCAGGTGCTGGACGAACAGAAGCCGGTGTTTGTCCGGGATCTGTCGGCGGAAATGTTGGTACACCCTGACATGGCTCCTTTTGCAGCTGAAGTTGCCGGACGAAGCACCTACTTGTTCCCCGTATCGACCGCGCTAAAACGCTACGGAATTCTGTCCACGCCAAAGTTGCAGGGCCAGCAATTTGCGCCTGAAGACGTCGAGATGCTCACTGCCCTGGCTTCCCACGTTGCGGTCGCGCTCGAGTGTGCGCTGGCAAGGGATACCGCGCAGCTTTACCACCGAGAGGTCGTGATGCAGCGCGATCGGCTCAGCTTGTTACTGGAAATCAACAATCATATTGTCAACAAACTGGAAGCGGATGACTTGTTTCAGGCTGTAGCAGGGTCGATGCGCAAGCACTGGGGCAACGATCTCACTGCATTGTGGCTCTTTAACAAGCAGTCAGGCAGCTTGGAACGTAGATTTCTCGACTTCCCGACTGGAAAGGGCTTCCTCGATAAGGTTAACGTAGTCGAGCCAACGAAGCTATGGAGGGAATGGTCGCTCCTCCGGACGCCCCAGTATTACTCGCCGTGTGGAGCGGATATACCTCCCGCTCTCCGCGAGGCGTCCCGCGCCGAGTCCCTCCTTTCGGCAGTCGTGATGCCATTGATGGGTGCCGATGGCCCCCTGGGCCTGTTGACCATGTGCAGTCGCAGGGCTGATGGGTTTAACGAGGCGGACCGCGACCTGCTGTCGCAGATCGGCACTCAGACATCACTGGTACTTGAGAATGCTCTGGCCTACGGACGCCTCCGGGCATCGCGCGACGATCTGGAAGAGCAGAAGCTTTACCTTGAGTCGGAAATTGAATCTGAATTTAACTTTGAAGACATAGTCGGCAAGAGTGCCGCTATACGTAAAGTGCTCGAACAGATCACGATCGTTGCGCCAACCAGTTCCACCGTGTTGCTGCATGGCGAGACCGGTACGGGCAAGGAGCTGGTGGCTCGAGCGCTTCACAATCTCAGCCCGCGGCGGGAGCGCACATTTGTCCGCCTGAACTGTGCGGCGATTCCTTCGGGTCTGGTGGAAAGTGAACTGTTCGGCCACGAGAAGGGGGCTTTCACGGGGGCGCTCATACAGAAGCGCGGTCGGTTTGAGCTCGCGGATCGCGGCACTCTCTTTCTCGACGAGATTGGCGACATCACCATGGATTTGCAGCCAAAGCTTCTGCGTGCCCTGCAGGAGCAGGAGTTCGAACGCCTCGGAAGTACCAGAACCATCCAGGTTGATGTTCGTCTGATTGCGGCCACACATCGGGATCTGGAAAGCATGATCCGCAACAATCAGTTTCGCGAGGACCTTTTTTACCGGCTGCGGGTGTTTCCGATCGAAATCCCGCCGCTGCGCGAACGGCGCGAAGACATTCAACTCCTGGTCCACTTTTTTGTGGCGCGCCTGGCCCGTCGTATGCAAAAGCGCATCCGGTCTGTCCCGAGGCACGCGATGGACGCTCTGGTGAATGCCGATTGGCGCGGAAATATCCGCGAACTGGAGAACTTCATTGAGCGCTGCGTGATACTGACGCAAGGGGACGAACTGAATGTGCCACGAGCAGAGCTGAACAAATCCTCTGGCCGCACTGTTGTGGCGGCAGCGTCGACTTTCGAGCAGGCAGAGCGGCAGGCAATCCTCGACGCTTTAAAAGGCGCGTCCGGCAGAATAGCGGGCAGAGGCGGAGCCGCAGAGCGCCTCGGCCTTAAGAGAACCACGCTGCAGAACAAGATGCGCAGGCTAAGTATCGAGCGCGCTGATTATTCGGCCTGACGGCATACGGTCGCCCGCCAGCATACGGGCAAGTCAAAGGCGCTCCTGTGGTTGCTCGGTTCACCTCTAGCGTGTTGTTTCCTAAGCACTTAAATCAGAGTTGCGCTTCGGCGATAGATATGCTCTTTCCTCAGTGCCCCGCTCTGAGATCTACACAGAGGGGGACTAAATAATCACAGAGGGAAACTCATAAATGAAGAAGTTGACCGAACTGGCAATTATTCTCGTTCTTTTTGGAATCTCGTCCTGGGCTCAGGAAGTAAGAAATGAAGTGACGGTTCAAGGTTCCGGTTTCTTCCAGAAGCAGACCACTGCGGGCGGGATCACCAACGAGGCAACGAACTCTGGCGGCGTGATGGCCGGATACCGATTTAACCTCAAGAACTGGTTCGCGGTCGAAGGGGATTACGACTATTTCAGGAATCATCAGACGTTCTCGGGGAGCAGTGGCACCACATCCATACCAATGAATGTTCACGCCGCAACTGGTGTTGCCATTGTGAAGCTTCCTTCTTTCAAGGTGCCTGCCGTCAAGATCGTGTCTCCATTCGTGCTGGCTGGCGGCGGAGCCATGTTCTTCGATCCACGCGAGGGATCGATGAAGGAGCAGACCCGAGGTGCCTTCGTTTATGGCGGAGGATTCGATGTGCCGCTGGCAAAACATTTCCTCGTGCGCGCACAATATCGCGGATTCGTCTATAAGACTCCCGACTTCGAGATGACCAGCCTCAAAGTCGACAAATACACCCATTCCGCAGTGCCCTCCGCCGGCCTGGTATTTACGTTCTAGCCCGGTCCGGCTTACTCGGATTCTTCAATCCTCTCAAGGCGGCTGAAGCAGCCGCCTTGAATTTTTGCTCGGAGGGGTGCCCGCATGCTGCCACTGCCCGACTTAGACAGCGGCATCTGAGTAAGACGCCGTTTATTGTCAATAACTTGCACTGAAAATCTTGGCAAAACAGATGCACAGCAATCTAGTCAGCCGTTTGAGGCTGCTGAATAGCAGAGGACCCCATGATGCTACGTGTGGAAACGCAACAATTGGACGGTGCTTTGATTTGCCGGCTCGAAGGCCGATTCACTGGCGAGGGAGCAGAGGAAGTCCGTAGGCTGGTCACGCACTGCGATAGCGACCTGGAATTCGTTGTCGACCTTACGGACGTGATGTTTATCGATGCCATCGGGGAAGAGGTGCTCTTGTTTGTCAAGAGGCTGGGAGCTCAGTTCGTCGCCGAGACCTCGTATTCTCGGGACGTTTGCGAACGGCTGGAGCTCCCGTTTAGTGGGAAGCGCACGTCTAATCTGCAAGAGCCAGTTAGTTCGGATGGAAACGGGCATCGTCCTCGCCGCCGATGATCAGGCATACCGAACAGGCCATCCTGCACGGTGTCGGGTAGTTGCACCACGGTAAACTGGCATTCGAGGCCGCGATGGGCAGGTTCTGCCTCACAAATGAAGTCTGGTTTGCCTCCAACTGAGATCTCTGCCCAACGGATTTTTCCACTTCGTCCCAAAACAACTCGAGTGCCCACATACGGTCACGGTTTACTCCGCCCGCGTCAGCGGCTAGGGCTATTTGTTCTCTAGACTCAACCACTTGCGTAGTGGATGGGTTTGGCATCACCCTTGCCTAATTCCAAACGTGATTGCAAAGCCACAGAGGGATCCATTCATGATGGGCGCAGCAGGCGGGAATCTTCCGGAGCCTCCGGCTCGTGAATACGTCGGCCGAGTTTTCAGCCAACATCGCGAAGAGCTGGAGTGGCTGGCTAATTTCCTCACAGGCGACGAAACGATAGCGGCTGCGTGTCTTGTCGACGCTTGCGCACTGGCCGAGTCGGAAAATCCCGGGTTTCAAGAATGGCTCCTGAACTGCGCCTGTCTGGCTACGATCCGCTCCGCAGTGCAAATCCAGCAACGACGGATCGTTCAACTATCTTTCGCATACAAACAACGCCCCTGCATTCATGGAGGACATACGGCTTTGTCCTCCGATTGGCGTGAGATTTTGGTGGAGGAATCAAGTGTTGTGATCGCGAAGCTCGATGTCCTCTGTCGCGCGGCGCTGGTGATCTGCGGCCTTGAGAAGCGCTCAGCCTGTGAAGCTGCGGCTCTGCTTGGTATCGAGCCGGCTGGTGTGCAAGGCGCATATTGCGCCGCGATTAAGTCTCTAGAGGTTATCAGCTGCGAGCAGTTCCGGCGGCGGCATGACTTTGCAGCTGTGTGCAACTGATAGTGGCCCCCGATCACAATGGGGCATGGCAGTTCGGAGTCAACCAGCTCCAAACTGCCCGTGATGCCCGCGATCGCTTCCATTCTTGCTGAATGGAGCCGCTCGCGGGCATTTTGCTTTCCTCTTCGATTTCTCGTATTGCCCTCCACCCGGAACAGTGCGTGACTACCAAATCCTCCGCTCCTCCGCGGATGGCTCGACTTCAATGCGAACTTATCTTCTGTGTCACCCCGGAACAAGATTCTCATCCTTTCGGAGTGGGTTGAACGCTCGCCATTGCGACAAGTGCCCGCATGAGGGCAGCGCCCTTCGACCAGATGCGGGCATTCTTCGGCACGCGCAGTAGTCGCCCTTTCTGATTCAAGAACTTGCAGTGAAGTCCCGGTTGGCACGGAACCTGCAATCTTCCTGCACACGAGCGGCAACACGAATCGCTCAACTTCAAAGTGCCGTCAGGCCTCAACCAAAGTTCCAGGTAGAAGAATGATGAAATCGAAACATCTCGCACTGCTTCTTACACTTCTCGTCTTTGCATCGCCCCTTGGGTCGTTTGCCCAACAGGCTGCGCAAGACGCCCCACTTCTTACGCTTGACGACGCAGTCTCCATTGCATTGTCGAACAATCGGCTCGTGAAGAACTCAGCGTTGGAAGCGCAAAAGTATGACTTCCAGGTGAGCACGATGCGCAGCAAGCGGCTGCCGAATTTTCACTTTTCGGTTCTCGGTGGCGAACTGCTGCAGCCGTTCGATTTCACATTCGCGAAGGGAGCCTTCGGGTCGTATCCAGGAACTGGACCTATTCCATCAACCGACGCCAAAGTCCACACGCCGGCAAGATTGACTGCCTTTCTGAATGGCAGCATCGACCAGCCGCTGACACAGCAATACAAGATCGGATTGGGAATTCGCGCGACAGAACTTGGGCGCGAAATCGCGAAAGAAGAAGTTCGCGCAGAGAGGCAGAAGATCGCGGCCGAAGTACGAAGTGCATACGTCGAGCTGGTAGCAACTCAAGCCGCTGTGGATGCGGCGGGGCAAGCGGTAAAGACGCTGCAAGAGGCGCAGCGAGTTACGCTGCGTTACATCAGCGAGAGGACGGTACTTAAAGGGGATGCATTGGAGGTCGATGCGCGATTGGCCAAGACGCAGTATGACCTGTCGGTTGCGGAGAACGGACTTGCCACCCAGCACGAGCACCTGAATCACCTTCTAGGTCGGGATCTCGCAACTCAATTTCGGGTTGATTTCATTCCAGAGGAGGACACAACAACTCTGAGTCTCGAGGAAGCGCGCAACCAAGCGTCGCAGAATCGGCCTGAGATCCGCCAGTCTCATCTCAAGGAAAAACAAGCCGAGTACGACCGCCGCATTGCGAAGGCCGAATACATACCAGACCTTGGTCTGGCGCTCAGTTACCAGGGGGTGCAGAACGTGCAGGTCCTTCCCACGAATGTCGCCGTGGCCGGCTTTGCGTTGACTTGGGAACCATTCGATTGGGGACGCCGCCACAATCGAGTCCGAGAGAAACAGAACACACTGGCGCAGGCGCGTAACGGTGCACAAGAGGTGGAATCACAGATCGGGGTTGAAGTCTCTGCCAAGTACCGCAAGTGGAAAGAGTCTGCGTTATTGCTGAAAGCCACGCGCACCGGGCACGAAGCCGCAGCCGAAGAATTCCGCGTCACCAGCAACAAATACAACGAACAAGCAGCACTCGTACGAGATCTTTTACAGGCACAGGCTCGAAGTTCGGAAACCGCATTTCAGTATCAGCAGGCGCTTTCTTCCTATTGGAGTTCCCTTGCAGATTTGCGCCGCGCGATGGGAGAGGAATAAACGTGAGAACCAGAATCGCAATCTTTTCTTTGATGCTTGTTATGGCCGGCTGTGGCTCGAACAAGCTGCTCAATCAGCCCCCACAGGGAGTTCAGGCTCAAGCCGTTGAGAAGCAAGCGGGCTTCAGCGCCGACGGCTTTCGTTTCTCGGCGGTGGTGACGCCTGATTCGGAGGTGCCCCTGTCATTCCGAATTCCTGGGTACGTCATTTCGCTCAAACAAATGCGCGGCCAGGATGGCAGGATGCGCGATGTTGCAGAAGGGGATAAGGTCAGCCGGGGAGCCATGCTCGTCCGCATCCGATCGTCTGAATACGAGGACAAGGTACACCAGGCATCCTCGCAAGCAGCGGCTGCGGAAGCTGTTTTTCAGAAAGCAAAGCTGGATTTTGATCGGGCTACGCATCTGTATGACACCCAGAGCCTCACGAAGCCCGACTTCGATTCCGCTCGCGCGCAATACGATGCCAGCCAGGAGCAACTGAAATCTGCTCGGGCGCTGACGAGCGAGGCGGAAATCGCTCTGCGTGACACCTCTCTGATTGCACCCTTCGACGGCGACATCGTGAAGAAAGCCGTCGAGCCCGGCGCGTTCGTCGGACCTGGCGTCCCCGCATTCGCGCTCGCCAAAACCGACACCGTCAAGATTGTGGTTGGAGTGCCCGATACGGTTGTCCGTTCCGTAAAGGTCGGCCAGCCCGTTGATGTTGCCATCGACGCGTTCCCCACCCGCACATTTCATGCGCGAATCAGCCGGATGTCATCGGCGGCCGACACAGTTACCCGTAATTTCGAGGTCGAGGTCGCCATACCGAATCGCGATCACTTGTTGAAGGTGGGTATGATCGGCTCCTTGCAATTCGCGAATGTCGATGCCGCTAGTCGGACGCCGGCGCTGCAGGTGCCCCTTTCCGCAGTCGTACAAGCGAAAGACGGGAAATATGGCGTGTTCCTCGTCTCCAACTCGAGCGCCGGAGAAGTCGCCCTGCTCCACAGCGTAGACATCGGCGCGGTCAATGGCAGTGAAATCACCGTAGTCAGCGGGCTGCAAACAGGAGAACGCATCATCACCACCGGCGCCAATCTGCTTAAAGACGGCCAGCGGGTAGAGGTCCTTCAATGAAAGCTGAGAACTCCAACAACAGTCGTAACGTTGCGCAATTCTTTGTCAAGAACCGGCAGATTGCATGGGTCGCATTGTTCGCAACTCTGGCCTGGGGCGTGTTCGGGTACATGAACATGCCCAAGCGCAAGGACCCCGACATCCCTGTGCGCATCGCGCTAGCAATCACTCCGTGGCCAGGCATCTCGGCAGACAAGGTTGAGCAGTTGGTCACGAGGAAGGTCGAGCAAGCCGTCACTGGAAACAGCAAGGTGGACCGTGTGGAGTCCACCACTCAGGACAACATTTCTGTTGTGCAAGTCAGGCTGCTAGACAACATCAAAAACACCCAGCAGGAGTTTCAGGACATTGGACAACGATTGAACCAGGTCACCGACCTTCCCGACGGTGCTGGACCGATCACCTGGATTAGCGATTTCGGAGACACGGCAGCACTCATGCTGACCGTCGCCAGCCCGACGATCCCGGACCTGGAGATCGCCTTGCGTGCGCGCGGCGTGCGGGATGCGATTGAGAAAGTGCGCCAAGGAGTTAAGAGTGGGCGCGTCACCGTTCTCTACTGTTACCCGGCATCCGTGTCCCCGGCTGTGATCGAGCGACCATTTGTCATGCTGGCTGCGCAGGCCCAGCGGGATGGATTCGCGCACGATATTCGTTCCGTGTCCGTCGGAAGCTGTTCCGGAATCGATTTTGCGACGACGAAGTCGGATGACGAAATCCGCGCGTATGGACAGAAATTCATTGAGAAACGGCTGCAGGAATACGACTTTCATCCCGACGCGTGGGGTCCCATTATCGTTCGCGATCCTCAATCCACGAAAGAAAGAATCGCAGAAGTTGCCAATAACCGTTATTCGTATCGGCAACTCGATGACTTCACCGATCTGATCCAGCGCACGCTGCAACGTGTACCAGAGGTAGCGAAAGTCCAGCGTGTGGGTGTTCTGCCAGAGCAAATTTATCTGGAGTACTCGGACGCGCGGCTGGCAGCGTTGAAATTGCAGCCGACGAAGATCAAAGACGTCCTTAACGCGCGGAATGTGACGGCTCCAGGTGGAATCGTCCAGACCCAATCACGAAATGTCCTGGTTGATGCAACCGCGGAGTTCAAAAGCACAAGAGATATTGGCAACGTGCTCCTGGCATCGTCGCCGAGTGGGGCGCCGCTTTACTTGCGCGATCTTGTAGACATATCGCGGGCGTATCAGACGCCCATGCGGTACTCGAACTATATGGTCGCTCGCGATGCGAACGGATCGTGGCATCGTAATCGCGCCATCACCTTGGCCGTGCAAATGCGATCGGGGGAGCAGATCTTCAAGTTTGGCGCGGCGGTCGACAAAGCCCTGGCCAACGTGCGCCCACAACTTCCAGCGGACCTTAGTGTGGTTCGTACGTCGGACCAGCCGCGGCAAGTCAAGGAGCTTGTCAGTCTGTTGATGGGCAGTCTCTATGAGGCCATTGTCCTGGTCGTGATCGTCGCCCTGGTCGGATTCTGGGACTGGCGTGCCGCCATGCTGATGGCGGCCTCCATCCCGCTGACGCTGGCAATGACCTTCGGCATCGTCCACGTTCTTGGGATCGACATTCAGCAAGTTTCGATTGCGACTTTGATCATCGCGCTCGGATTGTTGGTCGATATGCCTGTTGTGGCAGGGGATGCGATCAAGCGGGAGTTGGGTGCGGGTTCTCCGCGCCATCTCGCATCCTGGGTTGGGCCGACGAAGTTAGCGAAGGCGATTGTGTTTGCGACCATCACGAATATCGTCGCGTACCTGCCGTTCCTGATGCTGAGCGGCGATACAGGTTTCTTCCTCTACAGTCTGCCGGTCGTGATGACGTGCACGCTGATTGCTTCAGTCATTGTTTCATTCACGTTCATGCCATTAATTGCGTATTACCTGATTAAACCGCCCAAACGGCTGGAGCCGCCCATGTCGGAGCGGCGGAAGCATGGGTTCCCCGCGCTCTATTACCGGGTAGGTAATTTCGCTCTCAGACATCGTTGGGCTACATTCGCCAGCTCACTCGTCGTTCTGTTGTTGGGCGGAGTGTTTTTCCGAATGCTCAAGCCGCAGTTCTTCCCCAAGGACCTGTCCTACCTTTCGTATGTGGATGTCTGGCTTCCGCCTGACGCCCCTCTGGGTGCGACCAACACCGTTGCACAACGAGCAGAAACTGTCATTCGGCAAGAGTCCGAACGCTTTGGAAACGAACATCATCAGAAAGACGTTCTGAAATCATTGACCACTTTTGTCGGCGGCGGAGGTCCCAGATTCTGGTTCTCCGTCGATCCCGAGCGACAACAGTTGAATTATGCGCAAATCCTCGTCGAGGTTGCCGACAAGCACTTGACCAACGAACTGGTTGGTCCGCTGCAGACGGCACTGAGCCGCGAAGTCCCGGGAGCCCGGGTCGATGTGCGGCAGCTCGAAACCGGCAAGCCCGTTGGCATTCCCGTTTCCATTCGTATTTCAGGTCCAGAAATCGATGTCCTGCACCGTCTCTCGGGCGATCTCCAGGCAGTCTTTCGGGCCCAACCAAATGCGACTCGGGTGCGAGACGACTGGGGCGAGCCTGCGATGAATGTGCGGCTGAAGGTTGATCCCGACCGCGCCAACCTTTCCGGGATCACGAATCTGGACATTGCGCTCTCATCCGCCGCGGCGGAGAGTGGATTACCTGTGTCAACCTACAGGGAAGCGGACAAACAAATCCCCATCGCCGTTCGTCTGCGGATGGAAGAACGCGCTGGACTCTCTGACATCCAAAATGCGTACGTCTATTCTCTGACGAGTAATCAACGCGTACCTCTCAGACAGGTATCGAATGTCACAACGGAAATGGCGGTTTCCAAAATCAAGCGCCGCAATCAATTCCGGACGGTGACGGTATCCGCGTTCCCGATTCCGGGCGTCTTGCCGTCTCAAGTGCTCACGCCGCTCCTGCCGAAAATCAAGGAGTTCCAGCAGAACCTGCCTCCCGGCTATTTCCTCGAAATCGGAGGCGAGTACGACGAACAGCAGAAGGGCTTCAAGGAACTCAGCGTGGTCATGGCGATCTCTGTGCTGCTGATCTACATTGCGTTGGTGGTGCAGTTTCGAAGCGCCGTCAAGCCGCTTCTGGTCTTCGCTGCAATCCCGTATGGCATGACGGGCGCTTTGGCGGGTCTGGTGGTCATGGGGCAGCCCTTCGGATTCATGGGATTCTTGGGAGTCGCAAGCCTTGTCGGCGTGATCGTCAGTCACGTTATCGTGCTGTTCGACTTCATAGAAGAAGCGCACGAGCGAGGGGAGCCTTTACGTGAAGCCCTGCTCGATGCCGGCATCGTGCGATTGCGGCCGGTGATGATCACGGTCGGTGCGACTGTGCTTGGTCTCATACCGTTGGCGATTCACGGTGGACCCCTTTGGGAGCCCCTGTGCTACGCCCAGATCGGTGGCCTCACCATCGCAACGTTTGTGACGCTGCTGCTTGTCCCGGTGATCTATTCCATCTTTGTGTTGGATCTGAAGCTGATCAAGTGGGAGGCTCCTGCAGAAGCCGAGCCGGAGACAGCTGAACTAACGACCGAAGAGTTTCATTACTCGCATTAGCCATTGGGAAGTAATTCTTCATAGAGGAGATTGTCATGATTACTTGCAGTAGCGTCGCCAGCCTATTCTCAGAGCTGAAAACCAGAATTGAAACCCGCCAAGCGCGCGTAGGCGTGATCGGTCTCGGTTACGTGGGCCTGCCGCTTGCTTTGCTCTACACCGAGGCGAAGTTTCGGGTAACGGGTTTTGACATCGACCAGCGTAAGGTCGCAACTCTCACCTCGGGTGGATCCTACATTTGTCGAATTCCACCTACAGAGATTCAGGCGGCACGCTCGCAAGGTTTCTGTGCGACCGCAGAATTCTCGAGCCTGACTGAAATGGATGCCATCATCATCTGTGTGCCCACGCCTCTGGACGAATATCGAGAGCCAGATCTCAGTTTTATTACCAACACTGCCAAGGCAATAGCACCGCATCTCCGTGCCGGTCAGTTGGTGGTGCTTGAAAGCACGACCTATCCCGGCACCACGGAGGAAGTGCTTATTCCAATCCTGGAGGAAAGCAATGGCTGCGGTTTGAAGGCCGCCCGCGACGCAATGGCTAATGGAGAGGATAAGTTTTTTGTCGCTTTTTCTCCGGAACGAGAGGATCCAGGCAATGACAGCATCGCGCGGCGTGACATCCCGAAAGTCGTAGGAGGCCTGAATTCCCAAGCCTCAGAACTGGCCGCCACGCTGTACGGGGCAATCTTTAACCGAGTCGTCCCGGTGTCCTCGCCGGCCGTCGCAGAAATGACCAAGCTGCTGGAAAACATTTACCGCTGCGTGAACATCGCCCTGGTCAACGAACTAAAGCTTCTGTCATTGCGGATGGGGTTGGATATTTGGGAAGTCATCAATGCTGCCTCGACCAAGCCATTCGGCTTTCAGCCTTTCTACCCTGGCCCAGGGTTGGGGGGACACTGCATCCCCGTCGATCCGTATTATCTGTCATGGAAAGCGAAGGCGTGGGATTTCCAGACACGCTTCATCGAACTGGCCGGAGAGATCAACAATGCCATGCCCTATCATGTGGTCTCATCCGTCAGCAAGGCTCTCAATCAACAA
>Ga0310038_10001873_pt1 | contig 15627 bp, 14 predicted proteins | sample Sb_taG_6_FD_200461 | JGI IMG/M metagenome (GOLD analysis project Ga0310038, IMG submission 200461) | Peat soil microbial communities from Weissenstadt, Germany - Sb_50d_4_PS metaG (v2) (version 2) | ecosystem: Environmental > Terrestrial > Soil > Wetlands > Peat | place: Germany: Weissenstadt... | reverse complement strand
TCTCGCGGAGAGCGGCGGTCTGCCTGCCCTCACGAGCGCCGAGTAGAGGGTTGCTCGTAAGCCCAGAGGGACAGCTTTCGCCGTCCCGGCCACGCAAGCCGTTAGGGAGGTCAAGCCTTAGTTGCGGTGACCGTCTATGGCTGGCGGAATGTCCCCACCGCAGCCGGCGATCACCCTCGTCGGTGTCGAACTCGACGAGGACGCCGTGCGCGTCTAGGATCGCTCAAACGACCAGAAAGGGGGCATCGTGCCCGAACGCTCACCCGAGATCGAGCAGGTTCTGCGCGACACCTTGGACGCGATGGTGCGCTCTGACGTCGATGAAATTGGGCGGCGTACTTCGCGCGACGCCTGCGTCCTCTCGATCGGCTCCGACGCAAGCGAATGGGCCGAGGGGTACGACGAGATCATGCGGCTGTTTCGCGAGTCGACTCCCGAGGGGGAGCTCGGGGTCAGGGTCGGCCTGGACGACGTCAAGGGGTTCCGTGAGGGGAGTGTCGGCTGGGCGGCTGGCCATGGGTATTTCGAGATGGAGGGCAGGCGCGTCCCCGTGCGCCTGACCGCGGTGCTGCACCAGGAGGATGGCGACTGGAAGGCCGTACAGAGCCACGCATCGATCGCGGTGCCCAATGAGCAGATGCTGGATCCGATGTTTCAAGGCACCGGGTAGCGCCCGCGAAGCTCGCAGCGGGGAGACTCGCCGACGGTGACGCGATGATCGGTTAGCGACGCTCTTGCGACCGCTCGCGCGGCCGCGCCGGGTACGTCTGGTGTTCGTCCGAACCGAGAGTCTCCGAGCGGTCGATTGCGTCGTTGCGCGGCTTGCGCTCCACCAGGGGGCAGCAGCGAGGATTACCATGTTCAAAAGTCCAAGCTCCTCGCACCGCAGCATGTGTTTCGGTCGCGGTCTCAGTTCCGATTCGACCGTTCCGGCGGTCAGAAGCTGTTTGTGTGCCTACGAGAAGAGACGCGATCATCCCGGTCCCGCATCGCCGCCGGCGAGGGCAGGTCGAGACGCGGGTTCGCCTACCGCAGCAGCCACGGCTTTGGGGCTGCCGCCCAAGCCGCGTGACCTGCAAGCCAGGCTAACGCGACGGCCCGCGCTGACCACTCAGCCTGCATGCACCGGCGAGCTGCCAGGGCGAGCGAGCAGGCGGAATAGCGAACCGCAAAGCCATCGCGGCCGTACTGCGGGCGACCAACAAAACGCTTTCCCAATGGAGGAGGTTGTTGTCATGTCCATGATGTCGGACTCTGATTTGGGTGCTGTGGCCGGTCAGCCTGTGGTACAACCGCCTTCGCCCGCCGCGGCTGTCGATGACCCGAACGCTGTCTATGCGCTGGGCAGCAGCAGCGGCGAGAGTGCCCGCTTACAGCGTCAGGCTGAGGAGTTCGCGCCTGATAGCGCTGTGCTGCTGGATGGGGTCGGCCTGCGGCCCGGCGACAGCGCGATCGATCTTGGCTGCGGACCGCGCGGGGTCATCGATCTGCTGGCCGAGCGGGTGGCGCCGGGTGGGCGGGTCGTCGGGCTTGACGCCGACCCGACGCACGTGGCGATGGCATCTGAATTTGTCGCGCGCCGGGGTTTGAGCGGGGTGGAGGTCGTGTGCGGCGACGCGCGAGGCACCGGCCTTGAGTCAGGCTCGTTCGATCTCGTTCATGGCCGGACGCTGCTGATCACCGTGCCGCAACCAGCAGCGGTGCTTGCGGAGATGGTCCGGCTGGCGCGGCCGGGAGGGTGGGTGGCTGGCCTTGAGCCTGACACCGAGGCCGCGATCTGCTACCCGCCCCATCCCGCGTTCGATCGGTTGTGCGAGATCTTCACCGTGGCGTTCTCCCGCAACGGCGCGGACCCGCACTTCGGCCGCCGGATGGCTGAGCTCTACCGCCAGGCGGGGCTCGAGGACGTAATCGTGGAAGTCCGAGCAGGCGTGTATCCGGCTGGGCACTCGCGCCGGACGATCCGGGCCGACCTCGTGCGCAGCATGCGCTCACAGATCGTCGAGATGGGACTGGCTGACCAGCAAGAACTTGAGGAGCTTGATACCGCGGCGCGAAAGCACTTCGAAGACCCCGACGTTCTCGTGATGCCCGGCCTGTACTTCCTCGCGTGGGGTCGAAAGCCGGCATCCGTCTGACCGGGAAACCTCGCCATTCGCGAAGCTGAAGCGCAACGCGCCAGGGGCGCTTCGAACGACGAGCGAGCGCGCAGCCATCGCGCCGCCGATTTCTCCCGCAACTCCACGACGGAGCAGCAGTCCCGGGCAAACCTGCGACGTGGCGGCGAAGCGAAAGTCTTATACGGCCAAATCGACGGCAAAATTACTCTCGCTCGGGACGACGAGGGAGAGCGCCGGCCCGGGCTGTCGGATCCTCGTAATGCGGAAGTACACCCGCTGGCCCGGGACTGGCGCCCGACGTTGGCCAGCCGCGCTACCGGTCGCCGAGCAAAGCAGCCGCGCAGGCGGCGTGACCGGTGTGGGCGTGAAGCGGCAGGGGCCGGTCAGTCGCGCTGGGAAGCGAGCGATTGGTCACGAGAGACCTCTGCTCTGCGGGTGCCATGAGCATCTCGGGCGTGACGCTGGCTTCCCTGCCTTTCAGTGCGGACAGGAGGGCGGGAGAGTCGCTCCGAGCCCTGATCGCCGTAGTTGATCGTGGGTTCGGCGAGATGCAGGACGTCGCGCCCATGTCGGCCGAGGCTTGCTCTGGTATCGGCGCGCGGGTTCGGCGCGCGGCCGAATGCTGGGGCGTCGAGCAGTGGCGTAGCATTACGGTGCCACCTCGCGCCCAGCTCGTACCCGAGGTAGGCTGTTCCCTCGGTGACCGGGGACGACCTGCTCGATCACGCGCACCGACTCGCGCGTTCATACCTGGATGGGGTGCGCGAGCGCCACGTCGGCGGCTCGGATCCGGTGGGGCCGCGGCGGCCGCTGACGGACGATGGCGAGGACCCGGTGGACGTGCTCGAACAGCTGGCTGCCGACGCCGATCCCGGGCTCGTGGCCTCGGCTGGACCGCGCTACTTCGGGTTCGTGGTCGGGGGCTCGCTCCCGGTCGCGCTGGGTGCTGACTGGATGGTTTCCGCGTGGGATCAGATGTGCGGTATGTACGTCTCCTCGCCAGCGGTTGCGATCGCCGAGGAGGTCGCAGCCGGATGGGTCCTGGAGCTGCTTGGTCTCCCCGCGGGCGCGAACGTCGGCTTCGTGACCGGTGCGCAGATGGCCAACTTCAGCTGCTTGGCGGCAGCTCGGGGTGAGCTGCTGCGGCGCGCGGGATGGGACGCCGATGGGCAAGGGCTGTTCGGGGCTCCGCCGGTCAGCGTGGTGGTCGGCGAGGAGGTGCATGTGACCCTGCTGCGGGCGCTTCGCTACCTCGGTCTTGGTCAGGAGCGCGTGAGGCGCGTGGGGGTCGATGCCAACGGGGCGATGGACGCCGCCTCGCTCGAACGTGCGCTCCGCGCCGCGCAGGGTCCGTTGCTCGTCTGCGCCCAGGCAGGCAACGTCAACACGGGCGCGTGCGATCCGCTCGGCCCGATCGCTGATCTGGCCGCTGAGCACGAAGCCTGGCTGCATGTCGACGGCGCGTTCGGCCTCTGGGCCGCCGCGTCGCTGCGTTTTGAGGGCCTGGTGGCCGGACGCGAGCGCGCGGACTCGTGGGCCCTGGATGCACACAAGTGGCTCAACGTCCCCTACGACTGCGCGCTGGCGATCGTCGCCCCCACGGAGGCGTTGCCGCGCGCGATGGCGCTCAGCGCGGCGTACCTGGCCCGCAGCGACCGGCGAGAGCCGGCCGAGTTCGTCCCCGAGGCCTCCCGCCGCGCTCGCGCAATCCCCGTGTACGCAGCGCTCCGATTTCTCGGCCGGCGGGGTATCGCCGAATTGGTTGACCGATGCTGCGGGCAGGCGACGCTGATGGCCTCGCTGCTTCGAGAGGGTGGGCTCGAGGTGTTGAACGAAGTGGTCCTGAACCAGGTGCTGGTCGCCGCCACGCCCGACCATCTCGCACGCATTCAGGCCAATGGCACGTGCTGGCTCGGCGGCACGGTGTGGCGCGGACGCCACGCCCTGCGGGTGTCGTTCTCGAACTGGTCGACATCGGAGGATGACGTCCGCCGCTCCGCGGCCGCGATCCTCGAAGCAACCAGTTGACGTTCGACCTCAAACCAGACCGGAGACCTGCTTTCAGTCTACGTCGCGCACCGCGCCGGAATCGACGCTCGGCCCTGCTCCGCGCGGAACTCGAGACCGTCGCGGCCCGGGTGCTAGCCAGGAAATTGCAAACGCTGCTCGCCGAAGAGTCGCCCTTGCGGCGCTTTGCAGGGCGGCCACCCCGACCGCGAGATGCTCGTGCCACGAGCGAAGCAGGGTCAGCCGAATCGTCCCGCGGGCTACCTGGGCGGCCAGGGACCGTGGCTCTTGTGCTTTCCCGGCGGAATCCAGTAGTACGCGGACGCCCGCGAGCTCGTCACTGCCGGTCCTCGTCCTTCGACACTCAGCTTGGAAACCGGACCGCCGCCCGCTCCCGACCGAGCGACTAGCGACCCCGCTGAGCAGTTCCCGCTCAGCACGAAGACGTCTGCGGGGCCAGGAACCGGGGGCGGGGTGAGGTTCCCGCGCCGGCTCTGAGCGCCGGCGCCAGGCGGTCGAGCGACACCACGAGAACCTCGTCCTCGACGTGCTGGACCCCGCGGGCGCGCACCACGCACAGCACCGGGAGCGCTCCTTTACGGCACTAGCGCCGCCGATATCGGCGTAGCCACACGGCCGTTTCCCGGGCGTGGTGCAGGTGGCGTGCGTCGAACGTGCGCGTTTTGGTCTCAATCGCGAATGCGGTGCCGGTGGGCGCGATCGCGACGCTGTCGATATCGCCGCGCCGGCCATACGGCAGCGAATGGCGAAGTCGCCAGCCCTCTGCTTCGAGAGCGGCGAGGGCTGCGCGCACGACATCCTCGGAGCGCGCTCCGACGCGGCTGCGGCCCGCGAGGCGCAGCCATCGGCGCGTGTCGATCACCAATCCGATCATGACGAGCACGAGCGCGCCGGCGAGCGCGGTCGCGCCGGCGCCAAGGGAGATCATCGCCAGCACACCGGCCGCTGTCGCCGCAGCGCTGGTGCCGGCCGCTCGGCGCAACCGTCGGTACTGCTGGCGGCGGGGAAAGCTCGATCGGACCATGAGGGAGAAGCTCGCACGCGCGGCGGACGACCTGTCGCCGCACGGCAGCAGCGGTTGGCGATCGCCCCGACGAGAACGCGACGGGCCGAGTGGGGTTTGTCGGCCGCCCGAGCGAAGAGCCACACCGGCAGTCCCCCGAGGCTCGCCGCGGGAATCGGCCCGGCGCGAACCCGTGTCAGCCCTGGACATTCGGGACGCGCCCGTAACGCGGCGTCCGTCCACTGTGCCGTCAACGAGCTCCCGCAACAGTCGCATCTCGGCCAGTGGAACGCGCCTCGATTCCGACGGCCGCTATGCGCCTCGTGTGAGATGGTTCCCGCCTGTCGCAACCAGTAGGCGGAGGTCTCCGGAGCCAATCCGGAGGGGGCCGCCGTCTTCTGAGTTGCGACAGAGTTACGACAGACCACCTGTCGCAACCGTATAAGCGGAGGTCACCGACGCAGCAAACCCCTGCAAATCGGCTAGTGGGCGATGCTGGGCTCGAACCAGCGACCTCCGCCTTGTCGAGACGGCGCTCTCCCAGCTGAGCTAATCGCCCGGGAGGAGCTAAATGTACCTGGGTCCCCATGGTGCGGGTAGACTCGCCGGCGAGATGAGGTGGAGGGTCGCGACGTTGATCGCGCTCTTGGGGATCGCGGCGATTCCGGGAATCTCGGGCGCCGCCGAGCCGATCGTCTCGCCTGCCTGCACGTTTCCGTCAAGCCGGCGTCCGGGTCGTCGACGACCCATTTCCGGATCAGCTTCACGGCGCCACAGGCGACCGGCGCCGTCGGTGGCGGGAACATCTACCGGATCACGGCGAGCGATCCGCGCTCCGGGGGCGGCAAGTGCATGTCGAGCACCTCCGCGGTGGCGCCACCGACACTCGCCGGCGCCACCGTCCGCGTGACGCTGGCGCCGCCCGCGCATAAGCGCTGGTGCGCGGGGACGTTCCGCGGCCAGGTGTGGAGCGTCCTGTTCCCTCCGTGCCCGGTGGGCAAGGCATGCCCGGCGATCCTGCCGCAGCCGCGGATGGTGGGCAAGTTCACCTTCCAGGTCAGACGCGGCTGACCGCCGCTCGCTACCGGTGGACCCGTCCGCAAGTCCTACGGCATTCGAGCGGCCCCTGGCGGCGCTGCGCTTTGTCCTCGGACCCTCGTGTGGCGCTGCCACACGTCGGGTCCTGCGTCCGCGCGCAGCATCCGCCAGTGACCACTCTCGGTGCCGCACGACTCACGGACGAGCCCACTAGCATCCGGAGCCATGGAGGTCGAGCTTCCCGACGGCAACAGACTGACGCTTCCCGATGGCGCCACCGGGGCCGACGCCGCGGCCGCGATCGGCGCCGGCTTGGCGCGAGCGGCCCTGGCGGTCAAGGTCGACGGTGAGCTCCGCGACCTGTCTCGCCCGCTGCCCGAGAACCACGCAAACGCGCCGGCGAAGCTCAAAATCCTGACCGACCGCAGCGGCGATGAGGCGCTCAGCCTGATCCGCCATGACGCCGCGCACGTGCTGGCGGCGGCGGTGATGGAGCTGTATCCCGGCGTGAAGATCTCGATCGGGCCGCCGATCGAGAACGGCTTCTACTACGACTTCGACTTCCCCGACGGCGTGTCGCTGTCCGACGCGGACCTCGAGCCGATCGAGGCGAAGATGCGCGAGCACATCGCGGCCGATGAGCCGTTCACGCGTGAGGACGTCCCGGCGAGCGACGCGCTCGACCGCTTCCTCCGCGAAGCCCAGGATTACAAGGTCGAGCTGATCGAGGATTTGATCGAGAACGACGGCGTGCCGACCGTCTCGCTGTACACGAACGGCCCGTTCACCGACCTGTGCCGCGGACCCCACGCTCCGTCGACCAAGCGGATCAAGGCGTTCAAGCTCCAGTCGGTAGCCGGCGCGTACTGGCGCGGGGATTCGAACAAGCCGATGCTCACGCGGATCTACGGCACCGCGTTCTTCTCCGACAAGGACCTGAAGGAGCATCTGGAGCGCCTCGAGCAGGCGCGCGCTCGCGACCACCGTAAGCTCGGCCCGCAGCTCGGGCTGTTCAACTTCTCGGACGTGGCGCCCGGGATGGCGTTCTGGTTCCCCGCCGGGGCCCAGGTGTGGGGCTCGCTCGTCGCGCTCAGCCGCGAGATGGGCGGCCCGCGGGGCTACACCGAGGTCAAGACCCCGCAGCTGTACGACAGCTCGCTGTGGAAGACCTCGGGGCACTGGGACAAGTTCCGGGAGCACATGTTCATCACGGAGTCGGCCGACACGCCGATGGGGCTCAAGCCGATGAACTGCCCGGGCCACTGCCAGCTGTACGCGATGCAGCCGCACTCCTACCGGGACCTGCCGCTCCGGTATTCCGAGCCGGGCCTGCTCCACCGCAACGAGCTGAGCGGCGCGCTCCACGGGCTGCTGCGCACGCGGAACTTCGCCCAGGACGACGGCCACATCTTCTGCGCCGAGGACCAGGTGCCGGACGAGCTCGCGGCCTGCCTCGACTTCGCGTTCGACACCTACGCGATCTTCGGCTTCGACGTCAGGCTCGAGCTCTCGACCCGCCCCGACGAGCGGCTCGGCTCGGACGAGGTGTGGGACCGCGCCGAGGGACACCTGATCCAGGTGCTCGACCGGAAGGGCCTCGAGTACGACCTCAACCCCGGGGACGGCTCGTTCTACGGCCCCAAGATCGACCTGCACATGACCGATTCGCTCGGGCGCTCGTGGCAGATCGGGACGGTTCAGCTCGACTACAACATGCCGGCGCGGTTCGGGCTCACCTACACGGGCGCCGACAACGCCGAGCATCAGCCGGCGATGATCCATCGCGCGCTGATGGGGTCATACGAGCGGTTCATCGCGATCCTGATCGAGCACTACGGCGGCGAGCTTCCGGTCTGGCTCACGCCGGTCCAGGCGATCGTCCTCCCGATCTCCGACAAGCACCTCGACTACGCGCGCACCGTCCGCGACCAGCTGCACGCCGGCGGGGTCAGGGCCGAGCTCGACGAACGCACCGAATCGGTGGGGCGCAAGATTCGTGATGCCGAGCTGCGCAAGATTCCGTACATGCTGGTCGTGGGGGACCGCGAGCAGGAAGCCCAGCAGGTCTCGGTCCGCGAGCATCGCCGCGGCGACGAGGGATCGCTGCCAGTTGAAGAGTTCATTGCGCGTCTGAGAGAAGCCGTCCAAAGTCGCTTGACTCCCTAGAACCGCCGCTATACTCGCGGTTGTTGATTCATGCGCAACATTCCATAGGGCCCGTCACCGCTTGACGTTCCCCTCTCATCGCAACTAGTGCCGGTCCCGCGAAAGTTCGACCGGCGCCCGCCCGAGCGGGATCAGACTCGGATCAACGATCGGATTCGCGTGCCCGAGGTGCGCCTGATCGGCGACGACGGCAAGCAGATCGGGATCGTGAAGACCGCCGAGGCGCTCGCGTACGCCCAGGACCGCGATCTGGACCTGGTCGAGGTCGCCCCCGAGGCGCGCCCGCCGGTGTGCCGGGTGCTCGACTACTCCAAATACAAGTACGAGCAGGCACAGAAGCAGAAGGCGGCGCGCCGGCATCAGCAGCAGATCACGATCCGCGAGATCAAGTTCCGCCCGAAGATCGCCCAGAACGACTACGACACGAAGAAGGGCCACGTGTCGCGTTTCCTCAAGCACAAGGACAAGGTCAAGATCACGATCATGTTCCGCGGGCGGGAGGTCACCCATCCCGAGCGCGGCACCGCGCTCTTAGACCGCCTCGCCGGCGAGCTGTCGGAAATCGCAGTCGTCGAGCAGTCGCCGGTTCAGGACGGGCGCAACATGACGATGCTGCTGGCGCCCTCGAGGGCGGTGCTCGCGGGGGAGAAGGACAAGGCCGGTGACGGCAAGCAGGAGAAGCCGGCCGACGATCGCCATCCAGAGGACGCAGCGCAGCCCGCCGCGAACGGTGAGCAGCCCGCCTACAACGGTGAGCAGCCAGCGCCGGACGCCGAGCAGCCCGCCACCAACGGGGAGCAGCCCGCCCCGGACGCCGAGCAGCCCGAGCCGCTCGAAGCCGGACGCTAGAGCACCGCATCCCGCGGATCTCGGCGCCCCGTTGTCACAAGCGGCGGCGTTTCGACAATAAGTAAGCATGGAGGGAGCGGACGCTCGAACCGACGGTGAGCTGCTCGTCGCGACCCCGCACGACCCGGAGGCGTTCGCGACGTTCCCACCGGCGTCACTTCCGCGGCGTGCTGACGTTCTTCCGGCGGCCCGCGGGAAGCGCGGACGTCGCGCTCGACCTGACCGCCGAGACGTTCGCGGCCGCGCGAGGCCGCGCCACGGTACGGGCTCCGCCCCGAGCCGGCGCGCCCCTGGCTGTACGGGATCGCCTGGAACAAGCTTCACGAAGCCCAGGGGCGCGGTCACGGCGAGGACACCGGCGACGCGGCGGCCTGACGCCGGGGAGGAGACGGTCAGCCTCCCCGGCGCAATCCGCGGCTGCTCTGCTTTACTAGGCGGCACTTCCGATGCCGAAGATGAAGACCCATTCCGGCGCCAAGAAGCGCTTCAAGGTGACCGCCACCGGCAAGGTGCGCGGCCGCCGGGCGTTCTCGACTCACATCCTCGAGAAGAAGTCGCCCAAGCGAAAGCGCCGCCAGGCGAAGCCGTCGTGGATCAGCGACCACGATGAGCCGCGCGTGAAGACGCTCCTCGGCGTCAAGCGGAGGCAAGGCGGATGACGCGCGTCAAGCGTTCGGTACACGCGCGCAAGAAGCGCCGCGCGACGCTCGCGCTCACCAAGGGCTTCCGGGGCGATGCCAGCCGCCATTACCGGGTGGCCAAGGAGGCGCTGCTCAAGGCCGATCAATACCGCTACCGCGACCGGCGCAACCGCAAGCGCGACTTCCGGCGGCTGTGGATCACCCGGATCAACGCCGCGGCGCGGCAGAACGACATGTCGTACTCGCAGTTCATGCACGGTCTCCAGCTCGCCGGCGTCGAGCTCGACCGCAAGATCCTCGCGGACATCGCGGTCCGCGACGCCGACACCTTCCGACGGTTTGCCGACCGCGCCCGCGAGGCGCTGGCGGCCGGCTGACGAGAAGCCGACCAGAACCAGCATCGCCACCCGGGCGCCACTCCTTCAGGAGGGCGCCTTTTTTTGATGATCACAAGCCCCCACAACCAGAAGCTCAAGGAGATACGGAAGCTGCGCCAGCGGCGGCGCTGGCGCGAGCGCGCCGGGCTGTTCGTGGCGGAGGGTGAGGATTTACTCCGTTCGGCGGATGCGAGCGGCTGGATCGCCATCGAGCGGTATGTGGCGGCGGGCAGCGGCCTTTCTGGGGTCGAAGTCGAGCCGTCGCTTCTGGCAAGCGCTTCGGGCCTGAGCTCGGGGACGCGGGCGCTCGCGGTGTACGAGGAGCGGTGGGCCCCGGCGCCGGTCGGGCCGCTGTGCGTGTACCTGCACGGCGTCCACGATCCGGGGAACGTCGGCGCGGTACTGCGATCCGCGCAGGCGTTCGGGGCGTCGTCGGTGGCGCTGGGTCCCGGGACCGCCGACCCGTACTCGCCCAAGGCGGTCCGGGCGTCGATGGGCGCCGTGTTCGCTGTCCCGCTCGCGCGGGCCGAGGTGCGCGACCTTCCGGGCACCAAGATCGCGCTCGTGCCCGGCGCCGGCGAACCGCTCGACGTTCTTTGGCGCTCAGGTCACGTATATGTCAACCCCAGCGCCAAAGTCTTGACGCTCGTCGTCGGCTCCGAGCGCGACGGGCTGCCCGAAACTGTCGTGGCCGACGCGGACGTCGTCGCCCACATTCCGATCGCCACCGACTCGCTCAACGCGGCGATGGCGGCCACGATTGCTCTCTACGAGCTGAGCCGTAGGATGGCGCCCGAATGACCGACCGAATCGCTGAAATCAGGGCCGAGGCCGAGCAGGCGATCGCCGCCGCTACCGACACGCACGGCCTCGAGGAGGTCCGCATCCAGTATCTGGGCCGCAAGGCCGAGCTGCCGAACCTGCTGCGCAACGTCGCCGAGCTTCCCGCCGCCGAGCGCGCCGCCACCGGAAAGGCCGCGAACGAGGCGCGCAAGGCGCTCGAAGCCGCGATCGAGCAGCGCGCCGAGCAGCTCGCGGCGGCCGAGCTCGACCAGCGTCTCGAGCGCGACCGCGTCGACATCACGCTCGATGGCGATCCCGTCCCGCAGCTCGGACACCTGCATCTCATCACCCAAACCCAGCGCGAGATCGAGGACGTGTTCATCGGGCTCGGGTTCAACGTCGCCGAAGGCCCCGAGGTCGAGACCGTCTACTACAACTTCGACGCGCTCAACTTCGACTCGACGCATCCGTCGCGGCTGATGACCGACACGTTCTACGTGCAGCCCACGGATGACATCTTTGATCCGAGCGCGCGGCTGCTGCGCGTTCACACCTCGCCGGTCCAGATCAGGGCGATGGAGCAACAGCCGCCGCCGATCTACATCGTGATCCCGGGGCGCGTGTACCGGCCCGACAACGACGCCACGCACACGCCGCAGTTCCACCAGATGGAGGGGCTCGCGGTCGACACCGACATCACGCTCGGCGACCTGCAGGGCACGCTGCTGACGTTCGCGCGCGCGATCTTCGGCGACGAGCGGCAGGTCCGCCTGCGGCCGCACTTCTTCCCGTTCACCGAGCCGAGCGTCGAGGTCGACGTCTCGTGCTTCAACTGCGTCGGCGGCGTGACCGCCGAAGGGGAGCGGTGCGGGCTGTGCAAGGGCGAGGGCTGGATCGAGATCCTCGGCGCCGGCATGGTCGACCCGAATGTGTTCGGATATGTGCGGAGGAATGGATACGACCCTGAACGCGTGCAAGGCTTCGCGTTCGGGATGGGGATCGAGCGGATCGCGATGCTCAAGCACGGCGTCCCCGACCTGCGGTTGATCTACGACAACGACGTCCGCTTCCTGGAGCAGTTCGGCTGATGCGCGCTCCGCTGCAGTGGCTGCGCGAGTACTCCGACCCGGACCTCGACACGCCGGCGATCGCCGACCGGCTGACGATGACCGGCACTAAGGTCGAGGCGATCCTCCGGCACGGCGTCGACGCGCTCGACAACTTCGTCGTCGGCCGCGTGCTCGAGGCCGAGCAGCACCCGAACGCGGACCGTCTGCGCGTGTGCCTGGTCGACATCGGCGAGCACGACCCGTCTCAGATCGTGTGCGGCGCGCCGAACGTCGCCGCCGGCCAGACGGTGGCGGTGGCGAGGCCGGGCGCGGTCATGCCCGACGGATCGAGGCTCGGCAAGGCCAAGCTGCGCGGCGTCGAGTCCAACGGGATGATCCTGGCCGAGGACGAGCTCGCGATCGGGACCGAGCACGACGGGATCATGGTGCTCGAGCCCGACGGGCTGGTCCCAGGGACCCCGCTCAAGGATGTCCTTTCGATCGCCACCGACGTGCTCGAGCTCGAGATCACCTCCAACCGCCCCGACTGCCTTGGTATCTATGGGGTCGCCCGGGAGGTCCACGCCGCGACGGGAGCGGCGCTCGCGCCCCCGCCGTGGCGCGCGGACCCGGGTGCCTCGGCCGACGTTCAAGGCGCGACGGTGAACGTCGAGTGCCCGGATCTGTGCCCGCGGTTCACCGCGCGCGTGTTCGAGGACGTGAAGATCGCGCCGAGCCCGCCGTGGCTGAAGGCGCGGCTGATGGCCGCTGGGCAGCGACCGATCTCGAACGTGGTCGACATCACCAACTACGTGATGCTGCTCACCGGCCAGCCACTGCACGCGTTCGACCTCGATCGCGTGCAGGGCGCGACGCTCACCGTCCGGCGGGCGCGCGACGGGGAGCAGATCGAGACGCTCGACGGCCAGACGCGCACACTCGACTCGGGCATGGTCCTGATCGAGGACACCGCCGGCCCGACGTCGATCGCCGGCGTGATGGGCGGCGCGCGCTCGGAGGTGGGCGCGGACACGACGCGCGTGCTGATGGAGGCGGCGAACTGGGACGGAGCGAACATCCATCGCACGTCGCTGAAGCTCGGGCTGCGCAGCGAAGCTAGCGCTAGGTTCGAGAAGCAGCTCCAGCCCGAGCAGGCGATGGAGGCGCAGGCCGTCTCGACCCGGCTGATGATCGAGCTGTGCGGCGCGCGACTCGTGCCCGGCACGATCGACGTCGGCGGCGACGGACCCCCGCCGAAGACGATCCGCCTCCGCGACGCCCGGATCACGAGCCTGCTCGGCGCCGAAATCCCGCGCGCGAGATGCGTGGAGATCCTGAACGCGCTCCAGTTCACGACCGCCGACGCGGACGACGGCCTCGACGTGACCGTCCCCGCGTTCCGGCGCGGCGACGTCACGCGCGAGGCCGACCTGATCGAGGAGGTCGCGCGGCTCGACGGGCTCGAGAAGCTCCCGGCCACGCTGCCCTCGCGCCACGGCGCGTCGGGCCGGCTGACCGCGCGCCAGCGGCTGCGCCGGCGCGCCGCCGACGTGCTCGCGGCCCAGGGCCTGCACGAGATCGTCGGGTGGAGCTTCGCCCACCCGGACCTCGCGGACCGGCTAAGGCTCGCCGACGGCGACGAGCGCCGGAACACGCTGCGGCTCGAGAACCCGATCTCGACCGACGTGTCGCTGCTCCGAACGACGCTGCTCGGCTCGATGCTCGATGTGGCCCGCCACAACCGCTCGCGTGGCGCCGGCACGCTGCGACTGTTCGAGGCCGGCGCCGTGTACCTCCCGACCGCCTCCGGTCAGCTCCCGCGTGAGCCCTACTACGTCGGGGCGCTGCTCACCGGGACCGTGCGTCCGCCGAGCTGGCGCGACGGCCACCCGCCCGCGGTCGACTTCTTCGCCGCCAAGGGGGTGCTCCAGGGGCTGATGGACGCGCTCGAAGCCGACTGGGGCCTCGAGCCGGCGCCCGAGCCGTTCCTGCACCCGGGCCGGGCCGCGCGCGTCGTCGTGGCCGGGGACGACGCGGGGTGGATCGGGGAGGTCCACCCGCTCGTCGCCGCGCAGTGGGACCTGCGCGACACCGTGGCCGCGTTCGAGCTGAACCTCGACGCGGTGCCCGAGCCCGCGACGACCCTGTACCACGGGGTGACCGGATTCCCGGACGTGCGCGAGGACATCGCGGTCGTCGTCCCCGAGCACGTGACCGCGGCAGAGCTGCTCGCGCTCGTCCGGCGCGCCGGCGGCCGCCTGCTCGCCGACGCCGGGGTGTTCGACGTGTATCGCGATCCCGAGCGGCTCGGCGAGGGCAACGTGTCGCTGGCGCTGCGGCTCACCTATCGGGCCGGGGACCGGACGCTCACCGACGAGGAGGTCGCGGAGCGGCGCGAGGCGATCGCCGAGGTGGTGGCCGGCGAGCTGGGCGGGAGGATCCGTGCCTCATAGCGTGTCGGTGTTCGGAGCCGCCGGCTTCACGGGCGCGCTGACCGCGCGGCTGCTGTACCGCCATCCGTCCCTGGAGCTGCGCGCGGTGACCGCCCGCAGCGACGTGGGACGAAGGCTCGACGACCTGTATCCCCATCACCGGGTGCCGCTCGAGCTCGAGGAGCTCGATCTCGATCGCCACGCCGAGGTCGACGCCGCGGTCGTCGCCTACCCACACGGCGCCGCCGCGCCGGTGGTCGCCGAGCTGCGCGAGCGGGGCGTCCGCGTGGTCGACCTGAGCGCCGACTTCCGCCTTCACGACCCCGCGGTGTACGGGCGCTGGTACCGCGAGCATCAGGCGCCCGAGCTCCTCGGCGAGGCCGTCTACGGGCTCCCCGAGCTGTACCGCGAGGAGATCCGCGGCGCCTCGCTGGTCGCAAACCCGGGCTGCTATCCGACCGCGTCGCTGCTGGCGCTCGCGCCGCTGGCGCGGGCCGGGGTCGTCGAGGACGTGGTCATCGACGCGAAGTCCGGGGTGTCGGGCGCCGGGCGGGCCGCGACCGAGAAGACCCATTTCGTGACCGTCGACGAGAACCTCAACGCGTACGGCGTCCCGCGCCACCGTCACATCCCGGAGATCGAGCAGGAGCTCGCGATCCTCGGGGCGGACGTCCGGATCACGTTCATCCCGCATCTCGTGCCGCTCGACCAGGGCGAGCTCGTTTCGTGCTACGTCACGTTGTCCGAGGACGCCGTCGATCCCGGGAGCCTCGAGGAGCTCTACGCCGAGGCCTACGCCGGCGAGCCGTTCGTCGAGCTGGCCGCCGCGCCGCCCGGCGTCCGCGACGTCCGCGAGACGAACATCTGCCGCATCTCCGTGCACCGCGACGAGCGCACGGGGCGCGTGATCGTGTTCGGCGCGATCGACAACCTGTGGAAGGGCGCCGCATCCCAGGCGGTCCAGAACCTGAACCTGATGCTCGGCCTACCCGAGGACGAGGGAATCGGGGTAACAACCTCGGCGGAACGCAGGGCCGTACGGTGACCGCCACGGGCTCGTTCTTCGGATCGCGCTGGGTCGAGGTCCCCGGCAACGTCTCGGAGCCGGGCGGCGGGTTGCCGAAGGGGTTCACGGCGGCCG
>Ga0310038_10001853_pt1 | contig 15712 bp, 12 predicted proteins | sample Sb_taG_6_FD_200461 | JGI IMG/M metagenome (GOLD analysis project Ga0310038, IMG submission 200461) | Peat soil microbial communities from Weissenstadt, Germany - Sb_50d_4_PS metaG (v2) (version 2) | ecosystem: Environmental > Terrestrial > Soil > Wetlands > Peat | place: Germany: Weissenstadt... | reverse complement strand
TCAGTTCTTTTTCGCCCATGACCTCGTTGTGACCGCCGCGCTGTACCTCGTATGGTCCAGACTGGCGCGGCCACGACCAGGGTCGGTCGGTAGGGCGATGCTGGCCCTGAATATCTTTGCCGCAACGGACGAAAGCCTCTCGTTCAAGCGGCCCAGTGCCGTAAGGACGCGGAAAGCGGAAACCCTAGACCGCTCCCCCTTTTTCTTGGCAGCGAACCTACGTGGTGAAGCGTTCCTGAATCTGACGGCGGAAACACGTAGACATGTGCTGAAATCGGTGAGTTCTCTACCCGCGGATGTGAGACAATTCGGCGCATGAAATCCAAGATTGCTTCTGTCACCCTTCTGCTCGCTCTCGGTGGGTGCCGGGTCCCTCTGGCCGTTCCAACTCCAGCAGACATCGAAGCCTCAGAGAAAGGGTCCACCGCATACCTGAAGACCCTGACTAACGAGCAGCGCCAGAGCTACGACGATCAAAAGGCTGCTTACCTCAGAGGCCTGAAAGACAACCCTGCGGACACCAAGAAGGAGTATGCATTTTACGTTCTTGAATCCCAGAAAACACTTGGAACCTTGGGGTACGGGACGCTGTTCACAGGAAGTGTCGATCGAAGAACGCAGGATGCGCTGTCGCGCTACCAAAAGAGCAAGGGCATCTTTCAGAGTGGCAATGTCGACGTAGTGACATCGTTTGCGCTGTCTCAAGACGAGATGCTCATAGACAAGAGGATCGTTACGCCTGGGGGCTTCTTCTATTTCGCGCAGTTTTGGAATGGATACTTCTCCGCCGACGGAGCATGGGACTATCAGAACAAGGACGGCAACAGCGTACAAGCCAGCCATATTGAGTGCAACCCAAAGTCTCGCTTATGTACGGAGTCGGACGCCGTTTTGGGTTTTGGTACCGCACTCGTGGTTACGACAAAGGATTACAACATCACCAAATGGGATGACTATCGAATCTTGGCAGAGCTCACGGATCCTCCCTGTGAAAGAGACCAAATGGAGATTGTCCGTGATACACAGAAGGTCACGCTTCACAGGATCTCCATCGATGAAGACAACCCCCATTGCAAGGAGCTCATGGGGAACGCAACCGTCATCTATGCTCACCTCATCGATCTGAGGGACCTCGGCGCGCAGCGAACGGCTGACCTTGCAAAGAAGCGTGAAGCGTTATTCCAGTACACAGAGTCAGCAAAGAAGATCATGGAGGCGTGGAAGTAGGAGCGGTTCCCCAGAAGTCGGTAAACGCAAAGGCCCTGGGATCTGATGTCCCAGGGCCTTTGTTCTACTCGTTCTGATGTGAAGGAGAGATCACTCTCTAATGGGCGAAGTCTAGCACTATTCATACCCGGCAGAGGAAATGAAAGCGTGGAAGGTGAGCCGAGCGGTCGGAAACGTGCGGAACAATAATCCGACGTTGACCGGCGAATGCAAACAGACCGTCGTCTTTCATCCCGATGGCATAAGGCTGCTTCGTTCTCTCGATTCTCTCCATGGTTGTGCCAAAAGCGTTCGATCTCGCCCACATAGAGGTCTACCGCTTTCCGCACCGCCTCGTGTTGATTGACTGTACGGGTGGCGTCGTCGAGCGCCTTGAAATCGACCGTGCGCTGGACAAACTCGGCGGGACTGATCATGATGCCAAACGCTTCTTCCAGTCCCGGAATCGATCAGCACAGGGCTGGTCTTCGGAGAACAGATACCAGTCTCCCTGTTTCTCGGAGATCGGTCGGTTCTAAGGGAGATTTCGCAAGTTAAACTCAACTTATCGCCGCGTCAACAGAAGCTGAAGAGGCCATGAGCCACTCCCTACGGCTGTCCAGGCCCGCCGGCTTTGGCCACTTGGTTGATGATTCGCTGGAAGACGACAACCCGGACGTGGATGCGGCGGGCCACGTCGGGCAGGAACTCGGTGATGAAGTTCTCGATGGGCGCGCTTGCCACCCCGATGCCGTAGCGCACCGCGCTGGCGGGCAGGTTGGTCTGCTGGCCCGGAACGTAAAGGTTGCCGATCTCATCGTCGAAGGCAAAGCCCACCAGGTTGGCGTAGTTCATCATGTCCTTGCCGTTGTCGCCCTTCGTCCACACCACCTGGAGGATGGCATGAGCTGCCCGGCGCGGAATGGAGGCGTCGGGCATGCGATGGTAGTGCGGGTCCTGGTGGACGATGGTCGGGATCAGGAATGTGCCGAAGAACTCGCCGGTCATGTCCTGGGCATAACTGACTCCCACGTAGCGCCCGAAGCCAGGCATTCCAGGTCCGTAGGGGGAGTAGGCGTTGTAACCCACCGCGACAGCCGAGCTGCCCATGATGGTGACGGCATTGAACGGGTCCATAACATTGCGTACCGCCAGCCACCTCTTTTCTTTCGGCGTCATCGGCTTTACCTGCGGTCCATTGGTGAAGCGTTCATACCAGTTGATCTCCGGCTTGGGCGGGCACGGCGCCGGAACGGGTTGAGCGCCTGGCTGAGGGTTGGCGCCCGCCGCCGCATTGCCGGAGCCGGGAATTGTCCCCGTTGCGATTGCCGTGGGTTTGGCGCCGGAACTGGCGCCGGCTCGGGTCTGACAGGGCCCAGCTGCCGGGGCGCTGGCGTGGACCGGGGGTTGCGTTTGAGGGGATTCCGGCAGCCCCAGCGAGGGCTTGGGGCTCTCACTCTGCCCGGCCCACATCCACCTGACCGGCAGAAAGAGCGCCGCCAGGAACAGTGTCAGGTTGGGAAGCCGTGCCCTCCGCATCCGGTGGAGGTTGCCGGCGAATCTGCTTCCGTTGTGATCTGATGGTCCGTTTTCCAAGAACCGGGTCCTCGCTGGCTTGATGTTTGGAAGCACACTTTTTCTCGGGCCTGTTAACACTGCTCGGACGGTCGCGATGCGTTGCGCCGACAGAGTGGAGAACGTCTCTTAAACTTAAAGGTCAAAATGCGGAGACCGCTGCGCGCCAGCTTGCAGTGTGAGTTCTTGGAGGCATGGGGGAAATCTATCAATGTGACGGGGCACGATCTAAAGGACCGCGCCCCGCTCATCGCCCCGGATGAGTCTCCAGTCGGCTATTCCTTGGCGGGATGCCCACCAGCACCGGCCGCCTCCGCTTCACCGACCGGAACCAGAATGCGCGAAAGTGGTCTTGCCGATCGATTGATTCTCAGCGAACGGAGAAAATGGGCTTAACCGTTTGTGTCAGCCAAAGGGATAACCCCAAGACCTAAGGCAAATGAATCTTCAGCTTATAGCAAAGGAAGAGAACCAAGATCGCGCCCAGCGTAGAAAAAATAAGGCCAGCGGGATGATATCGTTCGTTTTTCGAGCGAAAAATCATGTGGGTAATGCCGCCGCCGAGGATCGATCCGACGATGCCGAGCACGATAGTCCAGAAGATCGTCATGTGCTCGTGCATCACCGATTTCGCGATAACCCCTGAGATTAGCCCGATAATAACGTACCAGAGTAGGTGAAACATATTCCTCCTTCGTTTGCCTTCAGCCGGAGTTTTCCTGTTTCGGCACCAATTGCCACGAATTGTACCGCCCCCGAGGGGAATTGCAAGATCAAGATCTTCCTTCCCCAAAAGAGACTCTGCCGAACAAGTCGCCGATTTGTGCATCGTGGACCTGTGCCTCGCCAAAACTCGATCCGACCGAGAAATCGCAAAGTCGTAACGGTTAAGAGTGACCTGGTCCCCACGACTCGCGCTAAGCCGGAAAGCTGTGAAAATGACGGCAGATTGAATTTTGGCGAGGTACAAGGCACAACTCAGCGGAGGCGGTTTTCCTCCATTGCAATTGGAGAACCGCTATCGCGGTCGTATAGCACGGTCAGGGATCGAAGTCTCGCGCTCAATTCGCCGCTCAATACGCCTGGACGATAACGCCATTTCCAGTTTCCGCTTACCGTGCCTGGAAGATTCATGCGTGCTGAATTGCTCAGTCCCAGCACATCCTGCAACGGAACAATCACAACCGCGGCGACGGAGGCCTCCACCGCGCGGATCATGATCCAGTTGATCTCCGCATCGTCATGGAAGTTGAGATAGGCGCGCGCGAGTTCTTGCTCTTTGCGCACATCCTCCGGCGTACGGGTGCTGTCGGTCGCACCAGAACTCGCCCACCAGCCTACCGCGGTATCGTTGTCGTGGCCGCCGGTGTAGGCGACCAGATCGCGGCTGTAATTATGGGGACGAAAAGACGGTCCCTGCGGATCTGTGCCAAACGCAAACTGCAAGATGCTCATCCCCGGAAGGCCGAACTCTTCTCGGAGTTGCTCAACCGGCGGCGTGATCACCCCCAGGTTCTCGGCCACAATCGGCAGTTCGCCAAATTCGTTGCGCAGCGCTGACAGGAGTTTTTTACCCGGGGCCTTAACCCAGCGCCCGTGGATGGCGGTCGCTTCTCTGGCCGGAACCTCCCAGTAGGATTCAAAACCGCGGAAATGATCAAGCCGCACAAGATCGAAGAGGGCGAGCGAGGCGCGAAAACGCTCAATCCACCACCTGAATCCGTCGGCCTCCAGCACATCCCAGCGATAGATCGGATTGCCCCAAAGCTGCCCGGTGGTGCTGAAATAGTCGGGAGGCACGCCAGAAACCACGGTCGGATTGCCCCGATCTTCGAGATAGAACATTTCCGGGCGGGCCCAGACGTCCGCGCTGTCGTGCGCGACGTAGATGGGGAGGTCGCCCATCAAGCGGATGTCGCGCTGCCGGCAATAAGTCTTGAGGTCTTCCCATTGGCGGAAAAACTCGAATTGCCAGTACTTGATTTCGTTCAAATGGCGCGCAAGCCGGAGCGTCCACTCGCTGACGGCGTGCGGGTCGCGGCGGCGAATCTCTGCGTCCCATGTGGTCCAGGCCGTTCCGTTATGTACGTCCTTCAGGGCCATGAAGAGCGCGAAGTCGTCGAGCCATGGACTGGCTCTTTCACAAAAGCGGTCGAAGGCCGCGCGATCCGCGCGAGACGCATCGGCAAAGAACACCTCTGCTGCCCGGCGCAATGCCGGTCTCTTGTACTGAATCGTCGCCCCAAAGTCGATCAGGTCCTCTGGAAAGGGCGGCGCCTGAGCCAGGTCCGATTCCTCGAGTAGTCCCTGATCCCGCAGACGCTCGAGGCTCAGCAACAGTGGGTTGCCGGCAAAAGCAGAAAAGCATTGGTAGGGAGAATCGCCGTATCCTGTGGGATTCAGTGGCAGCACCTGCCACAACTTCTGTCCGGCAGCGAGCAGGAAGTCAGCGAATTCGTAAGCACACGGCCCGAAATCGCCGATGCCAAAGCAGCCGGGCAAAGAAGTGCAATGCAACAAGATGCCACTGATTCGTGGGAGTTTCACGCCGCAAACATACGCTGGCCCTGATTGCCCGGTCAAGCTCAAAGACGGAGTACCGAGATCGTCGAATGCAAGCCTGGCTGTGCTGATCCAGAACAAGATGCACGATAACGTGAACTACGAGGTGAAGAACGGCGTAGTCACGCTGACTGGGAAACTGAACTGAGAACACCAACGCAGGGGCGCTGAGAAAGTGGCGAGCCGGGTGCCGAACGTGTAGTAAGTGGTGAACGCAATCGAGGTAGTCAAAAATCGGAAAGCTAGCTCATCGCAGTATGAACTGCGGAGTGGATTGATGGCTGGAGACGGATGGCGACTGCCGCGCTCAACCACGAAATGTTCACTCAGAGATTGAGCGCGCAAGCCAAGAGCCACTCCTCCAGAAACCCCCTCAACTCCACTGGAGGCCGCAGCCAAACATCGGCCTCGGTCTCGTGCCATTGGCGGCGCATGAGCACGCTCAGGCTGTGGGGGCGAACGCTGTTTACGGCGCGAAACGCCGCCTCGTCGGTTAAATCATCGCCCAGATACGCAACCGGCGCGCCGGGACCGGCTTCTCGCAGGATCGTCTCAACAGCGCCTCCCTTGTCGCGGCCTACACGCAGTTCCACCCCAGCCTCAAACTTAAGCAGCGTCAGCCCATGCATCCGCGCCAGTGGCTCGAAAAGCGCCCGCGCCCTCTGCTCGATGAGCCGTGCCTTGCGCGCAGAAGCGCCCCGCCAATGTATCACCGCGCCGTTTGCCTTGTCCTCGAAGAGTCCGCCCAGGCTGTCGCGCTCGAGTAGCGCGCGCAGCCCATCCAGCTTCTCGCGGGCAGCGGGCGACGCCTGTTCGAGCTCTCGCCTGCCATTGGGAAACAGGCGTTCGGCTCCGTGCAGGCCCCAAATCTCAGGCGACGGGTCAATTCCGAGGAGCGGCACAATCTCGTACGCTGAACGGCCGGTGATCACCGCCATGCGCGTCCGCCCCTGCCGCTCGATGCGGACCAGAAGCTCTCGAACGCCGGCCCAGAGCCGCGCCTGAAAGCGGTCCACACGAAAAGGCGCCAGCGTGCCGTCGTAATCCAGCAGCAAGAACGGAGTTGCTCCGCCCGCAAAGGCGTTAAAGAACTCTTTCAGCTTTCTTGCCGCCTCGGCCTTCACCGGATGCCCGCTTTCTACGCCAGTTTGCGGTCCACCACTTCTGCTGGCGAAACAGACGCTGGCTGGGCGTGGCCCAGATCGGCTGCCGCCGGACTCTCCAAGCGCAATTCGTGCAGGTCGCCCAGTATGCTAGCTGCCCAGCGATAAATGTTGTGGTCCATGACATAGTGGCGCATGCGCTGCATTCTCATTAGTCGCTCACTGCGGTCCATTTCTAGACCCTGATGGATGGCCTCGGCCACACCTTCAGTGTCGTAGGGGTTTACCACCAGTGCATCCAACAATTCGGTGGCCGCACCCGTGAACTTGCTCAGCACCAGCACGCCGTCCTCATCGTCGCGCGCGACCACATACTCCTTGGCCACCAGATTCATCCCATCGTGAAGCGAGGTCACCAGGCACACAGCCGCCGCGCGGTACCAGAGATCCACATCCGCATGGCTGCACTGCCGCTCGATCAGCAGGATGGGCTTCCAGAGGGTCGTCTGGTAGCGCTGGTTGATGCGCTCCACGGTCTCCTCCACATGGCGGCGCAGATTCACATAGCTGGGAATCCGCGAACGGCTCGGCGCAGCAATCTGCGCCAGGGTCAATCGCTCCAGGTAAAAAGGATGTTCCTCGAGAAGTTTCTCGACCGCCATCAGCCGCTCCACGATTCCCTTGGTGTAGTCCATGCGGTCTACGCCCACGATCAAGGTTTCACAGTGCAGGCCGAACTTCTTCAGCAGTTCCTCGCGCGAGAGTCTCGGCGTTCTCCGTTCTGGCTTGCTGCCGTCAAAGGCCACGCTCACCGGATAGGGGCGCACAGAGCTGGTGTGCCCATCCCGGCGAACAGTCATATGTTCGCGGTCGGTGCGCGACTCCAGCACGCGGTCTACGGTGGAAAGGAAGTTATTGCAGTGCAGCGGGATGTGGAATCCGATCAGGTCGGCACCTAGCAACCCATCCAGAAGCTTAGCCTGCCATGGGCAGATGCCGAATGCCTCTGGATTGGGCCAGGGAATGTGCCAGAAGATGGCCACACGCGCGGCCGGACGCGCGGCCTTGATGAGCCGTGGCACCAGCGCGAAGTGGTAATCCTGCACAAAGACAATAGGGTTGGCGCTACCCTCCATCTCCCTTAGCAGCGCAGTAGCAAACTTCTCATTGACACGCTGGTAGCACTCCCAGTCCGAAGCGCGAAAGATTGGCCTGGTGTGCGCAATATGGCACAGCGGCCACAGCCCCTCGTTGGCAAAGCCGTCGTAATAGCCTGACTCCTCCTCGCTCGAGAGCCACACCCGGCGGAGGCTGTAGCGGGGATCGTCGGGTGGCACGCGCAGCCGATCGAACTCGTCAACGTTCAGAGCATCCTCGCTACCGCTGCCGTGCGCCACCCACACGCCGTTACAGGCCAGCAGCACCGGCTCAATCGCCGTCACCAACCCGCTGGGAGGAACCATGCATACCGTCTCTCGCCCCTGAAGCACATGCATATATGGCTCGCGGTTCGACAACACAAAGAGGCGGCTAGAGCCAAAACGCTCCCGAATATGCACGGCCAAGCGCTCAGCGGTCCACTGGTGCTCGCCGGCTTCGCGCAGCCGGGCTTCGGTCCGAGCGGCTGCGCGTGCCTCTATTAGGCTCTCGGCCATCGTCTCCACCTCGCGAGCCAAGGGGGTAAAGAGACTGAGCTTCTCTATACTCGCGTCTGCAACATCGGCTGTATCACCTATGCGCAACCTCCGCAGCCGATCCGCCACCCGCTTCATGGGCCGCATCAGAAACCAGCGGACCATCAGTAGCGTCACGCCCACGATCAGCAGCACGAAAGCGGCAATCCGCCAGAAGCTCTGCCGCCACACCGCAATGCCCTCCGCGCGGATATACCTGGCATCCTCCAGGATTACCAGCGCTCCAGACACGCGCCCGCCGTCATGCAGCGGAATCGCCTCCTCCAGCCACTGCTGATCGTCTTTATGCCCAAAGACAGCCGAATTGACACCCTGTTGGATAGCCTTGTTCAACGGGCCGTGCGGCAGCTCTGCGAACACCCCGGCAGGATCCGCTTCGGCCACCAATCCTCCCTGCATGTTATAGACGGCCAGGCCCAACGCCTCGTCCTGCGAGCGCAGCCGCGCCACTTCTGCCGCAATCTCCGCGTTTCTGCCTCTGGCCACCGTCTTCTCCATGTCCGATTGCAGACTCGTGCTCAGCCAGGCGGTCCTACGCTCCAGTTCCTGCCGCAGAACGTGCTTGCGAGCCAATGCCTCAAAGTAAGTCGAGGCAACCGAGACCAGTGTGATTCCCACGACCAGCGCAAGGATCAACCGGATACGAAAGAATTGCATGTCACCTCTCCTTGTTCTTTTCTATACAAACTTGCTCATTTTTCCTGTGCAACTTGAAACAGTCCTGTTCCCTCCCATGCACACAATTCCGCTGGTTCATGTATGCCGCAGTTGAAAGGCCCATGTTGCAGGGATGAGCACCCTCAAAGCCAGCGCCCAGGCCCTGCCGAAAAGGCAACGACTGTATCTCTGCCCGAGCCATCCAAACACGCGCAACCCAAAACCTGGCGAAGTTCTCAGAAATGCCGGATGGAATCACCGGGGCCGGTGGTTGGGGTGGTCGGGGGTGCGACGCTGCGCTTGCCGGAGCGTTCGGCGTAGCTTTCAAGCGAGCGACTGACGAGGCCGCGGGAGCCAAGACCCACGGCGAGAGCAAGCGTGAGGACGATGCCGCCGAAGAGGATGCCAAAGGCCAGCTCAACGACGTTACCGCCCATCTGAAGGTGGTCGAGGACCATGGCTGCGGTAAGCACGAGCACGAGCCATTTGACGCCGAGCGACAGGAACCGCGCGTATTGGAGTTGCTCATTGACGGCTCCTATGAGGACCGAACGGGCCAGGAAACGCGCGATGAGAGTACCGGCGATGAGTAGGAAGGCGGCCCCTACGATATGGGTAAGGTAGGGCATGAGCGAGCTGGGTAGCGTTGTGGCCGTTGCGTAGGAGGCATCGAAAGCCAAGACGCCAATGATGAGTCCGACCAGGACGCAGACCCAGAAGGAGACCCGGGCGACAAGCGCCGTGGGAGAAGTGGATGGCGCCCAGTCGATGTTGCCGCGGCTGCGGGTAAGGCGATCATCAAACCTGGCCGCGGTAAGCCCACGCCGCAACAGCGCGGAAAGAGCCATGCCAATCAAGGTAAATACGGCCAGGGCAACAATGAAGGCCAGGATACCAGGCAGGATGGCGATGAGCAGCGAGAGGACGCGGTAGAGCGACTGATGGAGCGCGTCGGACATATGGTGCCAGATGGAGGTGTTGTCGGCATACAAGGGCTGCAAAGTCTGGTTTGGGCCTGTCTGGAGCATAGTGGCAAGAACGATTTGCATAGGACTCACTCCTTGAATCGACTCTCTTGCTTCGTACCGGAAACGGGTTTGATTCCGGGGCGCTCATGGATTGAACCGGTCTGGCCATCGCCAGCGCGAGACGAGGTAGGTTTTCTCGGCCTCGAAGGCTGTGGCGACGGCCTCGATATGGGTTTCAGTGTTGGCGGCCGAGGCTGTGATGTTGATGTGGCTTGCGACCCATGCGAGGTAAAGGGGGATAACCGCGCCGAGGAGATGTCCACGGTTGATTGTGCGGAGCCGGTAGGCGAGGAGAAAGTCATAGACAATCCGAGCCCAGAGGCTATCGGACATGCGGAACGACTCGGCGTCGGTTGCGGAGAGCCGCTTGAGTCCGAACAGCGAGTTCGGCGGCAGAACGAGCGACCAGATTTCCTGAAGGTTGGTGTAAGCGAGCCGAAAGGTTTGGATCATCGGGCCAATCTCACCGGCCGCATTGCTGCCAGGTTCTGGCGGCATCGGGATGTCATCCCTCGCAGGCGGCAACGGCCGGAACCGCTGCCAGAATGCTGCCTTGGCGTCGATATCGGAGAACAGAGATCCGGTAACCAGGGGAAGGATGGTGTTGAGGTCGGGCCCGGCGGGTTGGGGTTGGACGCGTGGTCCAACGTCGAACTGGTCGATGGTGAACCCGGCTACTGTGGCCTCGTTGATCGGCCAAAGAGGCGTTTCGCCCTGGTTGAGCGCGGTGAAACGATGGGCGGCGCTGGCGAGGCGTTCGGCCATGCGCAGCGAGAGGGCGAGATCGACAGCCAAGGGGAACCGCACGCGGGAGGCGAACAGCGCGCGGGTAAGCGGATAAAGAATGGCGGAGTTGACTAGACCGGCGTGCGGTGGCAGATCGTAGCAGGGGACTGCGAGGTCGGTGGGGGTAGTGAGAACGGCGTTGGCGAGGGCGCGGATTGCGGACGAAGCGAGCGAGCCTGACCCCGGGCCCAGCATGAGGATGGCACGCGCCTTGTTCTTGGTGGCGAGCTGGTAAGCACTAACGAAATCAGCGGCGGTGAGGGTCCAGGAGGCGTTGGGGGCGGGAGCGGCGACGATCCGAAGAGATGGATAGGAGTCTGCCGGGAGCGCATCTGAGACCGCGTCTGGGGAAGCGATGAGCAGGTCTTCCACCGGGAAGGAAGCGGTCAGGTTGGCCAGAACCCGTTCGAGTTGTTCCGGCGTCATTGCGGCAAGCAGGACGAGGAGTCCGTTGTCGGGACGCGCGGAAGGTGTGGTGATGTCGGGAATTGGATCTGCTGTCGCCATGGTCATTCGGGAAGTTGATATTAAAGCAATTGTAGGCTTTCTACAGCCTCCAATTGACCGGCCTCCATACGGCTAGCCCTTTTACAAGGTGAGGATCCCGACAAGCGGGATGAGGATCATGCTGGCTTCACACTCGGGGGCTGGAGTTCGAGCCAGAGGAAGGAGTACGGAGCGAGGGTGAGTACGTAAGGGGCTTCGGTGATGGTAGGGAAAGGCACATAGCCTAGCATCTCGACGGGCTCGGCGCCGTTGTGGTCGGCGAGGTCGAGGGAGACGGGCTGGGCAAAACGGCTGAGGTTGGCCACGCAGAGAACGGTCTCGTGCGAGCCGTCGCCGCGCTCGAGGTCACGGAGGTAGGCGAGGATCTTGCGATTCACCGGGTTCAAAAAACTGAGGGTTCCACGGCCGAAGACTTGGAAGAGTTTGCGCAAAGCGATCATGTTGCGGGTCCAGTGCAGGAGGCTGGACTGATCGCTTAGCTGAGCTTCCACATTGATGGCCTGGTAGCCGTAGATGGGATCCATGATGATGGGAAGGTAGAGCCGGGCGGGGTCGCACTTTGAGAAGCCGGCATTGCGATCCGAGTTCCACTGCATTGGGGTCCGAACACTGTTGCGGTCGCCGAGGTAGATGTTGTCGCCCATGCCGATTTCATCGCCGTAGTACAAGATAGGTGTACCCGGAAAGCTGAGCAGGAGCGAGTTCAACAACTCGATGCGACGGCGGTTGTTGTCGACCAGCGGCGCGAGGCGGCGACGGATACCGACGTTGACGCGCATGCGTGGGTCGGTCGAGTAGGCGAGGTACATGTAGTCGCGTTCGTCGTTGGTGACCATTTCCAGTGTGAGTTCGTCGTGATTGCGCAGGAACAGGCCCCATTGGCAGTTGTCGGGGATGGGCGGCGTCTGCGCCATGATGTCGGTGATCGGCAGGCGATCTTCCTGGCGCAGGGCCATATAGATACGCGGCATCAGCGGGAAGTGGAAGGCCATGTGGCACTCGTCGCCATCGCCGAAGTAGGGGAGGACATCGGCGGGCCACTGATTGGCTTCGGCCAGGATAAGGCGGTTGGCGTATTCGGCATCGATGGTGGCACGGATGGTTTTGACGACACCATGGGTCTCGGGCAGGTTTTCGCAGGAGGTGCCGTCGCGCTCGACCAGGTAGGGAATGGCGTCGATGCGCAGTCCATCGACACCCATGTTGAGCCAGAAGCGCATTGCCTTAAGAACTTCTTCGATCACCATGGGGTTATCAAAGTTGAGGTCGGGCTGGTGCGCAAAGAAGCGGTGCCAGTAGTAAGCCTGGGCCGCGTCGTCCCAGGTCCAGTTGGATTTTTCCGTGTCGGTGAAGATGATGCGGACGTCCTTGTTGAGATGGTCCGTATTGGACCAGACGTACATTTCGCGCGCCGGCGAGCCGGGCGGCGCGATACGGGCAGCCTTGAACCAGGGGTGTTGGTCGCTGGTGTGATTGATGACCAGCTCGATCATGACCTGCATGTTACGCTGGTGAGCGGCGTCGAGAAACAACTGGAAGTCGTTCAGCGTTCCGTAGGACGGGTTGACGTCAACGTAATTCGCGATGTCGTAGCCGTCATCGCGCAGGGGCGAGGGAAAGAAAGGGAGGAGCCAGATGCAGGTGACGCCGAGATTCTGGAGGTAGTCGAGCCGCGAGAGCAGTCCGGGGAAGTCGCCGATGCCGTCGCCATTCGAGTCGGCGAAGGCCCGAACGTGGAGTTCGTAGATGATCGCATCTTTGTACCAGAGGGGATCGGTTGCGCTTGCCAGCTTTTTCACTCTTGAGTTCTCCGAGGTGCTTGGATGCTCGTTTTCCTGCTATTTGCTTGCGGTGCAGCAACGGCATTTGAACTCCTGGACAACGATACGGCACGCCCAATCAATGCGCAAACGCGCTTACCTTTGTGCGCGCCAAATGATCTGGAACCGGGTAACAGTCTTCTATGCACTGCTTCGCACGGGCTCGCGCCAATGGCATGCGAACTGCTCACTTGAGGTTTCCCATCCAGGCTGTCGAAAAGAGCGCTGCAAAGCGCCGCTTGAGTGTCTGAGCGCTCTCCCGGCGGGGATGAGATGCTGCATTGCGATCCCAAGTACTTCCGGCGACCGTGTTCCGTTGCGTTGGATTACGGGATTGATTTCTGTCAGAAACGAGCAGGATGACGCCAGAAACTGGCTCAAGAGCTGCTCATCTATTGTCCATTGTGGGGCCTGTGAGTGCTTCCGGGATCAGTCCTGCGAAGCGTGCAACTGGCCGCGGCCAGAACGGGCTGGGGTGCTAACTCGGCCTCAAGGCAGATGCAGATGCAGCCGCCAGCCGGTGTAGCTGAGGATCTCGTGCGCAAGGCGCTCGGATTCCGCGGTGCCTCCTCCAAAGGAGACGCGTGTCCGGGGTGAGGTGAGTACATCGAGGCCATCGGCGGCGCAGACCGTTGGCTCGGGCGATGACGGCAATGCGGTGGGCCTGTTCCTCCGTGTTTCGGCTATGGGTTTCGGCGATAATGGCGGATTCGGGGATGCCCAGGCTCACTAGGTAGTCGCGGCCCACCGCACCCTCGGAGTACTCATCTCCGCCGCGACTGTACGGTTGTAACCGGCATCCCCGTGGTAGTCGGGGCGCCAAAACACTGATCGGGTCCGGGCGCATTCCGCAACCAAACCAAGCCTTCCCCTTTGGTTTTGAGCAGGTGTCCGCAACCCGGAGCTTGGGTCAAATGTTGGCAAATCCCCTTACCATGAACTGAGCCTGGGCGATGTGGCAGGCGCATAGAGATGGAGAAATGTGGCGGAAGGGGCATTCGATCGAGGCTATAAGTTGCAGGTGGGCCTGGGGTGTGCTGGTGGTGTTTCCGGCTCGGCTGTCAGCCATAGGAGTATTGTTGCCGAGGAGTTGTTCGATGAATTGGGGCACGCGGAGTCGGATTCCGGAACCCCAGATTGTAAAGAGAGCTGCGAAACGTTAACAAACGCGCACGCACAACCGCATCGCCGCCTACATGCTGGCCATTGACCGCGTGGCCTTCACCATCAAGCAGCGCGGCATCTACGCCTAGCGCATCGGGCGGCTGGAAATTGACTCTAAATAGTCTAGGTAAGCGTACTTTGATTCACAGCCGCAACTGCGGTACGGCAGCCTAAGCCTCCCGCTTTTGTCCGTATAAGGCTTAAAGGTCAAATCAGAAAGACGCACTGTCTTCTCGGTCATTTGCCGGCAACTGCAGCGTACACGAACAAGTTGGTGTCCACACCGATCTGACCCGGCAAAGCCGATTACGACCAAATGCCCAAACTCAGCGCCGATTTCGACGGTCCGCTTCTTCATGTGATCCGCCTCCATCTTAGTCCTGGAGGCAGTGGATTGGGTGCCTGGGTTTGGCTGTCCTAGTACCCGCCGTCCATGCCTCCGTAGCCGCCGGCCGGGGCCGCAGCCTTGGGCTCGGGAAGCTCGGCAACCAGGGCTTCAGTGGTGAGAAGTAGACCGGCGATCGAGGCTGCGTTCTCGAGGGCCGTGCGAGTCACCTTAGTCGGGTCGATGACGCCGGCCTTCACCAGGTCCTCGAAGACGCCGGTAAGGGCGTTATATCCGTAATTCTGCTCTTTGGATGCGAGGACTTTGGCTACGACGACAGCGCCTTCTTCGCCGGAGTTGGCAACGATCTGCCGCAACGGCTCTTCGAGAGAGCGGCGCACAATCTGCGCGCCAATCTTCTCGTCGCCTTCGAGCGTCTTGATGAGGGCGTCGACCGCCGGAACGGCGCGAACCAAGGCCACGCCGCCGCCGGGGACGATGCCTTCCTCGACTGCCGCGCGGGTTGCGTGCAGAGCATCTTCAACGCGAGCCTTCTTTTCCTTTAGTTCGGTCTCGGTTGCAGCGCCCACCTGGATGATGGCAACGCCGCCCACCAGCTTAGCCAGACGCTCCTGGAGCTTCTCCTTGTCGTAGTCCGAAGTGGTCTTCTCGATCTGTGAACGGATCTCGCTCACGCGGCCTTTGATCTTGATGGCATCGCCGGCGCCGTCGATGATGGTGGTGTTGTCCTTGTCAATGGTGATGCGCTTCGCCTTGCCCAGATTCTCGAGCTTCACGCCTTCCAGCTTGATGCCCAGATCCTCGGTGATGGCCTCGCCGCCGGTCAGGATGGCGATGTCGCCGAGGAGCGCCTTACGGCGGTCGCCGAAGCCGGGAGCCTTGACGGCAGCCACGTTCAGGGTGCCGCGCAGCTTGTTCACCACCAGGGTAGCTAGGGCTTCGCCCTCAACATCCTCAGCGATGATCAAGAGCGGCTTGCCGCCGCGGGCCACCTGCTCCAACAAGGGCAGCAGATCCTTCATATTGCTAATCTTCTTCTCGAAGATCAGGATGGAGGGCTCATCCAGGATTACTTCCATGCGTCCGGGGTCGGTGACGAAGTAGGGGCTAAGGTAGCCGCGATCAAACTGCATACCCTCCACAGTCTCCAGAAAGGTATGGTCTGTCTTCGAATCCTCGACGGTGATGACGCCATCCTTGCCGACCGTCCTCATCGCTCTGGCAATGATTTCGCCAATCTCTTCGTCGCCGTTGGCCGAGATCG
>Ga0310038_10001841_pt1 | contig 15754 bp, 10 predicted proteins | sample Sb_taG_6_FD_200461 | JGI IMG/M metagenome (GOLD analysis project Ga0310038, IMG submission 200461) | Peat soil microbial communities from Weissenstadt, Germany - Sb_50d_4_PS metaG (v2) (version 2) | ecosystem: Environmental > Terrestrial > Soil > Wetlands > Peat | place: Germany: Weissenstadt... | reverse complement strand
TGTATCTTTATGCGGCCAACACCACCGGTTACGGCGGCGCCGGCATTTCGGCGACGGCCAGCAATCAGTCGATTTCGCTGCTCACCAGCGGAACCCAGGACGCCAGCGGCCACTATTTTGCGACGACGGGAAGTGACGGCAGCTTCAGTGTCACCGGCGACTACACCTGTCCCAGTGCGAACTCGCAGTTATACCTGTATGCGGGGTGGGAGGCAATTCAGGGGCGGGAACAAATTCCGCTGCCGGGCTGCTGGCCGGGCTGGGAACATGCAGTGCAGTCGTGGCCTCACCGCCGTATGTGGTCGTCAATGAAGTTTCCACCATGGCCACGGCTTTCGCCATCGCTGGCTTCGCGTCAAACGCCACGCATGTTTCGAGCTCCGGCACTACGCTGGCTTTGCAGGGCATTGCCAACGCATTTCTCGCCATTCCGAACCTGGAGTCGTTGAACAGTGGCGTGGCCCTGGCCACCACCCCCTCAGGCATCGGAACCTCACCGCAAAAAACGCTCAACACGCTGGCCAACGTCCTGGCCGCGTGCGTCAACTCCACGGGGCCCAGTTCCAGCCCATGCACCACGCTGTTCGACAATGAGGCCAGTGACGGCCTTCCGACTGAGACGGCCACGGCGGCCATTGCCCTTGCGCAAAACCCGGGGAAGGCCATTTCCACAATCTACGGTTTACAGGTCGCGGGCGCGCCTTTTCAGCCCTCGCTCACCGCCTTGCCCAACGACTTGACGCTTTCCATCAGCTACGCGACAAGCAGCCTGTTCAGGCCCAATTGGGTCGCGGTCGACAAGTCAGGCAATGTCTGGATCAGCAACGGAGCCACCAGTTCCGCCTTGAACAATGGTTCTGTCATGGAGATGAGCCCGTCCGGTCAGCTGCTCTCCGGCTCGAATGGCTACAACACCGGGCTTAACGATCCTTACCGGGTCGCGATCGACAAGTCGGGAAATGTCTGGGTGTTGAATGACAACTCCGGCTCGTTCAACCTGGTCGAGTTCAGCTCCGCCGGCGCGTCCCTCAACAACTTCAGCAGCGGACTCAGCAACCAACCGGAAGATTTCGCATTCGATGCCTCAGGCAACATCTGGGTCCCCAACTTCACGGGAGGCACCGGGCCAACCCAGGGCTCCGTCATGGAGCTGAACTCATCGAACGGCTCGGCGATCCTCAGCGGGATCACGGGCGGAGGGATCGACGGTCCCATTGGTCTCTCCATCGACATTGCCGGCCACGTTTGGGTGGGGAATTTTTACGACGGCATCACTGAGATGACCACGTCAGGCTCGGTCGTCAGCGGGACGAACGGCATCGAAGGCGCGGGCGGAGGGGACGAGGACGAATTCACTGCGATCGGCCTTTCGGGCGATGTCTGGGCGGTGGGCTACGAAGATGGCAGTGTGACCGAGCTGACTTCCTCCGGCTCCATCGTCGGCAGCGGCGACAACGGCGGCAGCAATTTCTATCCCAATGATGTCGCCACCGACGGAGCAGGAAATGTATGGGTGACGAACAGTGGCCAGAATAGCGTCCCCGAATGGAGCCCCTCCGGATTTCCCATTGGCAATACGGGGGGAGCGAATGGATACACCGGCCCATACATGGACGACCCGAACGGCCTGGCGATTGACGGATCAGGAAACGTTTGGGTGGCCAACCTTGGAGCCACCGGTACCGCCGGCACCGTCACCGAATTCATTGGCGCCGCAGTGCCAATCGCGACCCCTGTGGTCGCTAACCTGCTCTCGCCCTATGGCACCGCCGACGTCAACAGGCCGTGAAAAGAAGAGAACAGAGATCAGAAAACAGAGAAAAGGGAACAGTGAACAGAGAGATTACGCAAATGGGAGGGTGGAAAATGAATCTGAAAAAAACACTGCTGATGTTTGGGTTTCCATTGATGCTCGCGTTGACGGCTCCGCTGCGGGCGCAAACCGGGTGTACCGATTCGCCGGAGGATCCAACCATTGTGCTCGCGCTCGTAGGTGGAGCGGGTGCGCTGGTGGGCGGTGTCCTGGGGTCGCTCCGGCGGAAGAGCAGCGACCGGCGGGCGGGAAACAAAGACAGCGCTCATTGAAAGATTCCTGAGCTCTTTTCCCGCGGCTTTGCGCATATCCAAACAAAGCAGAATTTCTTGACCGGAGCCCGCTTCCCCTGGACGACCGTCACGGGCTTCCGGTTTGGTAATCCCGCCGCCGGAGAGATTTGGCCGGCGAGCGCGAAACCAGGACAGCGCTCCATGATCGCTGGTCAAGAGTGAAAAAATCGCTCAACCTTTTCTAGCTTCAGAAGTGAAAAGAGCGCAGCTGTAATGTCCTGAGACGAGTTGAGACCGCAGCCAACAGCTACTGGTTGACTCTCGCCTCCAACGGCAACCCAGTCTGAACAATCTGCCCCTAGCAAGATTTTTTCAGATTCAGCTGGCGCCCAACCTCAAGCCAAACTGCACTGGAGGAAACAATGAAACATCTCGATGAAATGGGGGCGCAGCTTAACAAAATCGGTCGCTGCGCTTTAGTGGGGATGCTCGCGGGGATGCTGGTGGGGCAGGCGGTTGCGCAAGGCGCGCCGGCTGCAACGCCGCAGGCTCCGGCACAACAGGCAACCAGCGCCAGCGCGAGCAATGTGCAAACGCCGGCGGCGAACCCGGCTCCGTCCGCATCAGTGGCCACGACGCAAGCCAGTGCGCTACCGGATGCGCCGGCGGCGCCAACCGAGTCGGCCAGTGCGAGCATGCCGGCTGATATGAAGGCGATGTTCGACGATGCCAGTCAGGAAAGCCAGAACCTGCGGTCGGCTCCCACGACCACCAAAAAGGGAGTCCAGCGGCCGGGCATGCTGGTGATGGGAATCGCCGGGGTGCCGCTGATCATTCTGGGCGCCATGATCCTTTCCCTCAACGTGGGTCCAAAGGAAGCCGGCGCGAGAGACGGTCTGGGCGCCGCATTCCTGGCGCCGGGCGCCGCCATGTCGGGACTTGGTTTCTACTTTGCGTTTCACAAGAAGAACCAGTAAGCACGCCGTCTCACGGGTGAGACAAGGGGTCTTCGCAGCCTGCGAAGACCCTTTGCTTTTGGTGCTCATTTTGTTTTCACGATCGCGATGCTTTCACTTTCGCGCTCTCATGCGGCTGCGCCCGCGGTCGATGATCACCTGCAACAGGTAAATGAAGACCAGGATATTGATAGCCAGCAGGCCGACGCGAATCCAGGTGAGACGCCGAAAAACCTCGATCATCTCCAAAGGCAGGAACGACGCGGTGATGGCCAGCGTGAGGAATTCGCCCCACGCTTGCTCGAGATAAAGGCCAATGCCTTCAGTGAGCGTGACGGCGGCGTAGCAATATGCCACAAAACCGATGCGCCGAAGGACCGGGTCGTTGACGAGCGAGGCTTTCTCAAAGATGAAGTTGACGAGGCGCGACTCGGGATTGAAGCGAAGGTGATGAGCGAGCAGCACGACCTGGTCGGCAATGTCTTTGTGGAGCAGGCGATGCGCGCCCATGCCGATGGCGACAAACAAGAGGGCATGGAGAAACTTGTAAAGCGCGATAAGGAGGAGCCAGCGGTTATGGTGCTGGCGCCCTGAACGGGATCGGATGGGATTGCCGGGCATGAGGGCGGGATTCAATCGCTGTATTCAAGAGTAAATGATGCGGAGTGACCGAGGAAGGCGGGGGTTTCACAGTTTGCGGAAAAACTCGCGGCGTCGAGAGCCTTGTATCAGGGCGCGAGTTTGATCGTGCCGAAAGTGGAAAGTGCCTTGGTTCGGTGTGTGCAGGCTTCTTGTACGATGGCGGGGCAGGTGAGATCAATATGAATCTCTTGAAAGAATGCGCTGAAGTGCGCAGGCGCGGAAGCGCGAGGTTGGCGGGACTGCCCTGCGCGGGAATCCTGCTGCTGATGGTTCCGCTTCTGCCGGCACAGATGACGAACGCCAAAGATCAGGATCTGCGCGCCAGGATCAAGGCGGCGCTATTCGTTCCGCAGCCTCTGCCGGCGCTCGATGTGCAGAACTACGGCAGCTTTGCGGTGGGGCCGGGGGTGATTGCGGAGCGTGTGACCTATGCGACCGAGTACGGGCTGCGCGTTCCGGCGATTGTGTACCGGCCCGAGAAGATTCGCGGAAAGATTCCCGGCCTCTTAGTAGTGAATGGCCACGGCGCAGATAAAACAAGCTGGTACTCGTGGTACACCGGCGTGGAGTACGCGCAAGCCGGCGCGATGGTGGTGACGTACGACCCGATTGGCGAAGGCGAACGCAACGATGACCACAAAGACGGGGTGGGAGAACACGACAAGCTGATCGATGTGCCCGGAGTTCCGCAGCGTATGGGCGGCCAGATGATGACGGATGTGTTGCAGGCGGTATCGTATCTCGCGAGCCGCCGGGAGGTGGATGCTCGGCGAATTGGTGTTCTGGGATTTTCGATGGGCTCGTTTGTCGTGTCGCTGGCCGGCGCCGTGGATCCCCGCATTCACGCAGTGCTGCTCACCGGCGGCGGCGATCTGGATGGGCCGGGAGGCTATTGGGACTCAAGCCACGCAGTGATGTGCCAGAGCGGGCCGTACCACGCTCTCGAGTTTCTGGGCGACCGAGGCGCCGTGCTGTTTGCGCTGCAGGCGAATCGCGGCCCGACGTTCATCATCAACGGCACCAACGATACGGTGGTTGCGATTCCGCAACACGGGCCGGACTTCTTCGCTGATTTGCGCAAGCGGACGATCGCAGAGCTCGGCTCAGACAAAAATGTATTCACGACCTGGTTCGATCCCGGCGCGAGCCATCGGCCGGCATGGGTGACGAAGCTCGCCGCAACATGGCTGGATGAGAACCTGCATTTTGCCAACTGGAAGACCAAGCAGATCGCGGAGCTGCCAACAATCCGGATTGGCGAGTGGGCCGCGAAGGATGACGTGATCCTGAACAAGAGCGCGCAGCGCGAAGATCGCGACGCCGGGCTGGTGGCCATTGACGTCGGCGTGCCCAAATTGACACCGGAGCAGTTGAGCGTGTTGCCGATGGCGGAGTGGGAGAAGCACAAGAACGATTTTGTTTACTCGGTGTGGGCGCGCGATGCCATTGCGGACGCGGAGAAAGATAAGCAACAGCTTAACGGGCCAGCAAGCAGGCCAGACGGCAAGTGAGCAGCCACGCGAGGTGGCGCGGCGTCAGCATCGCCGGTACTACTTTTTCAAATGCAATAGCGAATCACGGTCGACGACTTCTCCGTTGAGGATGAGCGTGGAGATGCGGCGCGCATTCCAGACGTTTACCGTGGGGTCGCCGTCGACGACAAGAACGTCGGCGCGCCGGCCAGGGGCGATGAGCCCGAGCTCGTTCCAGCCGAATTGCAGCGCGTAGTTGTTGGTGGCGGCAGCCAGAGCTTCACGCGGTGAGAGCCCGAGCCGGACGAGCATCTCAAGCTCTGTATGAAGCGAGATGCCGGGCATGGTGCCCATGGCGTCGGCGCCGGAGCCAGCAAGGTAATGCGGGAAGGCCGAGAAAATGGTTCCGTTGATGTGCCAGAGCCGCAGCGCAGTCTGGCCGGCTTTCTTTTGCAGATCCTCCTCCATCCAGCGCTGGGCCACATTTGGCAGCCGGTGCGACCAGGTGGGCAACGGGTATATCATCTCGCCGGTAGCAGGATCGGTGGGGTGAAACATGCGGTCGGGATCGAGAAGCGCAGCAGCGGGCTCTTTCCACAGATCGCGATGCTCGGGCAGTTCAGCGTAGTAAAGGCTGAACATGGGCAGCAGCGCTGCGTGGTGCGTGGCGAGGAAACTCGCGTAGTCGCGCAGCCGGGAATCGGTGGGCGGAATTCGCTCGGAGTAATCGTAAGCGGTGGCAGCCGAGGTGCCGTCGGGATCGTCGACGAGCGGGCTTTCGAGTTCATCGGGAATCACCCCGAGGTCGTAGCGGTCCATGTGCACCAGCGCGTCCACGCCGGCCTCGATGCCCACGCGGTAAGGAGTGGAAACAAAGATGCCGTACGTGGCCAGGCCCAGGTCGTGGGCGCGCGCAATGATCCACTGCGAATTTGCGGCAGTGAGATGGGGCGTGAGCAGCAGAACGCGCGTGCCCAGGCGCTTCGTATCGACCATCTGGCGTGCCGTGTCTTCGGGGCTGAGCTCCACCGGGTGCGCGCCCTCGCGCAGCATGGAAACCCACTCCGGATGCCGCGCCAGCAAGCTCCAGTTGTCGGTCACGCCGATGGTGTCAATGGCATAGATGTGCGGGCTGGGCTGCGCGCTGAAGTCAATAAAGCCATGCTCGCTGTCGGCGCGCGCTACCACGGTGGTCACGCCCATATAAAGGTTTGCATTGGCCTGTGCCTGCGAGTTCATGCCGGCGAATCCGTCAATCAGGCCGGGGATGATAAATTTTCCGGCGCAATCAATGATGCGCGCGCCTTTGGGGATTTCGACCGCACCGGGGAGGCCCACATTGGAAATCAGGTTCCCCTCAATCACGACGATGGCGCCGGGAATGTCGCGCGCGGAGTGTCCCCAGTTGGTGACATCGACCACCGTGCCGCCGACAAGAACAAGGGGAACAGAGGGCGCATTAGGCTCAACTTGCGAAGAATGGGCCGGGAACGAGACCAGAGCCAGTCCGCATGCCAACGCCAGAAGATAACGATCACATCGCATCGGATAAACAGTCTGTTGTGGATTGTCGCACAACCGATTCGGACGATGACTTGCGGCAGGCCGGTTGGGCCTGCGGCGCACGGAACTGAGAGCCGCTGAGTGCTGCGGCTGCGGCGATGATCAAAATGGGAAAGCACTCGAGCGTGTAGCGCGGTTCGGGGTTCTGGAGCGTGCCCAGCAGAATGAATCGCAGCACAAGGAAGGTACCCAGCATCCAGCCCCAAGGGACGCGCCCGCGAACGAAGGCCCAGGCCGCCGCGGCCACATAGAAGAGATCGATGAGGCCAAGCAGAATGGCGCAAATCGTCTCTCCGGGATGTTCGCTCCAGCGCCACCAGAAAACATCCAGATAGAAGGCCTCGGTGCGCGGGCGAAGCAGCATGTCAGCCACGCGAAGAATGGGAAGCCCAATGTAATAGCTGAACGGATGGGCGCGAATGCGCTCCGCAGCGAGCGCGGCAAACCGGCTGTCGATCGCAGGAGTAAGCGACAAATTCCGGTTGTAATCGGCGATGAGCGCCAGCGTTTGCGCGCGCTGTTGCGGCGAGTCAAAGACGCGAGGCGGCAGGTCGGCGAGATCGATGGGAGCGCCGGGAATTTTCCAAACCACGTTGGCCGTTGTCACAAACTCCACGGACCAGGTGCGCAGCCACCGCGGCACGCCGGTCAGGGCCTGTTCTCCTGGATCGTTAATGTATCGCGGCGCGAGCGGCTGAAAAACGTGGAACTGCTCCCAGTTGCGCAGCGTCCACGGAACCAGCGGCAACAGCGCTGCGAGCAAAAAAGTTGACGTCGCCCCCACGGCAGAGCGCAGCGGCGTACGCCGCCGATAGACAACCGCAGAACGACGCTGCGTATAGAAGAAAATGCCGAAGGCGAGAGCGAAGACCAGAAGAACTCCGTCAGGGCGAAGCAGCGTTGCGAACGCAGCGGCCAAACCAGAGAGGATAAGCGCCCATCGGTCCCGGCCGCCGTTCCATTCAGCGCCCAATGCGCGGCCCGCCGCATACACGCCGAGCGAAACAGCGAAGACGGAGAGGCACTCAGCAAGTGCGATACCGGAGTAGGCGGCAGCGAAGGGGCAAAGCATGGCCAGCGCCAGGGCGATTTCGCCGGCGCGAGCAGAAAGATGGCGGCGTGCGAGAACTGCGACCAGCACTCCCCCCGCAACATCGGCTCCGGCCTGAACCACGAAGACAGCATTGAACCAGGAACTCGGCCAGGAGCGCGCGAAAAGCTGCTCGAATGTGGCGAGAAAAATGGGATATGCCGGCGGGCGAAAAAGGCTGGGTGCGATATCACCGCCGCTGCTCAGGCCGTAGATGCCGTGATGGAGCAGGTTATGACCGAGCTGGAGGTAGTCCAGCGTGTCGTCATCAACCGGGCGGGGAAAAACGATGAAGATGATGCGCAAAGCGAGACCCGCAGCGATCCAGAGCAGCCAGCGGCGCGGCCAGCGGAACGAGCGGACGAATGAGGGCATGAATGGAGGATACCGCAGCAGCCAACAGCGATCAGTGAACGGGAGCGGGCAAGTTTCGATCTGCTCTTGAGAGGATGAGGCTTCATTCAATGCGCAAGGCCTGCACAGGGTCGATCGAAGCCGCGCGCCGCGCCGGAATGATGCCGGCGATCGCAGCCGCGAGCAACAGCACTCCAATGGCGACGGCCATCACCGGCACATTCACGCTTGTAATCTCAAAAAGCTGCGACTTCACGTACCGAACACAGAACACCGCGACCGGGACTCCGATGGCGAGACCGGCGGCTGCCTGTAGCATGGCTCCGCGCATGATCATTGCGATAACGCGGCTGCGCGCCGCTCCAAGCGCCATGCGGACACCGATCTCCGGCGTGCGGCGGACCGCGGTATAGGCTGTAACGCCATAAAGGCCGATGGCGGCGAGCACCAGCGCAAGCAAGCCGAAGAGGGAAGTGAGACGCGCGATCAGCCGCTCTTCGATGAAGCGGTCGTCAATCTGCTGCTGGAAGGTTTGGAACTTCACGATCGTGAGGTTCGGGTTGATGCTCGCCAGGGTGCTGCCCACAATCTTTTCAAAGCCGGGAATCGGGCGGCTGGTCTGAATGACCAGTGCGCCGGCGTACATGGATTGGTCTTTGTCGATGGAAAAGTTAGGATCGTTGGCGCTGCCGGCACGCTGCGTGAGCGGTAGAAAGTACATGGCGTGGTTTCTCCAGTAGACGCTTGTGTAGGTGGTGTCCTCCACCACGCCCACGATCTCATGTGCTCCATCCATGCCGGCGTGGCCGGGGCCGGAAAAACCAAAACGATGCCCGATCGGGTTGCGGTTGCCGAAGAACTGCTTGGCGAATTCTCGATTGACGACGGCGACCGGTGGCGCATTCAGCGTGTCCTGCCGTGTGAAGGCGCGGCCCATCACCACGTGGGTGCCGACCGAATCAAAATACTCAGAAGTGGCTTTCACCCAGGATGCGCCTTTGTTCAGGTCCGGCTCGCCCTGAACCTTTACACCCGATCCCCAGTTGTTATCCTCCATTGGTGTGTAAGTGGCGAGGCCAACTTTCAGAACGCTGGGTATCGCGTGGAAGCGGTCCACGATGGTCTGGTAGAGGGGCTCGACTTCTGTGTTCTTGTAGCCGGCAGCCTGCGGATTGATGTGCGCGATGTAGCGATTCGTCGCATCCAGTTTCATGTCCACGTTCTCGGCCTTGTTGAGGCTCTCGGCAAACAAACCCGCGGCAACCAGCAGCACTAGCGAGAGCGCGGCCTGCAGCACAACAAGTACGCGCTGCATCCACGATGCTCCGTGCGCGGTCGTACGTGCGTTTGAGCGCAGAGCTTCAGCGGGCTGCGTGCGCGCGGCCATCAGCGCCGGCGCAAGGCCAAACAGGATCCCCGTCACCAGCGAAAGCGCAAAGGCAAAGCCGATGACCAGCGGCGAAGGCGAAGCCGTGACCGGCATGTCGTGCTGATTCGGAAAGGCGAGCGCCAGCAGCGCGTGCGCCCCCAGAAAAGAGAGAGCGAGGCCCAGCAGGCCGCCCATACCCGCAAGCAAAATGCTCTCCGTAAGAAGCTGGCGCACAATACGGCCGCGCTGTGCGCCAAGAGCTGCGCGGATGGAAAGCTCCGCGCGGCGGCTCATGCCGCGCACCAGCAGCAGGTTGGCGACATTGGCGCAGGCGACCAGAAGCACCAGCGCGGTGATCCATTGCAGCAGTTTCAGGTGGTCCTTGTAACCGTCCTGCATGTTCTGGATGCCGCCGCCGCCGGGAGTGAGCACCACATGGGTGCGGGGCAGAGCCTTCTGCGCGCGCTGATCGGTAAATGTCTTGAGCGGCGCAAACTCATTCTTGAGCAGTGTGCTGGCCTTGGCCTGGAGGGCCGGCAGGGAAGTTCCCGGCTTAATGCGGCCGATAATGTAGGCCCATTGCGTGTCGGGATCGGTGAAGTACGGTGCGCCAATAACTTCATCCATCGAATTCATAGGAAGGAAGTACTTGGGCGGATTGGTATCGATGCGGTCCCCGTAAAATCCTTTTGGCGCAATCCCAATAATTGTGACCGGCTGGTATTGATGTAAAACGCGCTTCCCACGACGCTCTTGTCGCCTGCATAATCCTGCTGCCATGCGTCGTAGCTCATCACGGCGGTAATGGGTGCGCCCTTCTGGTCGTCGGCATCCACAAAGAGCCGGCCCGCCGCCGGAGAAAGACCAAAGACACGGAAGTAATTGCCCGAGACGAGGGTTCCCATGACCGACTTCGCTATAGTCTGGGGTCCGGCGCGGCGCACGGTGATGGGCCGCCAGGCGTAGCCAGACTCCATCGCGGCCAGCTCTTCAAACTCCGGCAGGTTCTTCTTGAACATGAAATAGGTGTCGGTGGCAAAAAGCGAGTAGTCCCCGTTATCGTGCCAGCCGCCGTTGACGCAGCAGTCGTCTTCGTCGCCGATGCGGATGAGGGTTTTGGGATCGGTTGCCGGCAGGTTATGCAGCAGGATGGCATTGACAAGCGTGAAGATGGCCGAGTTGGCGCCGATGCCGAGCGCGAGCGTGAGCAGCACCGTAACAGTGAACCCCAGTGCCTTGCGCCACTGCCGGAATGCATAACCCAGATCCCGAAGCAGAACTCTCATCGCCTGGCCTCCACACGCGTCGGCTTCCAATCTCAAAAAGCATGCCACGTGCCAAAGGAATTGTCTGCTTGCTCTTGAAATAAACCGGTCAGCGATCCACCGGTTCTTCCGCTACTCGCCTAATGCATGGTTGCATAAACCCGGTACGCTTCGATGGTGACTGTCAGCGGTGTTCCTCTCACCTGCGAAGTCTTGAGCAGCACTTCGAAGTAAGGAAGGCTCGCGGCATGAAGCGTCTCGCGAAACGCGGAGAATTGATTGCCTGAAAGGAAGTCGCCGGCAGCTTCAGTCGCCTCGGCTGAAGTGCCCTCGATCAGCAGCACCTTTCCATCCTGGCCGGGATTGGGCAAAAACGCGACCACGCAATATCCCACCGAGTCGCTTGACTCGTAGAGAGGCTGTTCGCTCGCCTGCGGCGCGCGATTGGTCACGGTGGTGACGCCAAAGCCCTCGAACTTCGTGTTCTCGATGAAATTCAGCCGGCCTTCAAAAAGTTCCACCCAGGGATTGGAAACCCGGCCGCCGATCAGAATCACGTTGTCCTGCTTGATGAGCGCAGGCATGTACTGGCGCGCGCTATACAAGTGGACGTTCTTTCCCTGCGGATCGAGCGCCAGGATGCGATGCGCCAGCTTGAATTCGCTGGTGTTTCCCAGGCTCTTGGTGGCAATCATGCTCTGGATGAATCGTGTTTCGGCGCTCGAGCCTGTGGTTGCCGGCGGCTCGAGATAGCTGCGGTTCAGATATCCATAAAACGGCGTGGTCTGCCTGCTGATCTGCTCGATCAGAAGATAGGAGTCGTCGCTGAGCACGACGTCCGTGTCGCGGTTTGTGTCGAAGAAGTTGGACCAAAGCGCCGCCGCCGCGGGCTGCGCCTTCCATGGCGTGAGCGACAGGCGGGCAAGGGCCAGCGATTGGTTCGCATCATGCAACCGGATCCACAACGCTGCGCAGCAACCCGCCAGCGCGACAACGACAACTGCGGCGGCCACGGGCAGCGCGAGTTTTCTGGCGCGATCCGTGGGCGGCGCGATCTCATTCCGCGCTTCGCGTGCGGTGGAGGGTAGCGCTTTGCCTGGCGCGACGCCGACTGAAATATCGCTTTCCTTCGGGTTCTGATCCGTTTGATTTCCCGCGAGGACCGGCGCCGCCGGAAGGGAGCGTGGGCTGAAGACCGGCCTGTAACTGCCCAGCGCCACGGTGATCACGGTATCTTCCTGCTTGCCTTCAGTGGAGAAGTAGTTTTCGAGCTTCTTGCGCAGGTGTGCCATCTGCACGCGAACAATATTGTCATCGAGGGGATTGAAATCGCTGCGCCGCCCCAGGACTTGGTGTGCGATGTCGAATTCGTGAATCGGCTCTTCTGGATTCAGAATTGATTGGCGAACGATGAAGAGCAGCATATCGCGAAGTTGCGTCGCCCGATAGATTCCCGGGCTGCGCGCGACCCTCTCAGCCAGCTTCCATCGCGGGTTATTCTGAAGAAGTGAAGCTTCCTCTTCGATCCCGACCCCGTTTTTGCGATTCCCGGCCACAATTCCATGTCCTGTTGGTGCGGTGATTATCCTCGACCCGACGAACGATTGACAAGAAAAATCCGGGATCAGGCCGTTTAAACCGCTGATTTAAAAAGTTCTTAACGTAAAATTTTCGCTAAGAGCGCTACCGTAGCATTAAATTGACTGTCCATGGATCAGTGCGCTCAGCAACAGTAAATGAGCCGGTCAAACCATGGGCCCGAACTCTTCCCGTTTAATCACCGCTCTATTGCGGCTTCCAAACGAACCGGCTTTTTATCGATCGCTCACGGCCGCCAACAGGCCGCGATTTTGACGAGAAAAAATCGGTGTCGTGGGATTCCAACTCCACAGCACATCTCGTCCGGCCCAACCGTTTTTTCCTCAGGAGGATTTTCAGATGAAGAACTTAGCCAGCACTCTGATGACGCACAGGAATTTTCTCGAGAGCCGTCCATTCCGAGCGATCGCGTTTCTGCTCGCAGCGGCGATTCTCGCCATTCCGGCCTCAATGCCCGGCTTCGGCCAGGGTATTACCGGATCGATTACCGGAACCGTCACCGACCCCAGCGGAGCGGTCGTCGCCGGGGCCACGGTGACGGTGCGAAATGTCGACACCAACGCAGCGAGAATCGAGACAACTTCCGACGCGGGATCATACACAATTACGCAGTTGCCTCCCGGCCACTACGCGGTGAAGGTCGACAAGACCGGATTCAAGACCTATAACCAAAGCGGCATCACCCTGGTGATCGACCAGGTGGCGCAGATCAATGCGCAATTGGCAGTGGGCTCTGAAGCGCAGAATATTGAGGTCACCAGCACCGGTCCGGTGATCCAGACTGAAGATTCATCGGTCGGCCAGGTGATCGACAGCCAGTCCATTCAAAACACGCCGCTCAATGGGTGGCTGAGCGTGATGGGATTGATTGCGCTTTCGCCGGGTGTGCAGGGTGTCGGCGCGCAGGACCAGCTTGCGGTGCGCGGCTTGACCTATGCAGTCGGCACTGGCAGCCGCAACGCCTACGGCGGCCTCGGGTCCACCTTGGATGGCGTAATCAACAAAGAAGTCACCCTGCAGCGCTCCGAGCCGGAGGTTCCGTCGCTTGATGCGCTTTCTCAATTCAAGGTGCTCACGACAGGCGCGCCGGCGGAATTCAACGAGCCTTCGCAAGTGATTGTTGTGACCGCCGGCGGCACGAACCAATATCACGGCGAGCTGCTGTGGTACAATCGCTCGAAAGGTACCGCCGCCAAGACTTACTTCGGCGGATCATCGAAGCGCCCATACTACGAAAGAAACGAATATGGCGGAAATTTCGCCGGGCCGATTACGATTCCCGGTCTCTATAACGGAAAAAACCGCTCGTTTTTCTTTGTGGCGTTTGAGGGATTCCGCCTGAACCAGTCGGCAAACGTCAACAGCCAGGAGCCCACGTTGCTGGAACGGCAGGGTATCTTCACGGAATTCAGCCAGCCGATTATTAATCCAGCAACGGGCCTGGCGTTCTCGGGCCAGCAGATTCCCACCGGCCAGCAGAACCAGGTCTCGCTCAAATTGCTCAACCTGCTTTATCCCATGCCCACCGCCAGCGGAACAGGAACCAACACTTTCGAGCTGGTTCCTTACACCAGCCAGGCCAAGCGGTTCTCGCTCCGTGTCGATCACAAGCTCAGCGACAAGGACCAGATCCGCGGCACGTTCATGGAGGCGCTCTACGGGCCCAACCCCGACGTGGGCGCATCCAGCCTGCAAGGCGGATTTTCAGGCGACGGTGAGCACAACACCAACACCATTCTCGGCTGGACGCACACCATCTCGCCGACGCTGCTCATCGACACCTACGCCTCCTACTTCCATTTGCCCATTTATCGGACTCCGCAGAATGTCGGCACCAAGTGGGAGTCAATCATTCCGGGTTTGAGCTCGCAGCTCATTGAAGGCGCGCCGCAAATCAGCATCACCAACATTACCTCGGTCGCTGAGCAGGGATCGAAAGATCTCGAGCAGGTGATCCAGGCCAACACCGCAGTCACCAAGGTGCTTGCACGTCACACCATCAAGACGGGCTTCTCCTACGTGTACGACAACCACTGGAACGACTCCGCGACCACCCCACAGCGCGGTTCCTACAGCTTCAATGGCCAATACACCCAAGGCACCCAAGCCAACTCCTCAGGCGCTCCATGGGCGTTCGCTGATTTTCTGCTCGGCGTTCCGGCTACAACTGGACAGGGTACTCCGGGCAACTTTATCACGCGCAACATCTCGAGCCAGTATGCGGCTTACGTGCAGGACGACTGGAAGGTCGCGCCCAAACTGACGATCAACATGGGTCTACGCTACGATCTGCAATGGTTCGAACCCGGTCCGTACGGCGAGTTTTCTCTCTACGTGCCCTCGCTATCAAAGGTCGTCGTCTTCGGCAATTCGTATCCATCTGGCGCAATCGCGTCCTACGTCAACTCGCTTTCTGCGTCGAACCTGATGGCACTTTCGTCGTCTGCAGGGATTTCGAACAACCCCTTTAGCTTCCTGGGCCGGCCCGATAAGAACTTTGCTCCGCGCTTTGGGTTCGCCTACCAGGTCATGCCGAACACCGTTGTGCGCGGCGCCTTCGGCATCTATTTCAACCTGCTTCCCGCTTCTTACATGGGCGCCATGTTTGGAACGTTGCCGTTTGAGGCCTCGCAAACGTTCACCAATTCGAAGACGTACGCGTCGGCATTCACAATGAGCAATCCGTTTTCAGCGACGGGGACCTTTAGCGCGAATCCGTCAGTAAACGCGGAACATGCTTTAGTCACTCCGTACACCGAGGAGTACAACCTCGCAGTCGAGCACCAGTTCCCGGGCGCGCTCGATGTTCGCATTGGTTATGTGGGTCAGCACAACCTCAAGCAGAACAACGCCAGTGGATCGGGCACGACCGCGCCAAATATCAACCTGGCTGACCCGCCGATCGTTGGGTCCACGGTGCAGAGCACCAACCTGCACCAACCCTTCGCGTCGATACCGTTAAACGTGGATCCGATCTTCCACAGCACGATGAATTCGCTCCAGGTAGGCGTGCATAAGCAATACACGCGCGGCCTTGCCTTTGGCGCGGAGTACCAATGGACACGCGTCCTCGGAACGGAAAATGTTGAGGATCCTTCCGGCCAGCACCCTCAGGACTCCTACGGCCCCATCGCAGGTATCACCCCGCAGGTGCTCCAGGTCAACTATTCCTATATGCTGCCGCTCGGCAAGGGCCACGCGCTCTTTGGCAGTGCCGGCGACGTCACCAACAAATTCATCACCGGCTGGCAGATTTCCGGCATCACCGACGCACAAACGGGACAACCGTTCTCCGTCTCTTACTCTGCCCCGGGCTCGCCGGTAGGTTTGGTAAGCGGCCGCGCCAACCAGGTTGGGAATCCATACCAGAGCGGCACCATTTCCGCCAATTCGTCTTG
>Ga0310038_10001823_pt1 | contig 15842 bp, 14 predicted proteins | sample Sb_taG_6_FD_200461 | JGI IMG/M metagenome (GOLD analysis project Ga0310038, IMG submission 200461) | Peat soil microbial communities from Weissenstadt, Germany - Sb_50d_4_PS metaG (v2) (version 2) | ecosystem: Environmental > Terrestrial > Soil > Wetlands > Peat | place: Germany: Weissenstadt... | reverse complement strand
GCGCCTGTCGAGTGCACCGCTGGCAACCACACCCGGCACGGCAGTGCCAAGCCGACATCTCCACGTTACGCCAGCGCCCGTCCCCGCCACGCCAGCCCCGGCACCGCCGGTCGCGGCCACGCCAGCCGTCGGCGAATTGCTCGACGTTCCAGCCGGGGTGCTGCTTGAGTCGGTGGTAGTGCCTGCATGCTGGCTCCTGTCCGTTATAATAACACATATGATGATAGGTGACGCAATACGGCTGGCGGAAGAAGGCAGGCCGCCCGACGGCGTGACACGCACCCTGGTCCGCTGCCTGATCTACGTCCGGATCAGCTTGGACGACAAACACGACGAGCACGGCGTGGCCAACCAGATGGCCAAGCTGGAGCAGAAAGCCGCCGAGCGGGGCTGGACGGTGGTGTACCGGCTCTCGGATAACGACATCGGCGTCACGCGGAAGGACCCGACCAGGCCGGGGAAGTACCGGCCCGGGTATGAGGAGGCGATGCGGCTGGTCGACGCGCGGATGGTGGATGCGGTGCTGTGCTTTAAGTGGGACCGGTTCATCCGTGAGCCGCTGGACCTGGAGTACCTGATCCCGCGGTTCGACAAGGCCGGGGTGCGGTTCGCCGAGGTGGACGGGAGCATCGACCTGGGCACCGATTCGGGGCGGCTGCATGCCCGGATCATGATCGCGGTGGCCAAGGCCGAGCAGGAACGCAAGGCCGAACGGCAGAAGCTGGCCTTCGAGCAAGCCGCGATCAACGGCAAGCGGTTCACCGGCTGCCCGCGCCCGTTCGGCTACCTGGATGACCACGTGACCGCGCATCCCGTCGAGGGCGCGGCGGTGGCCGAGGCGTGCGTCGCGCTGCTGGGCGGCGGGACGATCAGCGGCATCCGGCGGGAGTGGACCCGGCTGGGCCTCAAGCCGCCGCAGCAGGCCCAGCGCGGCACGACCGAATGGAACCGGACCAGCATCCGGATGATTCTGCTGAATCCGAGGATCGCGGGCCTGTCGGCCTACCATGGGCAGATCGTCGGCCAGGGAGACTGGGAGCCGCTGGTGCCGGAGGAAACCTGGCGGGCGGTGCGGGGCATCCTGGAAGACCCCACCCGCAAGCCGCCGCACGGGGTGCGGACGCTGCTGGGCGGGCTGGCGTTGTGCCCGTGCGGGAACGTGGTCACCGGCATGCCATCTCACACCGGGCACCACATCTACCGCTGCACCCCCGCCACCCGCAACCGCGCCTATCACGGCGGGCATGTGGCGCGGCAGGCCGAACCGGTGGAGAGATTCGTGGAGAAACTCGTCGTGGCCAGGCTGTCCCGTCCGGATGCCGCCGACCTGGTGAGCGTCGAGGAGGCCGGCATCGACGTGGCGGGATTGCGGGAAGAAGCCGCGGCGATCCGCACGAACCTGGAGGAGATGGCCGGGGACTGTGCCCTGGGCCGGATCAGCCGTGCCCAGATGCTCAAGGCCACCCAGGCGGGCAACGCCCGGCTGGATGCGATCGGCGCTGAGCTGGACGGCGCGGCGCGGGAGAACGTGCTGGCTCCGCTGGTCGCCGCCGAGAACGCCGCCGCCGTGTGGGCCGGCCTGGACATCAGCCGCAAGCGGGCGGTGATCAAGACCTTGATGTCGGTCACGCTGTACTCCCCGGGCAAGGGGGCGCGCCGCGCGTTTGACCCGGCCACGGTCCAGGTCACCTGGAACCAGCCGGACGTCGCCTGAAACCAGCCAGGACGCCGGTCGTTCCTGATGCCCTGTCCGGGGCGCGTGAGAGGTGTCCGGCTGGTGTCCTGCCGACGCGGGCGCGGCCGGGTTCCCCGGCTCGCATGCAGGCTATTGGATGACGCCGCTTTGTCGGTTACGTTAAGTAGAAACCGTTGTGCGGTCTGTTGCGGCCGTGTTGTGCTCCTGACCGTCTGGAGGACGTGATGCCCAGACGCAAGTCGCTGCTCGCCCAGATGTATGAGGCTCGCCAGAAGGCCAAGCTGCAGCAAAAGAAGCTGGAAGAACAGGCCGCCAGAGTGTGGGCCGCAGAAGGGCGCAGGGTCGCGGCCCAGATGGAGAAGGAGGCCGCGGAGCAGCGGCGGGAGACCGAACGCGCGGCCCAGGCTAGGCTGCGGGAGGAGCAGCAGGCTGAACGTGCCCGGCAGCAGGAGGCAGCCAAAGCGGAACGGCTGGCCGCTGCGCAGGAGCGGGAGCGGGAACGCCAGGCGGCGGCCGAGGCGCGCGAACAGCAGCGGCAGGCGGCAGAGGAACGCCGGGGGGAACAGGCCAGGGAGGCGGACCGGCGCCGTCGGGCGGTGGAACGGCGGACCGCTGAGGCCGAGGTCAGGACCGAGGCCGTGGAGGCCACGATTGCCGCGTTCGAGCGGCTGCTGGCCGACCGCAGCCGTCACCTGGCCGCGCGCAGCCGCCGCGCCGAGGACGCTTTCAACGCGGACGGCTCGGAAGCGTTCGTGGCCGCGATCCAGCGGACCCTGGCCACCTCGGTATACCCGGAGGGCCTGGATGGCTCGTGCGCGGCCCAGTACATCCCGGAATCCCGCGAGCTGTGGGTGGAGTACGAACTGCCCCGCAAAGACGTGATCCCGGCGGTGACGGGCTACCGGTACGTGAAGACCAAGGACGTCATCCAGCCGAGCCCGCGTAAGGAAACCGAGATCAACAAGCTGTATGAGAAGCTGATCGCCCGGGTGGCGCTGCGCACGCTGGCCGAGGCGTTCGATGCCGCCCCGGCCACGCTGGTCGCCGGGATCGTGTTCAACGGCTACGTCTCGGCCAAGGCCCCCGCCACCGGCAAGCCGGTCCGGCCGCTGCTGCTCTCCGTCCACGCTCCGCGCGAGGAGTTCGCTGAGATCGTCCTGGACGAGCCCGAGCTGGACCCCAAGGCGTGCCTGCGCGCCTACCTCAACGCCTTGATCTCCCCGCACCCCTACGACCTGGAGCCGGTCGAGCCAGTACTGAAGTTCGACTTGCGGAAGTTCAAGTTCGTGGAGGAGATGAATGTCATCGCCGGGCTGGACAGCCGCCCGGACCTGCTGGCGCTCAAGCCGGTGGAGTTCGAGCACCTGATCCGGGAGCTGTTCGAGGCGATGGGCATGAAGTCCTGGGTGACCCAGGCCTCCAGGGACGAGGGAGTGGACGGGGTCGCGGTCAACGAGGACCCGATCGTCGGCGGGCTGTGCATCATCCAGGCCAAGCGGTACAGCAAGATCGTCGGGCTGGAGGCCGTGCACGCGCTGGCCGGTGTCATGGACGACAAGAACGCCGCCAAGGGCGTGCTGGTCACCACGTCCTGGGTGGGCAAGGCCAGCCGGGACTTCGCCGCCCGCAACGGCAGCCGGATCGAGATCATCGAGGGCCGCCACCTCAAGGCCCTGCTCCGGGAGCACCTCGGGCTCGACGTGCTCATCGGCCTGCCCAAGCTGCCCCCCGGCTGGGAACGGCATGAGGTCTCCTGACAGAGCACCGCGTGGGCCGCGTGATCCGGACCATGAGACCGTCTGGTCGCTCACCTGCGGCGCGGGCGGTGCAGGAGCAGCGCGAGCGTGTCCCGCTGCTGGCCGGACAGCGGCGGAGCGGCGGCGGCCAGCCGGGCGACGTAGGCATCCAGGCCGACCTCGCCGTCATCGTCGGGGTCCCCATCGTGGCCGGGGCAGTGCTCGTGCTGGCTGTGCGCGGCCGGGGGCGGGCGTGACCCGGCTGGTTCCGGAGGGGCTGTCTGGATGCCCGTCCGGTTCCTCATTCCCGGTCCCCGTTGTCACGGCGATGCTGGTCCCCTGGCATGATTTAAAGCTACGTATTTACGGCCGGGCGGCAAATCAACGTGCGCTAACGTAGACCGCGTTAAACGGGACCAGGCATCACTCCGCAGCGCTGAACATCACCCGGCAGCACTAAATAGCACTGGTTAGTACGGCAGAATTTTCTTGCTTGAACCCGTAAACCGGGGATACGTCACGTCCGGCGTGTTCAAGCATTCACATAAACACGCCCGTATGATGATCGCCAACCTGGGCGTCATTGCGCCACGGCAGTCTCACGGGAACCGTACGTCGGCCGCTGGCCTGCGGCTCAGCGTGGCCGACACCCGGCGGGAACCTCGAGAGCTTGGGGCCACCCAGGACTTCGATCTCGCCTTCCCGCGTGCGCCAGCGACCGCCACGCCAGCGGCGAGGAGGACAGATGCGCGGTCGCTAACCAGCGCCCCTTGCGCTGAATGAAAGCAGCCCGCAACCGCCGTCAGCAAGATGTGGGATAAACCCCCTCTTACGTCTGGACCGGGCGCGGTCCATACGTAAACTGGCACCAGGACATGGCCTCCGCTACCTCCCATCCGGGAAGTAGCCGGAGGCAAAACAAAGCGGTCAGGAAATAGAAGCCGCGAGCGGGAGCACGACAGAATGATGGGTGCTATGAGCGATGGCAGCCAGACCGGCGTCAGCGGGCAGGGTCGGCGACGGTCACGGCAGCCGGTCCCGCGCACGCGCCGGGTGGAGGTCACGCTGACCGGCGAGGAATACGCGATCATCGAAGCAGCAGCCCGGCGAGCAGAGCTGGCCCGCAGAGCGTACATCGCCCAGGCCGTGCTGGCCGCCGCCGCGAACGGCGGCCCCCTTGGCGACCGGGAATCGCTCCGGCGGGCGCTGATCGAGCTGATGCGCGCGGCCGGGCTGGTCCGCCGCATCGGCACAAACATCAACCAGGCGGTCGCGAAACTGAACGCCACCGGGCAGCCCGCTGGGAACCTGCCCGGCTACGCCACCGGCACCATCCGCCGCGCCGACCACATCGACCAGGTCGCCGACGCCGTACGCAAAGCCCTGCGGTGACGGTCGCGGTGGAGGCGGCGGTAACCGGGTGATCGGAAAGATCAGCACCCCGCGCGGGGAGCACGTCGAACCGCTGCTGTACTACCTGTTCGGTCCCGGCCGCCACGAGGAACACACCGATCCCCATATCGTCGCCGGGTGGCGTCATCCGGCCAGCCTCGAACCGCCGCTGCGGCCGGACGGAAGGCGGGACTTCGCCACGCTGACCGGGCTGCTGAAGCAGCCGCAGGCCGCTCTCGGCGAGCGGGGCTACGCACGGCCGGTCTGGCACTGCTCGATGCGCGCCGCTCCCGGCGACCGGATGCTGTCCGACGACGAATGGGCGGCCATCGCGCACGAGGTCATGCACCGCACCGGGCTGTCCCCCTACGGTCAGGAAGACGAGGCCGTCCGCTGGATCGCCGTCCGGCACGGCGATGATCACATTTATCTCGTCGCGATGCTGGCCCGCCAGGACGGCGGCAAGCCCAGCCTGTCCTGGGAACGGTACAAGGTCCGCGCCGCCTGCCTCGCCGCCGAGCAGCGGTACGGGCTGCGCTGCACCCCGCCCGCCGACCGCACCGCGGCCCGCCGTCCGAGCCGTGCGGAGAACGAGAAGGCCGCCCGCCGTGGCCTGGAGGAGGCCCCGAGGATCACGCTGCGGCGGCAGGTCACCACCGCTGCGGCGGCAGCGGGCAGCGAGGGCGAGTTCTTCGCCCGCCTGGACCAGGCCGGGGTGCTGGTGCGCAAGCGGTTCAGCGTCAAGAGCCCTGGTCAGGTCACCGGGTACTCGGTCGCCCTGCCCGGCGACACCGCCAAGGACGGCGGACCGGTCTGGTACGGCGGCGGGAAACTCGCGGCGGACCTGAGCTGGCCCAAGCTGCGGCAGCGGTGGATCCCGACCCGGGCCGCACCCGGCAGACGGCATCTGACCCTGACCGCCGAGGAACGCAACGCGGTCTGGGACCACGCCACCCGCGCCGCCGCCGACGCCGCCGCGCAGATCCGGGCCACGGTCTGGACCGACCCGGCTGCCGCCGGTGATGCCGCCTGGGCCACCTCCGATACCCTGCACGTGGCTGCCGCCTTGCTCGGCAGCCGCGTCCTGCGCCAGGCCGCCGACGCCTACGACCGCGCCGCCCGTCCGCCTCATGGCCGTATCCCGCCGCCGTCCCTGGCCGGGAACCGGCTCCGCCAGGCCGCCCGGCTGCTGTCCGCGTTCGCCTACCTGACCGGCGACCGCTCCATGGCCCCGATCATGCTCATCACCCGGCTGGCCGCGCTCGCCGAAGCCGTCGCCGAGCTCCGCGCCGCCCAGCAGCACGCCGCCCAGGCCGCCGCAGCCCGCGCCGCCGCCGAACAGCTGCACGCCGCCAAATACCCAGCATCGCCCGCACAGCCACGCCCGGCCCAGCGCGCTAGCACCGCCGCCCAGCTCGCCGGGCTGTCTTTCCCCCCGTCGCCCCGGCCAGCGACACCAGGACAGCCCGGTCCGGCTCCAGGCGGACCGCCACCAGCGCGACGGCCGCCAGCACCACTAAGGCCACACGGCCCCACCCGCTGACGATGCACCGGCGGCCACCGCGAGCACCAGCACCGCGCCGCCCAGCACCCACCAGCGCAGAGGGGGAACCCAACTTCTCCGCCGCGCGACGCGCCAAAGCGTTCGGGAATGTCGGTGAGGTCGGTGACACTGGCCGTGTGAAGCTCGATGACTACCTGGACTCGTTCCAGCAGGTACTGGACCACCCGCGGCACAGCGCTGCCCAGGAGACCCTGGTGGAGTTGATCCGGCAATTGCGCGCCTGCACCGACGTGGATGAGGGTTTTGAGTTCCAGCAGGCGCTGCTCGCTCAGGTCCTGGCGGTGGAAGAGGACCACCACGCCTTCAACCGGGCTGTCAAGCGGATGGCCAACGGAAAGTCTCCGCAGGTCGGAGCACCCGAACCGCAGTCAGGGCTGGATCCCTCCCTGCTGTCGACCTGGCAGCTGGAGCTCGACATCTGCGAGCGGGTAGCGCGGCAGCTCCGCTGCGTCGGCGATGCGCTGGCCTGGCGGGTATTCGGGTTCGAGCGCCAGTACATCATCGCCCTGGCCCGCAACCAGTCACCGGGGATGATGGCCGGGAAACTGGGGCTCGCCGCCGAGCGCGCGCGTGTCGAGCAGGCACGGAGAGAAGACGGCCAGTTCGCGCTCATGCACGACCTGACCAACTGCCTGCGGATCGGCGACATCACCGCGTTCACGGACGAGGGACCAGTGCAGATCGAGGTCAAGACCAACGCGAAGCGCCATAACTCCGTGCAGAACCGCAGGATCAAAGCCGTCCGCCGTGCACTCGGCCGGACCGGCCCGTTGCCCGGGGATGACCGCGGCGAGTGGCTATACGACCTGGACCTGCCGTACCGGCCCCACCTGGACCTGCTGCAGATCGGGACTGAGCGGGCCGCCAGGGAGGGCATCTTCGCGGCCAAGGTCCGCGGAGACCGCGCGCTGCTGGTGTCCGACCTGTACGGCTGCCAGGCGCAGGGCTGGACCGAGGACCAGTTCAACGATCAGCTGGAGCGCAAGTTCAGCGGGGCGCTGCGCCGGGCCGGACTCGGTCCGCGGCAGGCCTCCAACATTCATGCCACCAGCCTGGACAGCGTCTCCCGTGACCCGCTGCGCGTCCCGTTCGCCGCCTATCCCCTCCACCCGGTCGCCTGCGCCCGGCTGATCGGCGACATCGCCGTGTTCACCGTGGAGACCTCGGGCCCGGCGCTGGCGGCGTCGGTTAGCGACGCGGGCATCCCGGCCGGATGGGTCTGGGCCGGAACAGGGGAAATACCCCCCGACGAGGTCGTCATGGAGATGGTCAGTAAGAGATCGTGGCCGGTACCCGGCGGGCTGTTCGCGGAGTACTCGAAGACCCTGCAGATGCGCCGCCGCGAGCTGGACCGCTACCTGATCGAGCTGGCTGAGCAGAAGACCTGGATCGAGGGTGTCAGGTTCATGCTCGCGGACCCCGACGCTCCGCAAAGGCCCTGGCCCTGCTACCGGGACGAACGCACCGTCTGGGTGTAGGACGTCCGAACTCGGGAACTACCCCGGTTCTCGTGCCGGGATGATTCCGTCTTGGGGGATAAGTTAGTAGTGGTCGCCCGGGGAGGGGGTGCGGGGGAACGGGTTGATCTCCCTCGGCTCGGTGGGCAACGTCCGGCAGAGCAAAGGGCGAGCAGATCCCGGTGTGACAAAACGTCCGGCTGGTCCAGAGCTGGCGACCATCAGTTTGACCAGGGAGTACCGTGACGGCCTTCCGATACAACCCCGATCGTGGCCTCTTCGTGCCCACGGTGGCCGACCCGGGTGTCGCTCTGGCGCAGGCCAGCGGCTATACGCACGCGACCATCGGCTGGAGGGAGCTATACCCGGACGATGAGCCCACCACGCTCAGTGTGCTCACCCGGCTCGCGGCCCAGCTACCGGCCGAGGGCATTCTGTACCTGGTCAGCATCCTGCAGCTCGTCATGCGCCGTCATTATGGCGGCGACCGTGCCGCGTATCTGCACGATCAGCTGGATGTGGCCAAGGAGCTGTTCCCCCCGAACATCTTTGAGCGCGTTCGGCTCACAGCTGAGACCACCGGCTCGGACACCGTCATTCACCCGACCCAGCTCCTCATCGCGGCACTGCTGGCCGTCCACTTCGGCAAGCCCGGGGACCGCGCTCAATGGGATACGGCTGTAGGCGCGGAGCTTCTTCTCCGAATTCCCGACGCCCTCGATATCACCGGCGGACAGGGCGACGACAGCCTGCTGAAGCTCCTCATCCGGCGGTACGGCGAGAACCGCAACGAGGAGGAGCGCTACCTGTTGGGTCGCTACTTCGATCTCTTCGTGCAGCGGCCTCGGGCGAAGTGGGGGCACCCCAGCCCGTTCGATCGGCTGTTCGAGCAATGCAAGGGCTACACCATTGAGGAGTTCCTCACCTGCGGGTATCTGCTCGTCAGCGAACTGCTCAACGTGCCAAGCGTGGCGGCACTCCAGCAGATCGAGTTCGATCAGGCCATCGGTCGTGCTGCCCGCCAGCTTGGCCATGTGCCGCACGCCGAGCTGGTCGAGGCTGACCTGGTTGCGACTCCTGATTGGTTGCGCGCGCATCCGCAGACGCGGCTCACCGCATCCTCGCTCGCCCTGACGAATTTCGAGGCGTTCGGGGAAAAGCCCCTCATGCGTGTTCCGAGCGGCGGCATGCTTCCGCTCTCGATGCCGCTGTTCCTCCACCGGCTCTCCATCGGGCTGTACTGGAACCTGTTCGAGGCCGCCCGCAAGGACGATGCAGAGCACGGCGTCGAGGATCTCAACGCCAAGGTGGGTGAGCTCTTCCAGGAGTACTGCACGGCCGCGCTGGCCGCGGCCGCCACGGCGGGAGGAGCTACGTTCATACCGGAATCCGAGGTCCGCGGTCCAGATGGACGAAGCAAGCCCGACGCTCTTCTCCTCGAAGACCGCTCGCTGATCGTCATCGAGATGACGGTCTCAACGCTGCCCATGGCCGTGCAGGTCAAGGGCAGCGTGGAAGGATTCCGTCAGCTACTCGCGCCCGAAGGACCGATCGGCCGGAAACTGCGCCAGCCGGTCACGGCCGCCACGAACCTCCTGGACGGCACGACCCATACCCCTCGCCTGGACCCTTCCCAGATCGACGCCATCTTTCCCGTCGTCCTGTTCCTCCATCCGCTGCCACAGCACGCGATGGTGGCGCGCGAGATCGCTGCGGCATACACTCCTCCGGCGGCGCTGTCCGCGGCTGGCCGGTCCGTACCGGTCCACGCGGTGCAGTTCCTGTCCGCGGAGGAACTCGAGATCCTCGAGCCCATGATCGCCCAGGGGGCGCACCTGGCGGATCTCATCACGGGCAAGCTGGCATCGGACCCGTTCCTGGCCGGCGGTCGGCTGAAGAACTACCTGTTCGCTCAGCCCGGGTGGCGCGAGATCGATAACCAGCGCATGCGCACTCTCCTGGACGATCTGGGACGGGCGTGCGCCCGAACTCTCGGAAAGCCGCCGGCCTGACAGCACTCGCGGCATGCAACGGGGCTCGCATCACCGGACCGGGGCGGTTCACCTGCACCAGCGCCTTGCGCTGCGCACCTCGTGCCAGAACGGCCGCTCTGGGCGCCAGGGAACTTCAGCTGGTTCGGGTGGATGTTGAACTTCTCCCCATTCGTTCGGCGGTGGCCGGGCTGGCCGCCGTCCCACTCAGCATCGGGTGCCGGAATCCTGCGGTACCGGCTGTATGACCTCGACCGCATCATCGCCGCACCCTGCACGCTGGTGACCGGCCTGCTGATCGGGGTATTCGCGGGCCCGGTCCTGCTGGCCACCCGGGTCCTGTCGGTCCATAAACCGGTGGCGGTAGCGGCGGCCACCCTGGCCGCGGCGCCGAAGGTCGATCATCGGCGGCGCGTTGGGGCGGCAAGGATTGCGATGGTCCCTGTCACCACAACCATCAGGGCGCGAGCAACGTACAAAATGTTGGCGGCCATCCGGATCTGCCCGCTGGCGGCTACGGAGAAGACCCCATGGCCATCATAGAGCGTGACCGGATTCGCTAGTCGACGCACCGTCACGCTGCCCTAAACGCCGAGTCTGCGTGAATGGGCCTGCCTCTTCGTCTCCGAGATTGCCGGGCGTTCTGTGCGGCTGCTTCTGGTGGGCCTGACTGCAACCGGTATGTGGGCCGGTTACAGTCGGTGGACGAGAGTTGATGGGCGGCGGCCGACGCGCGGGGGGACTCTGACCCCGGCACATTCCCTGGGAAGGCTGGAGGTGACGGTTTCAGCTCGGAGGCCCTGCGGCCACGAGCCCGCGGGATTCGGCGATGTCCCGGCAGCTGTCCGAAGTCCGGGCCCCCGGTGAGATCGCAGGGGCCGGCGTCGGTGATGTTCGTCCTCGTCCTGTTCTTCATGCTGGCGGCGGTGAGCTATGTCGGGCACCAGGGGCAGGGAGCGGCGGCGGTCGCCTTGGGCGGCTCGCTGGTGGCGCTCGTGGGCGCCTGCACCTGCCTGGCGCTGCGGCGCCTAAACGGGCGGAGCGGTCATTAAGGCCGCGAGCTCACGGGCACTGCGGTGGCCGACTGACCGGGGCTTGACAACCGTCCCAGAATAGCGGGCCGGCGGGCGGACAGGCTCGGCTATGTCCGGTGGCCGGCGGCCGTTTTGCCGGGGGGGTCGAGCCGGGCGGGCCGGATGCGCTGGCCGCCCAGGGGTTCGGGTGGTCCGGCGGCGACTTCGGCTGCCCGGGCCAGGATCTTGGCGAGCAGGTCCAGCAGCTGTGCCCGTTCGCCGGGGGCCAGGGCGGACAGGACGCTCCGCTCGACGGTGCGGATCCCGGGGAGTAGCTGGTCGGCGGTGGCGCGGCCGTCGGGGGTGATCTCGATCAGGACGCTGCGCCGGTCGCCCGGGTTGGGGACGCGGCGGATCCAGCCGCGGTATTCGAGCAGGTCGAGGGTGGCCGTCATGGTGGCCGAGGCGACCAGGACGCGGTCGCTGACTTGTGAGGGGGTCAGCGGCGCGCCTGCCCCGTCGATGACGGCCAGGGCCGTCGCGGCGGCCTGCGGTATGCCGAAGGTCGCGGCGATGCGCCGGTCAAGCTCGCCCAGCAGGGCCTCGCCGGTGCGGCACACCGACGCGTAGGCCTCGGTGCAGGTGGCGTCGCCGCCGGGGTATTCGTCCTCGAAATCGGCGTCCACCCTGACCACGCCGAGCGAGGCCGGGGAGGGGCGGCTGCGGCCGCCCCTCCCCGGCCTCAACGGCCGCGCGGGTTCAGACATCCGTGTAGATCTCGATCCTCGGCGCGCCCTCGACCCCCGACTGCTCCATCCCGGCGCGCAGCGCCGGGTCGTGCGCGAAGCCGCCCGCCTGCTCGGCGGTGGGGAAGTCGTGGGTGATGAACAGGGCATTGTCATCGTCGGGGAGCTGCATCACCCGCTGGGCAGTGCAGCCGTACTGGGTGCGCAGCGGCTGGAGCTCGTCGTAGACCTTCCGCCATGCGGCGTAGTCATGGACGTTGTGCCGGACGGCAAGTGTGGCACTCATGTGATGTCCCCCTCCGGGAGCGGAGGCTGCCTGCCTCCATGTACGGAACCTAACAACCTCTTAGCTCGGAGTCAAGATGTTCGACTCGGAATCTTGTATCTCGCAGTCGAAGTAAACTCCTGATGACTGCGGAACCACGCTCCCGCCGCCCGGGGCCCACCGGCCGCAGCGGTCCTTCGCCGGCTACCGCGTCCAGATCGATACCGCAGATCTCCCCAGCGGAGTGACGCCCACCCGGGTCACCGGATGACCACCCAGGCATGCCAGGACGGATCGTACAGCTCGGAACCATAAGCACACATTCAAACCCGGGGGATACCCAGGTGGCCTTGCGCTGGAATGCCTGATCCGGGGACCTCGTAGCGGCTCGGTAGCCCCACTTAGACGGGATGGGCCTGTTCACACGTCCTGGCGGTCGCCGTCCGCGGTGGCCGAGGATCGCAACTTCCTCGGCATCATTAGCCTGCTCGTCTGCGCCGCGCCCGGGGGACATGGCCGGCACGACGGCCGAGGTCCGGCCCGGGGAGGCATTAACTGCTGAGCCGAGCGTCCATAGACCTTGTTGGTTAGACGGCGGTCAGACAGGCCCGGTTGTGACCTTCAGCGCTATGTGGCGTCGCCTATGACGAGGGTGCTGCGGGCGGCTTCGATGACCTCGCTGGTGATTACGCTGAGGTCGCTGGTGCGCAGGATGCGTTCGATTCGGACGAACAGCCGGTGCAGGAGCCGGAAGCTGCCGCCGGTGATGCGGCGATTGCGGCGATGGCCTGGCTGTCGGTGAAGCCGGCGCCGTCCCGGGTGAGGCCGAACTGGCCGTCAAGCCCCGGTCAGCCGGCTACCGCAGCGCGCACTGGCCGCGCAGGCCGGCCGGCCCCGGGCGGCGGGGAGCGTGGTTCCGCAGCCATCAAGATTTACTTCGGTAACGAGATACAAGATTCCGAGCCGAACATCTTGACTCCGAACTAAGAGTTCGTTAGGTTCCGTGCATGGAGGCAGGCGGCCCAGCACGGCTGGTGGCTCGCCGGCCGCGAAAACGGCCGGCGCCCTCGGCAACGAGGCGGTAGTCACCCTGGCTGAACCGCATCTCGCCTCCCGGGTAGCTCGTATTCGAGCTACATGGAGCCTGGGTATGGGCCTAGGCCGGGTCAAGGAGGGGTAACGATGTCAAACACAGATCTCATACTGGTGAGCGGAGCGACCGGGAACACCGGATCGGGCGTGGCTTCCTCGCTGCTTGCGCAAGGATGGCCGGTGCGGGCGCTGGTCCGCGATGAGGCCAAGGCCGCCGGCCTGCGCGCGCAGGGCGCCCAGGTCGCGGTCGCCGACCTTGACCGGCCGGAGACCCTGACCGGCGACCTGCTGGACGGGGTGACCGGCGTCTACTTCCTCACCTGGAACGGGCCGACGGCGCTCCAGCAGTCCCGCAACCTCCTCGAGACGATCAAGCGCTCGGGGACGGCGCCGCACATCGTCCGCCTCTCCGGTTACGCGACGCTGAAGAGCCGCATCATCTCCGAGCTCGCCACGTGCGAGGACGAGCTGAAGGCCTCCGGCCTGCCCTGGACGATCCTCAAGCCGACCTTCTTCATGCAGAACGTGATGATGGCCGCCCCGACCGTGCGCGACCACGGACACATCTACTTCGACTGGGGGAACGGGAAGGCGGGGATGATCGATTCGCGGGACGTCGTCGACTGCGCCGTCGGCGCCCTCACCGGCCAGGCCCAAGCCATCCAGGGCCAGACCTTCGTCCTGACCGGGCCTGCGGCGATCGGCTTCGCCGACGTCGCGGCGATCCTGTCCGGCGTGACCGGGCGCACGGTCCAGTACGTCCCGGTGCCGCACCAGGCCGCCATCGACTCGATGATCGCCATGGGCGTGCCGCCGTGGATCGCCGAGGGCTACGGTGAGCTCGATGACGGGTTCGAGCACGGCTTCGCCGACCTGACGACCAGCAACGTGCACGCGCTGAGCGGCCACCAGCCCCGCGGCTTCGAGCAGTTCGCCCGCGACTATGCCGAGGTCTTCGCGCCAGTCCCGGCGCCTACGTCATGATCACGTCCGTTTACGTGCAGCCAGAAGATGTGAGGTGTTCGTGATGACGACAGGCCCAATCGATGCATTCGTGGCAATCCACAACGCGTTCCGGCGGGACATGGCCGCGCACGTCTTCGCCGCTCACGTCCGCGCCGATCCCGGCCTGGTCTGGACGGCGCTGACCGACCCGGGCCAGACCGCCGCGTACCTCTACGGCCTGGCGGCGCACTCAACGTGGCTTCCCGGCGACCCCATCGAGTTCCACCTCGGCGGCCGAGCTGAGGCGATCGGTCGCGTCCTGCATGCCCGGTGCCATGAACGGCTGTCCTACCTGCTGCAAGCCGGGCCGGGCGACCCGCCGGTGTACCTGACCTGGCTGCTGCGGCCGGCCCCGGGCGGGTGCGTGGTCCGGCTGGAGATCGATGAGGTCGATCACGCCGACGCACCGCAGGAGGCGGAAGATGTCTGGCTGCCCGTCCTCGCCGCGCTGCAACTCCTGGTGAATCCGGCCTGACAACCGCCGCGCAGGCAAGTCCAGCACGTCCGGCACGATGTGCCCGCCCGGCGGGCGCGTGCGCCCACCGCCCCGCACCACCCGACCACCACGAACCGAAGGGACCGGCCCATGACCACCCAGACCGACGACCGTCTGAGCACCCTTGGCCGTGGGGAGCGCTTCTTCACCACGAAGACCTCGTGGACGTCGAAGGCACCATGTCCTACTTCGCGCCCCACCTGGTCACCTACACCGACGCCACCCTCGCCTGGGACTTCGACAGCTTCCAGGCATTGCGGAACGTCTTCGAGCAGTACATGCCTGGGTGGAAGCCGCCGGCGCGCTCCTACACGACCGCCATCTTGTCGAATGACGTGAGCGCGCTGGTCCGCATGGTCGACACGCCGGAGCTGTTCGGCGGCGAGCTGCGCATCCTCGCGGCGGTTGATTTCCGCGACGGCAAGATCGTCCGCTGGGTCGACTACTGGGACGCCGTCCCGTACGACGAGCAGCTGTACGCGCAGTTCCGCACCTGGCGCGCGCTCCCCGCGTGACCTCAAGGACGCCGAGGTCCCGACGCAGGCCGCGCCCGAGCTCGTCGCGGCCGCCACTGCCCTGCGGCAGGCCTTCGCCGCCGGCGACGCCTCGGCTGCGGCGGACTTGCTGCACACCGACGTCGTCCTCACCGACATGTCGCTGCGAGCGCAGCTCATCGGCCGGATCGAGACCGCCCGGTACCTCGGCCGCGTCCTCGCAAGCGTGCCCTGCGGCCAGTCAAGCTCGCTGCGCCACGTCGTCGGCGGCACCGCCAGCGGAGGGTTCGAGTGGACCGCCGGGCCCGACCACGGCGGCCTCGTTGGCACCACCGCCCTCGAACTCGACGCCGGCCAGCTCATCACGAAGGTCACCTCCGTCTACGACTCACGCCAGCTCTCACCGGCGCGCCGCGCAGCGCCATGCGGCACGACGGCGTGCGCCCCGAGACGCTCCTCGTGCTCGCGGCAGCGTAGCGGGCACGAGGACCGGACCGGCGCATCTCCCACCTTCGGCAGACCCGCGACCGGCCGCCCTGCGTCGGGCCAGCGATCACCCGAGCCTGCCGCCCGCGCCCGCACCAGACCGGCAAACCCCGGCAGACTGCCCCCGCCGGCGGCTGGTCTCACTCGTCCCCGCCGGGGACTGGTAGTCCCCGGGTGAGCTGACTCGGCTCGGGCTCCCTTAATATTCCGGTGAGTCGGCCTATTAGGCTAATGAGGCCAGATTCGCAGTTCTGACCCTACTGGCGGTCACGATTGCAGTGGCGCTGGCTTGCACCGCATTATTACCGTGCCACGGCTTCCCGTTCGCCGTCGTTCGGCGCCGACCAGATGCACCAAATCAGGCGCACCTGCATCCGTCGGCCTGTTCGAGCTCGCCCGGCTGCCGACT
>Ga0310038_10001818_pt1 | contig 15856 bp, 9 predicted proteins | sample Sb_taG_6_FD_200461 | JGI IMG/M metagenome (GOLD analysis project Ga0310038, IMG submission 200461) | Peat soil microbial communities from Weissenstadt, Germany - Sb_50d_4_PS metaG (v2) (version 2) | ecosystem: Environmental > Terrestrial > Soil > Wetlands > Peat | place: Germany: Weissenstadt... | reverse complement strand
AGCGCCGAAATCGTGGCTGACGTCGCGTTCTTCGAACGGGATACCTCTCGCCGAGAGGTAAGCTCGCGCGGTGGAGCACGGAGGTCAGCCGGGCTGGCTGAACAGCAGGATGCGCTTCGGTTCTGTCATAAAGCCCATCTGACGATGCGGCGCGGGCAGTGGCTGCATTTTTTCTGCAGATTAGACCCCCTCTTTAGGCTTTTACAGACGTAATCCGGTCACTTCCAGCCGGCGAGGTCGTCCCCGGGTGCGGACCATTGACTTGCCGTTCACAGCGGCCCTACGATTACTTCTCTTCTTGGCTTCCTCCCGCACATGATCGGCCAGACCATCTCGCACTACCGCATTGTCGAGAAACTCGGCGGCGGGGGCATGGGCGTGGTCTACAAGGCTGAGGATCTGAAACTCGGCCGCTTTGTCGCGCTCAAATTCCTGCCCGACGAACTGGCCAACGATCCGCTAAGCCTGGAGCGCTTTCAGCGGGAGGCTCGCACCGCCTCGGCGTTAGACCACCCGAACATCTGCACCACGTATGAGATCGGAGAGCATGAGGGCCGTCCCCTGATCGCCATGCAGTATCTGGAAGGTGTGACCCTGCATCATCGCATCGCCGGACGGGCGCTTGATCCGGAGTTGGTGATCGAACTGGGGATACAGATCGCCGACGCTCTCGAGGCCGCCCACGCCAAGGGCATCATTCATCGTGACATCAAGCCGGGAAATATTTTCGTGACAGCGCGCGGGCAGGCAAAGATTCTCGACTTCGGGCTGGCAAAAGTCGCTTCCCGCTTCGCCCACAGCTCGGACTCGTCGGTAACTTCGGGGCTAAGTGTTACGCGGGAGTACTTGACGAGTCCAGGCTCTGCCCCGGGAACGATTGCTTTTATGTCACCCGAGCAGGCCTTGGGAAAAGATCTGGACGCGCGCACCGACCTGTTTTCCTTCGGCGCCGTGCTCTATGAAATGGTGACCGGCGCCCAGCCCTTCCGCGGCGACACCACGGCGGCGATCTTTGACTCCATCCTGCATCGCGCTCCGGTCGCACCGGTGCGGCTCAGCCCCGAGGTTCCCGCGGAACTCGAGCGCATCATCAACAAGGCGCTGGAGAAAGACCGCAAGTTGCGCTATCAGCACGCGGCAGACATCCGCACCGATTTGCAACGCCTGAAACGAGACAGCGATTCGAAGCGCATTACCGTGATCACGGAGCCGGCGGAAGCCGAGGAGCAATCGGGAAGCTCAAGTGGCAGGAGAGCAGCCGCGGCGGGGGCCATAAGTCACGCGGCCAGCGCCCATCAGGTGGGAGCGGCCTCCCTCGGCCGTTGGGTCCGAGCCAGGCTGGGCATAAGAATCCTGGCGGCAACGGCATTCCTCGCACTCATCATCGTTGCCGGCCTGCTTTATTTTCATTTCCGCAAGCCGCCGCAGCTTACCGACAAAGACGTTATCGTGATCGCGGACTTCGCCAACACTACCGGCGATCCGGTATTTGACAGCACGCTGAAAGAGGCCTTGGCGGTCGATCTGGAGCAATCGCCTTTTCTCAACGTCCTCTCGGACCGCAAGCTGAGCGAGACCCTGAAACTGATGGGAAGGACCTCGGGCGAACGTGTGACGCGGGACGTAGGGCGCGAAGTTTGCCGGCGCACGGGAAGCAAGGCGTTGCTGGCGGGATCGATCGCCAGCCTGGGAAGCCACTACGCTATTGGTCTGAAGGCGGTCAACTGCGAGACGGGCGATGTGCTGGGAGCAGCCGAGGCGGAGGCGGAGAGTCGCGAGAAAGTATTGCAGACGCTGGGACAGGCCGCCGCCACTTTGCGCGGCAAGCTGGGCGAATCCCTGGCGTCGGTACAGAAGTTTGACAAGCCGCTCGACGAAGCCACCACTTCGTCGCTCGAGGCTCTTCAGGCTTACACCGAGGGTGACCGCCTTGCCCGCGAAAAGGGCGACACCGACGCTCTGCCCTTCCTCAAGCGGGCGGTAGAACTCGATCCCAATTTTGCCCGTGCTTATGCCTCGCTGGGCGTGCGTTACAACAATCTCGGCCAGGCCAGTCTGGCGATTGCGAACGTCCGCAGAGCTTATGAATTGCGCGACCGAGTCAGCGAGCGGGAGAAGTACTACATCTCCTGCACCTATTTCACACTGGTCACGGGCGAGTTGGAAAAAGCCATTCAGCAATATGAAGTGTGGATCCATGATTACCCCAGGGATTATGTCGCCGCGACCAATCTCGGAGTGAATTACTTCACGCTGGGACAGTTCGAGAGGGCGGCCGCCGTCACCCGGGAAGCCCTGCGCCTGGAACCGGCTTCCATACTTGGGTACAACAATCTTGGAGTGGCTTATTTTTCCATGAACCGCCTGGATGAGGCGAAGTCCGCGTTCGATGAAGCGCTGGCTCGCAAGCTGGATGGCCCCTACCTGCGGCAATCGATTTATTACCTCGACTTCTTGCGTAAAGATGCTGCCGGCATGCAGCAGCAATTGGCGTGGGCTGTGGGCAAGCCGGGCGCTGAGGACATCTTGCTGTCGGCTGAGTCTGACACGCAGGCCGATCACGGCCGCCTGCAGAAGGCACGGCAGCTATCGGCGCAAGCCGCAGATTCAGCCAAGCGGAACGACTCCAAAGAGACGGCGGCGTTCTGGCAAGCGAATGAGGCACTGAGGGAGGTCGAGTTCGGCAACCCAGCCGATGGCCTCAAGCAGGCACGGGAGGCTCTGGATCTGGCCCCCGGACGAGACGTAAAGGTGGAAGCTGCGCTGGCATTGGCCCGCGGCGGTGACGCTACTACGGCAGGGAAACTGGTGGCCGCGCTCAATCAAGAGTTTCCGCTGGATACCCTCATGCAAAATTATTGGCTTCCTACGGTGCGGGCGGCGATTGAGTTGCAGCGGCACGATGCAGCCAAGGCAATCGCGATTCTGCACGCGGCCGTTCCCTATGAGTTAGCGGATCCGCCGCCGTTTTCGACGGGGACGATGTACCCGGTTTACCTGCGCGGCGAAGCCTACCTGGGTGCGGGAAATGGCGGCCTGGCGGCAGCGGAGTTTCAGAAAATCTTCGATCATCCCGGCGTGATCGTGAATTTTCCGTTGAGCGCTTTGTCCCACCTCGGCTTGGGGCGGGCCCGCGCGCTCGCTGGCGACACAGCCGGTGCACGCACCGCCTACCAGGATTTCTTTGCCCTCTGGAGAGATGCCGATCCCGATATCCCCATCCTGAAAGAAGCCAAGACAGAATACGCGAAGCTGCAGTGACGCCAGCGTGGCATCTTCCGGGACCGACGCGAATCCGCTTTGTGCTCGCAATCTCACGCGACCATTCATGGCCCAACGCCGCCGGTGTGGCAATCGCTGCAGCTCACCTGCGTGAGGTCGCCGATGTCCACCGGATGCTGGAAGGGAACTCCGGGCTCGTGGCGCATCAACGGCGTCCCACTCTGCAGCTCTGCCAGTACCGTGTGACAAGTATCGCAATCGTTGGTAAGGACGTTGCCGTCCGCTCTGAGGTGCTGGCCATCGTGACAGCGAAAGCATCCGGGAGAATAGAAGTGCCCGATGTTGTTGGGATGGGTTCGCCAATCCACCTTCATGTACGGAAAGATGGTGGACTGGTAGATGTGCTGCACATCGGCAACCGCCGCCTGGATCGACTTCTGCCGGCTGGACCACAGATCGGGATACTTGGTCCGGTAGAACGTCTGTAGGTCGCGGCTGATGCCGTCCAGGGCCTCGCCGGTCGTGTTGTAGGTCTTCGTGAGCGCCGCGACTGCCTGTTGCTTGACGAACGGCAGGGAGCGGTCGATGCGGCCGGCGAGCAGGGACCCGTCGACGGACCGGTCCGGCGGAGTGAAGATGTGGCTCGGCCGGTCGTGGCAGTCGATGCAGTCCATCAGATGTTTGGGCGCATTCTCGATCTGCGCCGCGGTCAGATTGGAATCTTTGGCGGCGTACACCGTCACTCTGCCCTGCATGTCCTTTGCCTGAACCCAGGGGATCACCTGGTGCTGCGCATCGCTAGCGATGTAGGTGATCTGGTCGGCGATGTTCATGTGCCAGTGGATACCAGAGGGCAAGCCGGTATCGGGCTCCGCCCCGCCGGTGTTGATCAACATACGAATCTGCCGTGGAGTGTTCTTCTCATCATCCGCGTAGTGATAGAAGACCTTCAGTTGGGCTCCGTAGAACTTTTGAGGCCAGTGGCACTGCTCGCAAGTCTGCTGTGCAGGGCGCAAGTTGGCAACCGGCGTGGGGATGGGTTGCGGATACTTGTGGAAGACGGCCGCGTATACCTGGTAAGAACCCGAAAGCTTGGAGCGCACATACCAATTGGCGCCTTGACCCACGTGACATTCCACGCAAGGCACACGAGCGTGCGGCGAGAGCAGGTAGGTCGTGTACTCGGGTCTCATGACGGTGTGGCAGAGCTGGCCGCAAAACTGCACGGAGTCAGTGAACTCATAGGCCCGGTAGCTGCCGACAGTGCTCAGCAGTATGAAAAAAACCGAAAAGGCCAGGAAGAACTCAAAAGCACCGCGCTGTGCCCGGATATTCAAGTCGATCCTGGGCAGGCGGGGAATCTCTCCTGGCATGACTCTGCGCCGTCGCCGTCGCTCGCGCCACATGCCAACTGGGATCAGCAGCAGCCCCAGGATCAGGAAGGCCGGAAAGACCATGAATGCCAGAACGCCAAGATAGGGGCTGGAGCGGCGGGAGACGAGCGTCACCAGGAACAGAAAGATGATGTTGGCGAGACTGATAGCCGCCAAGGCCGCACCGAGCAGGCTGACGGCGTTCCGAATCAGGCTGGGGGCGGCCTTTTTCTCCGCATCTGGACTGGTTGGTTGATCGGTATTCATACCGATGGTCCGGCTTCACTGGTCCGGACGCCCTTGATTGCATCACACCTCCGGGCAATCTGGAAGCAGACGAACGGTCAGACCTTCCTTCAGTCCGCCACGATCTCCGCTTCCTCGCCACGGAGCTGCTCGCCCGGCCGGCTGCTCAGCAGCGCCAGCCCCAGGCTCACCACCGCCATCGCGCCCAGCACGGCGACGCAGCCACGCCATTGCGCCCGCTCCCAGAACCATCCGGTCACGGTCGCGCCTAGACCGCCTCCCAGATAATAGAAGGTCACATACAATCCCGCCGACGACGAGCGCGCACGCCCGGCAATGGCGCCCGTGTTCACCGTCGCCGCCGCCTGCGCGGTGAACACACCGGAGGAAAAAATAGCCAGCCCTGCGATCACCACCGGCAGCGACCGCATCAGCGTCAGCGCTAGGCCCGCCATCATCATGCCGCAATAAAGATACGCGGTGTGCCGGAAGCCGTAATGATCGAGGAATTTTCCCGACATCGGCGTCACCACTACGCCGACCAGGTACACGAAGAAAATGCTTCCCAGTTGCGCCGCATTCAGGCGGAAGGGCGGCGCTGCGAGATAGAAGCTGACATAGGTGAAGCAGCCCACCATGGCAAACAGTATCGACGCCCCCATTGCGAAGTTAGCCAGCAGCCGCGGATTTCGCAGGTGACGCCGCGCCTCGGCCAGCGCGTGCCCCATGTGCTGGGCGGGGACAAACCTGGTCGCCAGCGGCAGCCATGCCCGCACCGCCAGCGCGCCCGCCAGGTTCAAGCCGCCTAGCACGACGAACGCCGCCCGCCAGTTCCAGTGCGTAGTGATCAGCCCCGACAGGAACCGTCCCATGAACCCGCCCATCACCGTGCCGCTCACGTAGGCCGCCATCGCCCGGCCGACCCCGCGCCCTTCCCACTCTTCCACGATGTAGGCGAGCATCACTGCAATCACGCCCGGCACGCACACGCCTTGCAGGAAGCGCCAGCCGATCAGCGCCTCCAGGCTCCTGGCGCTCCCGCACAGCGCGGTGGGCAAGGTTAGCAGCAGCAGCGAGGGAACGATCACCCGCTTCCGCCCCATGCGCTCCGCGATCACGCCGACAAACGGCGCCACCAGCGCCACTGCGAAAACGGTCGCGCTTACCGTGAAGCTGACTGCCAGTTCCGAGGCGTGGAAGAGCTGCCGAAAATAGGGGAGCAGGGGCTGGGTGGGATAAACATTCAGGAAGGTACACATGCCGGCGAGCATTACCGCCGCCATGGTCTTGTCCATGCGTACCCACAACCCCGCCGCGTTTTGCTCGGTTCTCACCGCTCGGCCGCCGTTGCGTCGTCTATCTTAGCTTTTCAGCGGCTTGGCTCTGTTCTGCCCTCTTCATTTGCAGCGGGTGCTGGGCCCACTCGATACTCTGCGCTGGTGGCTGCCTGAAAAGCTGCGGATGGATGTAATACCCGCGCTCGCGTTCCGACTTCTCCACTTCCACCACGAGCGGGTTGGTCCTGGCATAAGCATCTTGTCGAACCCCGGTCACCTGCCAGGAAACCTTGAGGCCGGGCGTGCCTCCGGCGATGCGGAAGCTGTTGCTCTGAATCTCCTGTGCGACGTACAGACCAGGCCCGGGACCGCCGACTGCCGTCAGTTGGTAGCGGAAATCGGTATTCAAGGCTTCAAACCACGCGGGAAGCTGCACCACGCCGGCGCCGCTTTCGTCCAGCACCGCATTCCCGGTGTAGATGTTCATCATTTCCGAAGACTCGACGGAAGCGTGATAGGGATACTTGCCCGCAGGATCCAGCGGGTGGTCAATTCTGAAGTTCTGCATCGCCGCGCTCACATTGCCGCTGACGCTCACATTGCCACTGAACTGTCCCGCGTACCCGCTCGAACTGAGGCCCCACACGCCGACGGCGGTGCTTCCGTTTTCGGCCTCACCGACGACTCCCGCGCCGCCCGCACCGTCCGCTAAACCGCTGATGGCGGTGTTGGAAGTCGTTGCTTCCGTGGCCTGCGCCGAGAGTGCGACCGCTCCGACGGCGGAAGCCACGAAGTTGCCATTGCCGAGGACATCCAGTTTGGCGGCCGGCGTGGGCAGCCCGATGCCCATGTTGGCGTTGCTGAGAGCGGTGAACACCGGTTGCGAGGGAAAGCCTGTATTCGACGTACTCACGAACAGAGATACGTCGCCCACATTGAAGGTCTCCGTTCCCCAGGCCCAGTTCCTCCGTCCCACGAGATCGGTCAGATTGCGTTGCATGAAGATGTTGCCGCCGGCCACGCGTATCTCGCCGTTGACGTCCAGCGTGCGCGTGGGACTGGAATTGCCAATCCCAACCAACCCGCCACTTTGGGAAATCACAGAATTCTGCACCGTGGTGGGGTCCGTGAACATGGGTATGAAGCCAGCGGTGCCGCCCGGGGAGGACGTGCTTACTGCGCAAGAACCTGAGGTGCAAGGCGCAGCCGGGGAAGCGGCTTTGGTTGGGCTCGCGGCCGCGCTTCCCGCGGTTGGCGACAGCACGTAGGCCGACGCCGGTTTGCCGCCCAGGCTCTCCGCCTCGGCCGCTTTCAGGGCATAGGGCACGCTCACCAGCAGCACCCGCGGCTGTTCCGCCTGGTTCTCCGGCTGCACCCCCAGCCAGCGTGCCTCGTTGGCGCTGAACAGCTCCAGCGGAACCCCCTCCGCCGTGCTCGCTCCCAGCAAGGCGGTGTAGCGGCCATTGCCATCGAGCTGCACGGTCTGCACCTCCATCCACAGCGGCGCCCCGCCCTCCTGGTCCTTGTATAAAGCAAAAGTGATTCCTACCACTCCGCTCAGCGGCCGCTCCTGGGCATCCTTGGCTCCTCCGCTGAAACGAACCAGGCGAGGGACAGTCGCACTGGACAGCGAGGGCGACGCTTGTTGCGCCGCCGCGTGTCCCACCAGCAGCAGGCAGATTGCACCACAGCAGATGACCACGTTCCGTTGCCACCACTTCCTCATCACGTCCTCCTGCCACTGTTCTTTTATTCGGTCTCCAGAATCGGCTTCGGTCCGCGCCCGATCCCGATCCCTGTCCCCTGCACCTTCAACGGAAGACTTCCGGATTGATGGTTGCTCAAGACATTAATGACTGCGGTTCTGGTGCCGGTGGCGCGGGGCGTGAACCTTATTGCGATGGTGCAGCTCGCGCCCGGCGCCAGACTTGCTCCACAGGTATTGGTCTGGGCGAAGTCGCGGGGGCTGGCTCCCGCGACCGTGATGCTGCCGACGGCCAGCGGCCTATCGCCCGCGTTGGTCAGGACAACCATCTCGCCGTCACTGCTGGTACCCACCGCCTGCTCGCCGAAAATCACGCCCGCGGTGGACAGCCTGGCCACAGGCCCCGATGTCCCCATGCCCGCCAGCGTGACCGCCTGCGGGCTGCCTCCGCCATCATCACTGATCAACAGAGAAGCCGTCCGGCTGCCCGCCGCCGGTGTGAAGATGACGTTGACCATGCAATTCGCCCCAGCTCCCAAGCGGTTGCCGCAGGTGCTGGTGTTGCTCTGGGAAAAGTCCCCAGCGTCCGCCCCCAGGAATGTGATCTGCCAGAGGTTGACCGCCGTCCCGCCCTCATTGGTGATCACGACGGCCAGCGAACCGCTGGGTGTCCCCACCTGCTGGCTGCTGAAGGTCAGGCTCGAGGGTGCGGTGCTGATCGCCGTACCCACCCCGGTCAGAAGGATGGTCTGCACCCCGCTTCCCGAGTTATCGCTGATGCTGATGGAAGATTTACGCGGGCCGGCAGCCGTGGGCTTGAAAGTCGGCTGGACTGTACAAGCAGCGTTGACTGCCAAAGGTGACGTGCAGTTGTGACTGAGGCTGAAGTCGCCGCTGTTCGCCCCGGCAATTGCAATGCTGGCGATCGACAGAGCACTCTCACCCGTGTTGCTCAGCGTTACCGTGCCCTTCGCGCTGCTTGTTGCCAATAGCTGAGTGCCAAAAAATACAGAACTGGGCGAAAGACTCGCCGCCGGGGCGATGACGAACACCTGAATGCTGAGGGTGTGCACGAATGAGCCGGCGGTAGCTGTCAGCAAGATGTTGTTGTTCCCGTTGGCCGCCGAGGACGAAGCGCTGATATTGAGAGTGACTGGCGCGCTGCCGCCGCTCGCAAGGTTGACGGCGGACGGGGACGGGCAAGTGATGCCGGAAGGCGCGGTGCAGGTGACGCTGACCATGCCACTGAAGCCATTCACCGAATAAACATTGACCGCATCCGTTGTCGCACTGCCCGCTGCTACGGGAACAAGTGTGGCCTGCGGCACGATGGAGAAGTCGGAGAGCGGACTGGCGATGGGGTTCAGGGTCGTGGCTGACGGCGCATAGACCGCGTCACCGGAGTATTGGACGGTGATGAGGTTTGCGCCCTGGAAAAGGATCTGGCTATTCAAAGTGGCCGCGAAGGAAGAACTGTCGCCGGCCCCAGGACTGATTGCTACCTGGCTAAGAATGTATCCCGATGAGGCGAACAGGACATTGCCCGTGGGAGCTGCCTTTCCGTTCTGACCGGTTACCGTTCCAGTGACGGCGATGCTGGTGGTCGGCGAGATAGTCCCGGTGAAGCTGGCGGCGGTTGTGGATGCAAGGAGGCCACTGGTGGCGCCCGCGATGGTTACACTGCCACTGACCGAGGTGGCGGTGTAATTCGAGTCCCCGCCATAACTAATCGTGACGCTATAGGTTGCGGCGGGAGTGCTTGCCGGAGCGGTGATGGTGGCCACTCCTTCGGAGGAGTTAGTCGACGGATCAACCGCCGGACTCAAGGGCGCCGAAGGCGGCACACCGGCGGGGAAGCCGCTCATGGTTATGGTTCCGGTGGGCGCTTTCGCGGGATTGGAGCACAGGACGTTGTATGCGCCGCATAGGCCTTCGCTGTTGGCGCTGTTTTCCACCTGAATGGTGAAAACCGTCGCTTGGCCGGAGGTGGGTTGAACTGCGCTGGATAGGTAAATCACCGGCGTGTCTTGGACAATGCTGAAGGGAATTGGGCCAGCGCTGGAGGCGGTGTAGCTGGCGTCTCCCGAATACCTGGCGGTTACCGAGTGAGAGCCGACGATCCAAGGGCCGTTATATTCGGCGTCGCCTTCGGCATTGACCACGGCGGTGTTGATGGTGCTGCCGTTATCGGCGAAGGTGACGGTGCCGGTGGCAGGGGTGAAGGTTGGGCAGCTTGCGGGGTTGCTGATGCAAAGGCTGTAGTCGCTAGTGGGGTACGGCTGGGCGTCCAGGATGAGTTGCGTGCCGTAGGGAAAGCTCGTGAATCCGGGACTGACGGCGATGACGCCGGGGACACTAGCGACATTGAAATACGTTGTGCTGGCTTCGGGGTTGACGGTGATCTGGGCCTTCGCGGACGCGCTGGAGGCGTTGGTTGCGTCGCCGCCATAGTTGGCCCAGACGCTGTAGGTGCCTCCGGGCAGATAATTGATGCTGCCGGTGAAGGATCCGCCGCTCAGGGGGAAGAAGATCTGACCCTGGTTCATGGGCTCGGTGCTGTTGGTTTCGATGGCCGCGTCGCCAGTGGGGGTGGCGTTGCCGGTCCCAGTCACGGTGCCGGTGAAGGTGACAGACGAGCCGTGGGTAATGGTTGTGCCTGCCGTCGGCGAGGTGAGGTTGAGGGTGGTGCTGGCGAACTTGACGCTTCCCCAATGGGTAACCAATATGTTGCCGTCGATGGTGCCGAGGCCAGTGGCCAGGTTATAGCCGGCGGTGGCGTTATAGTCGGGCGTGGCGCCGCTGCCGATCTGGCCTTCTACCACACCGCCGATGGTAATAGGGCTGCCGACGGCAATACAGTTGGTCGGTGTTGGCGAGAACTCGCAAGGAACGGAGTTGGTGCCCTGCAGGACGTCGTGGAAAGCGGCTGGAACCTGCGTCTTCAGCGGATACAGCACGAAGTTCGCCTGGCCCTGGCGTCCATGCTCTTGATTGACGAGCGCCATGATGCCCGCGAAGGACGGCGCTGCAGCGGAGGTGCCGCCGACGCCGGTAATCTGGATGAGATTGCTCCCCGAAGGAGGCTGGCAGTCGCCATCGGATGCGCAGATGGGAATGTAGCTGAGGTTGGCTCCGTCGGCCGCATAGAGCGAGACGTCGGGGATATCCCGGACCCCGTCGGCAGGAACGCCGGAGCCGGTTTGCCACGCGGGCTTCGTATACAAGCTACTGGCTCCGCCGCTGCCGCCGGCGATGGTAGTAGCGGTGGAACCGCTGATATCGGTGTAGTAATCGATGAACGAAACTGATTGACGAGATCGATGTTGATGTTGGAGTCGTTGACGATGGCGATGGTCTGATTGGAGCCGTTGATGCCGGCGGCGTAGAGCGGACTCAGATCATACTGTTTGGCGTAGTCAGCGGGGGCAAGCACGAAAGTAGGTGGTGAGCTGTTGCCGTAAGTCCACTGCGGTTTCGCCGTGTGGGTCTGGGTGTTATAGGTGGCCTGGCCGAGAACGCGGATGTAATGCTTCGGGCGAAAGTTATTCAGCGAGACAAAACCGCCGACGACCGGAGCCAACGCCGAGGGTATCTGCGGAGCGCCGGCGTTGGCATGATGGGTCTCGCCATTGACCACGTATTTGTGGATCTGGGTATGGAAGGCGTCGCGCATCTGCGCCACGTTGCCGGAGAATTCGATGACCTGTTTGCCGGGCTGAACTTTGCCCACTTCGAATCCGTGCGAGCCCAGCCATGATTGGACGGTGGCGATGTCCTGGTCGGAGGGGCCAAACTGCTCGCCGAACTGCTCGGGAGTGAGCCATTTGTGATAGCTGGCCGAACCGGGCGTGTGCATGTCGCGGACGAGCTGCCGCAGAGCGGCCTCCTGCGCTGGGCTGCGCCTCAGCACCAGGTGCAGGCGTTGAAGCGGCATGCTGTCGGGCGCGGCTCCGCGATCATTGGCGGCATTGGCCAGCGGATGAACGGTTCCCTTCAGGGTCACGCGAGTGCTCTCGTCGATGGCAGCGGCGATGCGGTTGCCCGCGAGCGGCGGCTGGGCGGTCTGCGCGCAGAGCGGAACGGCCAGGAGCGCGGCTAAGCCCAGGGTTGTGGCGACGAGGAGTTGATAGGAACGAAAGCTGGTGGGTACCATCGCCATCCTGTCCCGTGATCGTGCCCTGAAACCGCAATTCCCAATTTGGTCGTTCGGGGGGGGGTACATGGTAATGCTTCTCCTGCTTTGGACACAAATGAATTTGGCCATCAGAGCGGCGCTGGAGCTATAAAAGAACGATCTTAGAAGCCAGACGAGTCGAGGAAGGGGCACGCGATGGCGACGCCGAAAATAGCAAAACCTGTCGGTGAGGAAGTCAGCGGAACGGTGCAAGCCGGATTCTTGAAACGCTTTGGCCTGATCATCGGCCTCATCGCGTTAATCGCCGTGAACTTTGCTCCGACTCCGGAAGGGCTGCCGGTGGCGGGCAAGCGCATGTTGGGAATCCTGCTGTTTGCCGTCATCGTGTGGATCACCGATTCCATTTCGTATCCGGCGAGCTCGGCCGTGATTCTAGCCCTGATGGCATTTCTGCTGGGCATCTCTCCCAACGTGAGTGACCCGACGAAACTGTACGGCACCGCCAGCGGCCTGACCATCGCCCTGGGGGGATTTGCCAACACCGCGCTGGCGCTGGTCGGAGGGGCGTTGTTCATCGCGGCGGCGATGATGCACACGGGCCTGGACAAACGCATTGCCCTGTTCGTGCTTTCCAAGGTGGGCGCCCGGACCAACCGCGTGCTGGCCGGGGTAATCCTGGTGGGGTTTGTCCTCAGCTTTTTCGTTCCCAGCACCACGGCGCGGGTTTCCTGCGTGGTGCCGATCGTGATGGGCATCATCGTGGCCTTTGGAGTGGACCTGAAGAGCCGCTTTGCCGCGGTCATGATGATTGCCACGGCGCAGGCCGACAGCCTGTGGAATGTCGGCATCAAGACCGCTGCCGCGCAGAACATGATAGCGGTCGGCCACATCGAGAAGATGCTGGGCAAGACCATCACCTGGCCGGAGTGGTTCCTGGCTGCGGCGCCGTTTTCGGCGGTCATGTCGGTGGTCCTTTATTACGTGCTGCTGAAAACCATCCCGCCGGAGACGAAGGAGATAGCCGGGGGCAGGGAAGCGATTGCGCGGTCCATGGCCGAACTCGGCCCCATGAAGACCAGCGAGAAGAAACTGCTGGTCATGTCCGTAATCCTGCTGTTCCTCTGGTCCACCGAAAAGATTCTCCATCCCTTCGACACCTCCACCACGACGATTGCCATGGTCGCGATCATGCTGTTGCCGAAGATCGGCGTGATGAGCTGGAAAGACGCGCAGTCGAGGATCGGCTGGGGCACGCTGATGCTGTTCGGCGCGGGCATCAGTTTGGGGTCGGCGTTGCTTTCCACCAAGGCGGCGGACTGGCTCGCCAGGATTATCGTAAGCGCTTTCGGCGTGCAGACCATGCCCGCCCTGCTGATCCTTGCGGTGCTGGCGGCGTTCCTGATCCTGATCCACCTCGGTTTCGCCAGCGCCACCGCCCTGGCCGCGGCCATGATTCCCATCGTTATTTCCGTCCTGCAGACGGTGAAAACGCCCGGCATCAACAAGTGGGGCATGACCATGGTCCTGCAGTACGTGGTGAGTTTCGGCTTTATCCTGCCGGTCAACGCGCCGCAAAACATGGTCGCCTACGGCACCGATACATTTGAAGTGCGGGATTTCGTCCGCACCGGGATTCCGCTGACCGTCATTGCCTACGTCCTGGTGCTGGTGTTCGGGGCAACGTATTGGAAGTGGTTGGGCTACATTTAGTCTGGATTTGGCAATCCCAAATGTGTAGTTGGCAGCGAATTTAAGTGAGGAGACGTCATGAAACGAAAGAACGCAGTCATCGTCCTCGCCGCGTGTGTGATCCTCGGCACTACCTGCTTTGGCGCTTCGCAGCCAGTTAGCGGGGTTGAGCATTGGGTGAACAATGGAATATTCCGGTTATACATCTGGGAGAAGTACGCCGAGACTCCCAAGGACAAGCCGATCATCGTTCTGGCTCACGGCTCCGCCACCGCGGGCAAGGAGAGCTTCGACCTTCAGGTACCGGGCAAACCTACGTACAGTCTGATGGACGTGCTGGCGCAAAGCGGGTTCGACGTGTTTGCTCCGGACGTAAGAGGATTTGGGAGATCCACTCATCCCGAGGGCCACATGACCACCGCGGAGGCGAGTCAGGACCTGAACGCAGTCGTCGACTATGTGCTGAAGCTCCGGGACGTCAAGAAGATCAACCTGCTCGCCTGGTCATGGGGAACCCAGTATGGCGGAATGTTCGTGATGAACCAGCCGGCGAAGGTGGAGAGGTACGTTTCCTACGCGCAGATGCACCTTAACAGCCCCGACCTGGCCAAGCGGCGGGCCCGCATCGATGCCTTCCGCCAGAACGCGTACGTCACCATTCCGGAAGCCGGTTGGAAACCGCGTTTCTCCTCCATGGCTCCGCCTGAGGTCAGTGATCCTGAGGTAGTCGATGCGTTTGCCAAGGCAGCCGTGCAAGTCGAGCTGAAATCACCGACTGGGCCGCAGCTCGATATGGTGACCATCATGCCCATGCTCAATCCCCGGCTCATGCCGGTTCCGGTAATGATCATCCATGGCCAATACGATGACGTTGCTGACCTCGACGGACTGCTGCCTTTCTTCGCCCAACTCCCTAATCCGAGAAAGCAGTATGTGGTCGTGCCCGATGCCGGCCACATGATGCACCTGCAGAAAGGGCATCGGATTTTTCAGCACGAAGTGATTGCTTTTTTCAGCGCACCGTAAGCCATCGCTCGATGTCACCAGGCTGCGGCCAAGGAACCTGTACAATACCGTGTGCTCGTCACTTCAGAACGGAAATGCTGATGCCAGCAGGGGAGGGTAATGCCCGAGTCGATTGACTGGCCGCGATCGCGTCCGCCGCGGCGGCGCCGCCGTTTGCCCCTCATTCTTATCATTTTTCTTGCCGTTGTTCTCTTCGGAGGCCGGTCGGCGCTCTCCTATTACGTCGACGCACTCTGGTACGGATCACTCGGGTACGGAGATGTATTCTGGAAAACTCTGAGGCTTCAGTCGGCGGTCTTTACCACGTTTGCCGCGGCGACGTTTCTTATTCTGTACGGATCGTTCCTGGGCCTGAAGCGGGCGCAGTTCACCGACTTACCGAGCGGTAGCACTATCTTCATCGGCGGACAGCCAGTTCGGCTGCCCGTCGAATCCATCGTGCGCCTGGTTGCGCTCGGCATCTCCCTGGTGATTGCGGTTGTGACCGGGACCGCCATGACGGCAGAGTGGCCGACCCTCGCGCTCTATTGGTACGCGCCACGCGTCACGGGTGGTGCTCTTGATCCGATCTTCGGCAAGCCGCTGAATTTCTATCTGTTCACCCTTCCCGCGTGGCAGCTGGTCAGCGGCTGGCTGATCGTGCTGGCGGTGATTACCTGTGCCGTGGCCGGTTTCTTCATCCTCATCAGCGGCGGCAGCCGTGCCCTCGCCGGACGCCGCGACAGTTACTTGCCGTTGCCCTGGCGTGGGCTCTCCATCACATTTGCGTTCCTGCTGCTGATCCTGGCGATGCGTGTGTATGTCGGCCGGTTCGAGCAGTTGCTCGAGGACCACACCATCTTCGCCGGCGTGACCTACACGGACGCGCACGTCATGCTTCCAGGCTTGCTCGGGGTCTGTGCGGCGCTCGTCGTCGGCGCGGCCATCGCAGCCGCCAACGCCATCTCGCGGCCACGCGTGCGCTGGCTCGTCGCCGCGATCGGTCCCGCCGCGGTCTGTTATGTCGCCCTTCAGCTCGTCGGCTGGTACGTCAGCAGCTTTATCGTCAAACCCAACGAACTGGTTCGCGAGCGGCCCTACATTGCGCACAACATCGAACTGACGCAGCAGGCCTACGGGCTCAACCGGGTCTCGCAGCGCGAGTTTGCCGCGGAGACCACCGTCGAGGCCATCGACCCGGCGA